>Ga0209443_1000845_pt1 | contig 20238 bp, 41 predicted proteins | sample LauGreBMM110DCMD_2_FD_187571 | JGI IMG/M metagenome (GOLD analysis project Ga0209443, IMG submission 187571) | Freshwater lake microbial communities from Lake Michigan, USA - Su13.BD.MM110.DCMD (SPAdes) (version 2) | ecosystem: Environmental > Aquatic > Freshwater > Lake | place: Lake Michigan... | reverse complement strand
TGGTTGCATGAAGCTGCGGGCGTGTGCTTACAAGGTAATCGGAGATTATGTTTCTCCGCTGAACAACACGTATTGTGATGCATATTCTTCTTGTGCAAACGATGGCGATGATGGTTGCCTAGATCACGATGACGAAGAATCGGTTCTTCAAGAAAATGATGACATTGCACAAGAAGCATTTGAAGCTGGTTGGAATGATGGTTATGATGGTGAGAAATGTGATGTTGAATATGATGGTTGTATTGAACTACCACAATATCAATTGACAATTTGGTCTGAGAGCTATGCCGCAGGTTATGCAGACGGCGAAGCGGATCGCATTGAAGAGGACGATGAGTCAGATTCAGAAGCATTGTATGATGCCGGATATGCGATGGGTTATCGGGACGCATTCAATTCCAAATCATACGGTGCAAGTTCTGAAAATAACGGTGATTGGTCCGAAGATGATTCCGAATGTTATCAGGAAGGTTACAATAAGGGTTATGATGCAGGTGTAAAAAACCGCAAGTAAGCATCGCAGTTAATTACAAGAGGATGGCCTTAAACAAGCCATCCTCTTTTTTGTTTTGTTTTTTGATTGACTTTCTCTAAAATGGTGATATAGTTAAGAATATGAATGTATTGGATCATTTGAAGACACAAACGGTTGAACAAATCAAGGATTATTGCAGCACCACTTGTATTGATGCCAGTGTTGCTATGTTGCATGTAAATGGCGATTTCAATTTGAGCACACTTGTACGCAATGCCAATTTTTTTGGTTTCGCTCAAGTGATGTATATTGGTGGCAGTAAAAATTGGGATCGAAGGGGAAGTGTGGGTACTCACCATTACACCAATTTAATGCATATAAAGACAGAAGAGCAGTTGATGGAGTATATTGATGATAATGGGTATGAATTGATTGCTGTGGAGAACAATATTCCAGAATATAGTCACAAGACCGATGATTTGTTTGCCCCAGATGTGTTTTATGGTCTTGGCAACAAACCTTTGTTTGTGTTTGGCGAAGAACAGTGTGGTTTGAGCAAGTATATTCTTGACAACTGCAAGAAGATTGTTACCATTGAAGCATATGGTAGTGTGCGATCACTGAATGTAGGAACCACTAGCGGTATCGTGATGGCGTTTTACAGAAACTATTACAACCAAAAATAAGTAAATATGCACCCGAAACTAGACAAATATCTGTGTGAGAAATACCCAAAGATTTTCGCTGAACGGAACAAGAGTCCACAAGAGTCATGTATGCATTGGGGGTTGGGGTCTGGAGACGGATGGTTTTCTATTATTGATAGCCTTTGTTATAGCATTCAACGCCATATTGATAATCCTCCGTATCAACCTGTGAAGGGGTGGAAAAAATTTGCGGGGAATGCCAAGACATTATGGAATCTAACAGTTTGGAATAAAATTATTTACCCGCCGGCCGCCGCCCGCCGCCGCCGCCGCCGGCAATTTTCAAGTTGTCAGTTGTACGAACCAGCACCCGACGGACATATTCCTCAGGTAGTATTCACTCAAGTCAAAGAAAAGTTTTCAAGTTTGAGGATTTATTCGTCTGGTGGAGACAAATATACGGATGCAATGATTGCATTCTCAGAATCTATTTCTTCAAAAACATGCGAGGTGTGTGGACGAATGGATGAAACTGTTGGTAGAAATCTACATGGTTGGAGCAAGACAACGTGTATTGAGCATACGAGGGATTTGACTAGTTTTAATTACAACAATCAAGTGGTTCGCGACATCTTTAATACAATTAGTAAAGAAAAATAATATGAATGAAATTACGGTCTGCAAAAATATCACGGTTACAATCAAAGGTCATACATTTATTCTGAGTGATTGTGAGGCAATTGAATTGTTTAATAAACTAAAAGATGCTGGTGTGTACGATCACACGATTAAATATCCGATGAACCCTGCACCGATGAATCCTGCACCTCCGGCGCATTGGCCTGCGTGGCCATTGACGGTGCCGGCATCGCCTGGGTATCCTAGTTCGCCGATTTGGTGCGATGGCGGTGAACGTACTGTGCCGTCGGGCACCAAGTTCTTTGGCGATGGAATTCTTGGTTGAATATGACTAAATATGTTAAATTGATTGCCAGGCCCAATACTTGGTTTAAGGCGGCAACAGAAGTGTTTGATTATGATTCTGATGAATATGGCAAAAGAATTACGCTTGAGTCATACAATAAATGGTTAGAATCTGGTACTATTTTAGCTAGAGGCATTCATATTTATGAAGATGGTGTTGAAGCTGAGGATGGTGAATTGTGTGGCGTCAATGAATTTGATATGACTATTGTGGATGATGAAAAGAATATTGCGTGGCCACAGCCATTGGGTGAAATCTTAAAAGAGGCGGGTGTAACCATTGACAAACAAACCAGAAAACAAAATTTTGAAGATGGCATACGATATATTCAAGGTTGACATTCAGGTATTTCCGTGGTAAAGTAAGTGTATGAAACATTGTCTTAAACAGAGAGAAAAACTTAAAAAGAAGTTTACTTTTGTTACAACTGGATTTGATGGCCCGTGGGAAAAAGATGAGGTAACTATTAATTTTCAGAAACAAACGAAGAAGAAAGATGATTATCATAAATTTTGCTCAAGAATTTCTATGTGGGGAACGGATGATTTTGGTATGGAATTGTTGAATGCTTGTGAAAAAGACTTTCGTGATATGATTAATCTATGCATAAAAACAAACAATACTCCATCTATTGATGTTCTGAAAAAAATGGGGTATATCTTTTGTTGACATTCAGGTATTTCCGTGGTAAAGTAACTAGTATGAACCGAGAACTAAAATTCAGAGTATGGGATTCGTCAGCGAAGCTTTTTCGTAATTTTCTTTATGTAAATATCGTAGATTGGGTAGTTTCTGGACAAGATAAGTCAAATTATTTTTTTCAACAATTCACCGGCTTGAAAGATAAGAATGGCAAAGACGTATATGAGGGAGATATTGTAAAAATTAATAGATGCTATACCCGACCATTCGTTAATGAAAATAAACAAATTGACTATAAATTTATTGATGATGGTGAAGTTGAAGTTGGACAAGTTTTATGGGGATGGAATACTCAGAAATATCTTGTGAGTTACGAACATATCCGACATGATGACATTGAAGGTTTTGATAAATCATCACACAGAGTAGAAGTAATTGGTAATATCTTTGAAAATAAGGAGCTACTAAAATGAGAGAACTAAAATTTAGAGCGTGGGACAAACTAGAAGGCAAGTGGTGCAGTTTTTTTCCGCATAGAACGTTGAATTTAGATTGTGAGAGTAATATTAAAGAATATTTATTCTTTGTTCCTCATGTGGGAGGACATGAATATTCCATCCAACAATACACAGGTTGTCACGATTCTACTAACAAAGAAATTTATGAAGGAGATATACTTGCATATAATCATGGAAATGGAACCAACATCGGTTATGTTGGATTTACATCTGGAATTTTCTTTTTGAATTATTCGGATGAAAATAATGATGAACTTGGATATTTGTTGGTGAGCAATATTAAAATCATCGGTAATATTTTTGAACATAAACATCTAATAGAAAAATGAAATATAATGACGAAGATAATGAAGTAATGGATGGGTGGCCGACATTTGTAATGTGGATTTTGCTTATTATTATAATTTGTGTGTTAACTTTGAATTAAAAATAATATGAGAGAACTAAAATTTAGAATATGGGACAAAGTAGATAGACAATATCTTAAAGAGTTAGGTGTCTATTATTGGCACGTCTCCCGCAGCTTGGACGGTAAAGAGTTAGAGGGTGAGGCTAATTTATATGATCTATCTATATTGTTGTATAATGAAAGTTTTGTCGTCCAGCAATACACAGGATTGACCGATTGTAAAGGAAACAACATATACGAAGGTGACATAATCAAAGAAACGCATTTTGAAGGCTGGAACGACGCCGTAGGCTTTGATTATTTTGGAGTAGTTAAGCATGTAGTTTATACTGATAAAAATAATGGTCTTCAAGTTTCTACATATTCTTCATTTCCCAAGTCAAATGATAGGCTGGGTAATGCTGGCAATCCAATTACAGTCAAGTGCGAAGTGATTGGCAATATTTTTGGATTTCCTTGCAGACCGGATCATAATGGTGAGTGTTTGATTTGCGATTGTTGGTTATCGGATTGTCCAATGGTAGATTTGGTTAAACGTGACTTGTTATAAAGTGTGTTGTAAAGTAAAGTTATGAAGACTCGCAAGCAATTGAATATATTTGAAATGAGTGTTGATGAATTTGTTCGACACGAAGAGAAAGAAAGACAGAGGAAAAATCTATGCGGCGAATGCCGTGGTTCTGGCAAAATAGCAGAGGCTGGAATCTTTAGCAAATATTACAAATGTGAAAAATGCAAGGGAAGCGGGAAAAATAAATAAGATTAAATTATGAATTACTATAAAATTGATGAGTTAGTGGACCAAGAAATTCGGGCAAAGATACCCAATTGTTCTAAATTCATAGGCGTGCAATCTTGTTTTGGTTTTGTAAAATTGGATGGAACATTTTCTATGGATGAGTTAGCTCTCATCATGGCGGTCTTTAAGAAGTACGAGGCTGAAATGGGAAAACCATAAATTATGAATAAGATATACATCACATACGCCCTTATTCATTATCAAGAGGAATTCAACTTGATTGAACGCCTGCTCAAGTACGAGGGCTACAATATCTCTGTGATTTCCCCAGAAAAGCCAGAGTTCAAGAAATACTATAAAGGCGGGCATCCAGCTATTTTAATCTATAATGAAATAGATAAAGATCCCACTGTGTTGTATGGGTTTTGGAAATTAGCTGAATTTATGCTGAAGAATACGTTGTTGCGTTGCTAGAAGAATTCTTACGGGACATTATGTTAAATACAATTGATATTGATAGTTTAGAAGATTTTTTATTGAATGTGGATGTTGAGTCATTCACGAAAGACATGCAGCACGCAATCAGTAATTGTCCGCAGGGGCATTACGATGAAACAGCCAAGTATGCTAAATTCTATAAAAATATATACCACCAAACCCCGCTTGAGACCGAGGTATCTCGTAGATATTGCCTTGAGAATCGTGTGCGATTGTTTTCTTTGAAAGACTCCAAGACTCTCAGTGGTGCAGGTTATTTTGTATTCTTAAACGAGTCTTCAAAAGAAATATATCATTTGGCAAAAATTTACGAACATCTATTTGCTATCAAAAAAATTAAGGATTGAATGAAATATGTTAAATACAATTGATACGCCATGACCAAACACCAATTCAAACAAGCCCTAGAGGACATCTTGCTCACGTATTTTAGAGACAATCAAGACAAGAAGCATTTGCCTGATGGAATAGACTTTGATTACATTAGAGAAAGTCCTAATAAACACTCCTATGGGTTCGTGACATTCCGAAGCGATAGGAAAGATGTGACGTTGAAAATTAAAGCCCTGCCCTACTATGATGCAGAACTTGGAATCTAATATGGATCAATATTCACCGCACTGATATCAAAACAATATATATTATGATAATATCCGATACAATAACCACAATAGCAAACTCAACACTACGAATATTTAAATCAATCCCATCTTATCTTGGTGGGGATAAAAATAGACCCAAAACAGTACCCGGACCACCAATTGCGGTGGAAGCTGTCGCAACTGTCAATGGACATTTCGGTAGAGTGTCTTTTGGAAAACCAACTTATGACGGCGGCAGTCCAATAACAAGTTATACCGTAAAATCTATTCCGGACGGAATTATTGCAACAAAAACAGGTCCAGATGGAGGATCAATAACTGTGTCGGGACTTAGTTTTGGAACAACCTACACGTTTTCAGTAATTGCTACAAACGCTATCGGAAATAGTGCAGAAACTATTACTCCCACAATCACCACCACAGGAGTTCCGTCAGAACCGCTATCGGTGACGGCAGAAGCAATAAGTAGCACATCTATCCGACTAAGGTTCAATAGGCCAACATCAACTGGCGGGCGAGCTATAACCGGATATTCTACAACATCGTATCCAGATGGAAAAATAAACACAATTCAAGGTGATCAAAATGATATCATCATATCAGGTTTAGTATGCGGATCATTCCACTCATTTTGTGTGTCCGCTGTCAACGGAAATGGCGTTGGAGCCAAAAGCAAACTAAGTAATATGGTGTCGCCGGGCATCAATTTTTCTGAACACACCACCGCAGCGATAAGCTATATGCTGAAAGGTAAAACTACTGGACCTTGGAACAAGCGACTTAAATATGATAACTATGATTTTGAGTTTTACCGCACAACCGGGGCACAAAGTATGTTTAGCGTCTTGGATTATCCAAATACTATGACTAGAAATCAAAACTTTTGGGGCAAAGATTTGGATTTAACAGGTATAGGTGCGTTTAACTGCACATACCCGCCAACTCCAACGAATACAAGCAATACTTATCCGGGATATCCAAATTACGGTTCGCTTATCAGCAGGAGACACGTCATATTCGCATCCCATGCACCGCTCGGAGATTCTATATCATTCGTCAAAAAAGATGGAACTATATTGCCATATAGAATCCTCAAGTGGTCTTCTATCATAGAGGGATCATTAGATATCAAAATAGGAATATTTGCAGAGGACGTGTCGTCTGATTTGGCTATTTATAAAGTTCTTCCGGGTGGATATAAATCCAAATTGAGTCTACCATTCTCAGCAATTGGAACAAATCAATTCAAAGAAGCAATAGTATTACAGAGCAGTGAATATGGACATTACAATATGCTTCCTACCGATTCTGAAATGGTGAATTTTAGCATTCCAATCATAACCGGCGATTCGGGAAGTCCCGTGTTCACTGTGGCAGAAAATAATGAATTGATATTGTTGAATTGCTGGCATCATGGCGGACCCACACCTGATGGGCCGTTTATTGCGGATTTCAAGCCTGCCATAAACTCCGCTATGTCCGAATTAAGCAAGGCTCTTAATTTGTCAAGCGACTATCAATTAATTGAAGTTGACTTGTGCAAATATCCAAATGTGTAAATTTTCAATATACCAGAACTCATCACCGAAAATGAAGTAGTATTAAAAAAAGAACTTGACAACTACGAGTAATGCGGAGATACTGGATGAACACAAAATATGACCACAAAATATCTAGATATTTATCCCAAATGGCATTGTAAAAAAGCTGGCGGGTTGCTTTTGGGAATACGATTACATTTTCCTACCCTAATTTTTGTTCATGATGAAAGAGGATATACGTGTAGCTACATGTGTAGTACTTTGACTTTTGGACTAATTGTGTGCAGCATCAATCTAGATGTAAAATACAATTACATAAAAACACTTCCTCAGTAATAATATAAATATGAAGAAAAAGAACAAGAAAAAGAACACGAACCATCAGGAACGTGCAATCATAATCACTCGTAAAAATTCAGACCTAAACTTTGGACAAACCGTAACCATTGTTGGGTGGAATGTGTTTTCCGAAGAGGTAATTGTGATTCCTGACGGAGAAAAGAAAAAGTATTGTATCCATTATACCGAATGCTGGCGTTGTGAAGATATATGTGATTATGAGTCTCTAGAAAAGCAATTGAGTAAAAATGGCATATGGAGTACAGCGTCTATATCGTAAAATGTAACGACGGTACTCTTTACACTGGTATATCCAACAATGTTGACAGTCGTGTTGCCAAACACAATTCAGGTACTGGTGCCAAATATACAAAAACCAGACGGCCTGTTCGTGTAGTATACACCAAAGTTATTGGCACCAAGAGTGATGCACTCAAAGAAGAATATAGAATCAAGCAATTGAACAGATCGGAAAAACTGAAACTCGTATGAACATTACACCACAAGATTTGAACTTTATTGACTCAACATTCAAGTCCACAAACACCACAGTCAAAACAAAACCGTGTCGCATCAAGTTTCGTGGCAAGTTCATCACTACTGCCAGCAAAAAGACAGTGTGGCGCAATTGTGGATTTGCCAAAAGTGCGCTGCTCAATCATTTTCAGAGTGATTATTCAATCTGTACATTGGCGGGTACATTGTATGGAGTTCCAGATAGAGGATATTATAGTTGCAAGGATTTGATTCGTGAACTGGAAAACCAAAATATTGTTGAATATGTGGAAGTTGACGTTGAAGAGTTCGCTCAACAAAAAGATTGACTTACTACCCAACCTCTGATAATATATTCACCTATGACAATCTACACTGTAAAAGTTTGCGACAACGGCTACAAAGAATGGTTTCTTGACGACAAGCTACATGCCATTGAATATGCTGATGGCACCAAGAGTTGGTACCTCAACGACAAGCTTCATCGCACTGATGGACCTGCCCTTGAACGTGCTAATGGCGAAAAGTGGTGGTATCTCAACGACAAGGTGCATCGTGTTGATGGACCTGCCATTGAATGGGCTGATGGCCAAAAGCATTGGATTGTTGATGATAAGCTGCATCGTGTTGATGGACCTGCCATTGAATGTGCTGATGGCAGCAAGCGTTGGTATCGTTATAACCAGTGTCATCGTGTTGATGGACCTGCCTATGAAGATGCTAGTGGCACCAAAGAATGGTGGCTTTATGGCAACAAATTGACACAAGCACAGTGGAAGCGGGCTGACAAGCCCAAAGTGACTAGTTGTGTTGACAAAAATGTGTAAATTGACGGCGTGAAACATCGGTTGGTTGCTGCTTGACTTTCTGAAAAACTAGGGTACTATGCTTTATGATAAGCTTAGGATCTGGCAAACTATTGCCAAGGACAAGTTGGTTCCTATTGGTCACAACGTTGCATTTGATATTCAGCGTGTTACCAACAATCTTGTGAGTCGTGGCAGTTGGGAACAGTATGTATCGTATCGTGTAATGGATACGTGTACTATTGCACAATTTCTTCGTATTTGTGGAAAACTTCCAGCAGATTTGTCGTGTAGTTTGGTCAATCTGGGTCAATACTTCAATGTACAAGTTGATGGACTTCCGCACGAAGCCAAGTATGATGCTCTTGTTACCGCCAAAGTGTTGGAAAACCTAATTAAACAAAATTGGAGTGATATGTGGTTTGAACATAAATAAAATAAACATATGATAAATACGATGTACAAGTGTGGTTGTGGCAATGAAATTCATCCCGAACGAATTGAGTTGGGGTACAAGGTATGTTTGAATTGTGGTGACAAAGCTGCAAAGAAAAGCAAGCCATTTGGATATGTGTCTTACAATGACAAAACTGCTGGTGTGATTTTGATTACCACCAAGAAAGGTTTTGACAACTATAAGAAAGTTTCGTATCGCAAAAACAAGGGCAGCAACATGGGATATGCTTCTCGGTTGACCACTTCATTTTGAAGTTATGCTGCCAAACTTGTAGCAGATTTCATCAAAGAAAAAGATTTGAGGTTGGGAAAAAGTCTTGACGGTTTCAGAATTTGGTGTATAGTTATCAACGTGGACAGTCCAAGATTCAATAAGGACGGTTCACACAACATAAACAAACATAGAAAGGTATAGGTAAGTCTATGAAAGAAAAAGCTAATACGCCTGCTGACGTGGGCATTATCGTTGGACGTTTTCAAGTCAACGAACTACATGAGGCACACATTGACCTCATTAACTCTGTAATCCAAAAGCATGATCGTGTGCTTCTCTTCTTGGGTAACAGCATCATTCGTAACACAACTTCAAATCCTCTTGACTATCGGGCACGTCGTGCTATGATTGCCGACAAGTTTCCAAATGTGGAGGTTCACTACATCAACGACAATCCATCGGATACTGCTTGGAGCAAAAGTCTTGACAAGCAAATCGGTGAACAACTGCTACCAATGCAATCGGTTACTCTGTATGGTAGTCGTGACAGTTTCCTAAAAGCATACAGTGGCAAGTACAACGTATGTGAACTTGAAGCTACCACCTTCATCAGTGGCACTGAGGTTCGCCGTCGTGTATGTAACAACTATCCTCCAACTGCTGACTATCGTGCTGGTATGATTGCTGCAACGGCATATCGTTATCCTACGGCATTTCAGACAGTTGACATCGCTGTTGTAAATGACAAGGGTGAGATTCTGTTGGCACGTAAGCCCGACGAAAAGAAGTGGAGATTCATCGGTGGATTCAGTGATCCTCGTAGTGTTTCTCTTGAGGCTGATGCCAAACGTGAAGTGACGGAGGAGGCAAGCGTAGAAGTTGATGACATCACGTATCTTGGTTCAACATTGGTTGATGATTGGCGTTATCGTGGAGAACAGGACAAAATCAAGACTGCGTTGTTTTTGGCAAAGTATATCTACGGCAAGCCAGAAGGATCTGACGATGTTGCCGAGGTTAAATGGGTTCAGATTGGAACTGGATTGACCAAGGACAACATTGAACCTCTGCATCATGTATTGGTGGATATGTTCAACGATAAGTTTGGTGGAAATCGTGAGTTGCAAGACAAGTTTTTCCAACTTAATAAGGACGGAAAGATGCCTTGACTTTGTGTAAAAGTTGAGGTAAACCAGAAAAGTAGTAAAGATTAAGGTACAGATAAAAATCATTACAACAAAAAGAAAAAGATTATGAATAAGAACATTTGTTTGACGACCGATAGTTACAAGTTGAATCACTGGAATCAGTATCCCAAGAACACCGAAATTGTATATAGTTATTTTGAGTGCCGCAAGGGTTCCAAGTTTGCTGAAACTCCTTTCTTTGGACTTCAATACATCATCAAGAACCATCTAATTGGTGTAATTGTGACCCGTGAAAAGATTGAGAACGCTGCCAAGTTGTGCAAGGCTCATTTTGGTGACGAGAAGTATTTCAACCGTGAAGGTTGGGAGTATATTCTCAATAGTTTGGAAGGCAAGCTTCCAATTGTTATCAAGGCGGTTGAGGAGGGTACAGTTGTTCCTATCAACAATGTGTTGATGACTGTTGAAAACACGGACAGTAAGTGTTTCTGGCTTACTAATTTTCTTGAATCTCTACTGTCTCAGGTTTGGTATCCTCTGACGGTTGCGGCACTTTCCCGTGAAGTGAAGGTGAATATCAAGGAATATCTTGATTTGACGAGTGACGGTGGACTTCTCAATTTCGGACTTCACGATTTTGGTTTCAGGGGCGCAAGCTCTTATGAGACGGCTGGTATTGGTGGTGCTGCTCATTTGATTAACTTCCTTGGAACTGACACTGTGGTTGCTATGGAAGTGGCGATGAACTACTACAATGCTAATCTTGATGGTTTGGCATACAGTGTGGCTGCTACTGAACACAGTGTTATGACGGCTCTTGGCGTGGACGGCGAACAGCAGGTTGTTGAGAGTTTGTTGAATGAATATCCTACTGGTATTCTATCGTGTGTGGCTGACAGTTACGACATCTACAACTTTGTGGACAACATTGTTGGCAAGGTGTTCAAGGATCGTATTTTGAATCGCAAGGGTGGTCCATTCGTTGTACGTCCTGACAGTATCACTCCTACCCATCAGACTCCAGAGGAGGAAATGGTTTGGATTATGGATTCACTGTGGACCAACTATGGTGGCACCGTGAACAGCAAGGGATATAAGTTGATCAATCCGGCTGTGCGAGTGTTGTGGGGTGATGGAATTGACTTGGATGGTATCAAGAAGATTTTGTTTGCTGTTACCAAGGCTAAATTTGCCACTGAGAATATTGCTTGTTTTGGCATGGGTGGCGGGCTGTTGCAGAAGGTGAATCGTGATACTCAGCGGTGTGCTTTCAAGAGTTCGGCGCAGTATCGTGATGGACAGTGGTACGATATTTTCAAGAATCCCAAGGATCAGAGCAAGGCATCCAAGAAGGGCAAGCTCAAGTTGACCAAGGTTGATGGCAAGTTCGTCACTGTTGGTGAGAATGATCCCGGCGAGGATTATTTGAAGGTTGTGTTTACGAATGGTGTGTTGGTCAAGGAAATTGATTTTGCCACCATTCGCACGAATGCTGCTCTGTAAGTTACACAAACTGGTTTGCGGTAATCCTTTTCAAAAAACCGCTCTTGACTTTCTGAAAAACTAGGGTACTATAAATCTATGAAAGCATCTGACGCACGTAAACTTACTGACACTGCTTTTTCTTCGGAAAAAATTACATATCTCAAAAATCTATACAAAGATATTGAGAGGGCAGCAAACAAAGGAATTAATGGAATAAATGTTGAATCCCCCACAGAAAATCTTGTTGAGTCTGTTATTGTGCAACTCAAAAATAACGGATATGTTGTTAGACGTGAGAATGGATATGATCAACGAGACAGAGATAGTTGGGATCAATTATATATTAATTGGTAAAATTATGATAACCAAAGACGTTACAGAAACGACGACAATTGAACGTACATATTGGTACAATATCAATGGCAAAATAGTTGCTGATCATGAGAACATGGCAGCATATCTACTGGATGAATGCATATTGGGCGTAACCTCGGAAGTTAGCAAACACGATGGTAAAGAATGTTTGGGATTGTGTATAAATATAAATGATTATTTAGTACCCTGTTCAGATGCTGAATCTGTAACCTACGATGAATTGCCAATTTTGTATGAATTATATAAACAACGAAAGTATGATGGTGTTGCACAATTTGTAGCAGATAAACGAGGCGTTCCAAACAAACACTGGCGGGAAACATATGGACAATAATACCAAAGAAGTAATTGAAATGGCAATGTTTATAATATTGGCTATAGCAACAATATACATTATTAATCTATATAACAGAGATTGAGTCATGTACAAAGCCAAACAGATTATCGTAATGCGCACCGATCTTCGCAATAGTCAAGGTCAAAAAGTTCGTACCGGCAAACTTATTGCACAAGCATGTCATGCCAGCATTGCATTTCTCACCAATCGGATCAAGAAAAATATTTCGTATCCAGAAGCATTGTGGTGGGTCAACTTGAGTCAAGCCGAAAAAGAATGGATCAACGGTTCATTTTTCAAAGTTGTGGTAGGAGTTGACAGCGAAAAAGAACTGCTTGACATTTTGGAAAAAGCCCGTAGTATGAATGTAGAGGTTCAGTTGATTACTGATGAAGGTCACACCGAATTCAATGGTGTTTTAACCAACACTTGTTTAGCGTTGGGACCAGATTACAGTGACAAAATTGACCTCATAACTGGAAACCTAAAACTGTTGTAAATATATATGATGAAAATTATGCTGGACGTGATGAAAATTATTATGACTCTGATTGGCACACTGATTGGTATTGCGATGTTGATTATTGGAATCAGTGCGTTGCTTGCACTGCCAGTCATGTGGTTGTGGAACTATGTGGTTCCATACCAGTTTGGTCTCAAGGAAATTGATTTTCTACACGCATGGGGTCTCAACGTGCTGTGTGGATTTATTTTCAAGAGTTCCGCCTACAAAGACAATTCAAAAAAAGATTGACATTTTAACAAAACCGATTAGAATAACACTATGGGCTTTCTTTTATACTTTCTCGTTCCAACCGTCATTTTTCTTACGTTGGTCAAACTCAACACCAAACGCCATTGGCTAACCGCTAAATCCTATAATAAAGATACGTATTGGACCAAAAATAACCTGCCAATTGATAAGGTAAATTTTTGGTTCTCAGTCTTTATATTCTTTGTGTTGTGGTGGGTTACAATTCCACTCATGTTGTTAGTATTTGGTGTTTATCAGTTGATTCAATGGATCACCAATGGCAAAGGTGTGGTTCCGATCTCCGACGAGCGATTGAAAAATCGTAGTGAGTCATAATATTTGAACACATGAGCAACCTAAAAATCTTTAGTGGAACCAGCAATCTTCCTCTCGCACAACGAGTTGCAGACAATCTGTTCACCAAGTTGGGCGAGATTTATCATCACAATTTTCCCTCCGGCGAATCATACTGTCAGTTCAAGGAAAATATTCGTGGCAGCGACGTGTTCCTCATTCAGGGAATCACTAGTCCAGCCAACGAAAACCTGATGCAACTGTTGGTCATGGCAGATGCAGCACGTCGTGCCAGTGCTGATCGTATCACCGCTGTTGTTCCTTATTTTGGTTATGCCCGGCAGGACCGTAAAGACAAAAGCAGGGTGCCGATTTCAGCCAAGCTCGTATTGGATCTGTTTGAAGCTAGTGGCATTGACCGAGTGGTGACGATGGATTTGCACAGTCCTCAGGTGGGTGGATTCACCAATCTACCATTTGATCATTTAACATTTGAACCTGTGTTGATTGAATATATCAAGTCTCTTCAACTTGAAGCAAAAGACATAATTATCATGGCTCCTGACGTTGGTGCAGTCAAACGAGCCGAAAAGTATGCTTCCTATTTGAAGTGTGACTTTGGATTCATTTCCAAGAAACGTGTGGGTGACGACAAGGTTGAATTGCAAAGCATTTCGGGGGATGTAGCCGCCAAGACGGTGTTCATCATTGATGATCTAACAGAATCGTGTGGTACCCTCATTCAAGCCGCGGCCGCTTGCAAGAAGAACGGTGCAACCAAGGTGGTTTGTGCTGTGACGCATGGATGTTTCACTGACACTGGCATGGAACGTCTTTCCAACGCTATGCCCCGACCCAATGTGATTGAGCAAAATGCGTCCATTGATGAATTTGTACATAGTTCCACAGTGAATCACTGGTGGAAATTGGGTTACAAGCCGGCCAACATCAAGTCATTGGACGTTAGCAATTTGTTTGCCAAGGCTATCAACAGTATTCACAACAACGAAAGTGTCAGCGAATTGTTTGTGTGAGTGACCTATACCAGTTCGCTCTTGACTTTTGGACTAATTGTGTGTAGTATCAACACAGATAAAGGAGCAGAAGGTGCGATTAAGATTGCCAACGAACGTCGTATTCGTATGATTGCCGAAAACAAGTGGCCCAAAAAGGGAATGAGAGACGAAGAATGAAAAATAAATACACTGTAATCTATACCAGACGATGGGTGTCTGGCTCCCACCATCACGCCCTCACCAAAATGTCGCGAGTTGAAGTCGAATGTGACGACACGAATAGGTTGGACAAATTGGGTGAAGCAGTCGATACTGACGACATTCAGTATATTTTCAATGGGTGGCCCCCAATGGTTGGAGAAACTTAATTTGTTTTGATAAAAGTATCATCAAATACAATAGGAGCTTTGTTGTAGGAACGTTTGGTTTCGTCGATGGCATTATCTGTAAATTGCCAATTCCAAAATAATTCATTTGGCGTTTTGAATCCAAAAAATTGTAATACTTCTTTTTGTGTTTGAGTAACATCTTTTCCATTCCAATTTTGACCAGTAGCAATAAATCCTGAATCTATATCTTTTACTATATTACTTTCACTCAAAGTAGAATGTCGGTTCTCAATCCAAGTCAATCTTTCAATTAATTTCTGATAATAACCATTGGTTTGACCCCATCTCACACTAGCAAAAAACAAAACGGTATCACTTTCAAATAATTCTTTACTGATTTTCCATAATTCATCGTTTTTATTATTTATACTGGCCCAACAACGATGATCACCTGTAGGATTTTTTTCTTTATCTTTTAATGAAGCATCTTTTGTCCCACAATGATTTCCCCATTTAGATGACACATTACCCTCACATGGAAATATGTTTAACTTGGTTGTATCAATCAAAGTTACTTTTTCTTTGCCTAATAATTCTTGTATTTTAAATGCAAGTTGTGTACTTTTAGCAATATCATCTTTATGACCACTCCATCTGTTGCTGGTAGTTAATAATAGTACTTTATTCTTTTTATTCAAATACTCTACAGTTTTAGTATATTTACGGGCGTATATGTCCATGTCATCTTCACTAGATGGCATTTTAATTTCACTGAGTATATTTGATAAACTAATCATTCACTATAAATATACATCCGTTGTACAAAAATCAATAGTTCTTGACAATTCGTCCATCAATGTTAACATCATAGTATGATTATAAGAAAAGACATAAACCTATTTGAGTGTGAAGCTCAAGCCTTGGTTCACGCGGCGAATTGCCAAAACACGATGGGTAGTGGAATTGCACTATTTATTCGTGAAAAGTATCCAGAGGCATATGAAGTGGATTGTCAAACACATGCAAATGATATCAATAAATTAGGTTATTTCAGTTGGGTGAAAGCACGCGATGGCAAATACATCTATAACTGTTATAGTCAATTTAGATATGGTAGAGACAAACGATATACCAATTATGAAGCAATTTATACTGGTTTGGATCGCATTAAACAACATGCCACGGAACAAGGTTTGACCAGTTTGAGCCTACCGCATGGTATGGGATGCGTACAAGCAGGTGGAAATTTCCACATTGTTAATGCAATGATTGAAGTAATTTTTGAAAACAGTACAATTGATCTGCACATTTGCAGATATACACCTTAAAATATACATATAATGCAAAAAGAACTATTTATTAAAGACAAACCTCAAGATTCAATCTTTATTCAACGCGACGATTTAAAGTTTGATGGAAAAAATATTACCATTCCCGGTTATTGGACGGATACAATATTGGATGCATTGGCGGAAATTGATCCAAAAGAATTAAATATTGATATTCGCGAAGATTTTAGCGAATTCAAGAGTTTTTTGATTGATATCCAAGAATATAAAAACAAAGGAAATTAAATTATGGGAATGTTTGATACAATTATATGTAAATATCCACTTCCATTGCCAACTGACGCAATGGGTTATGTTAGCAGTGAGAGTTTTCAGACAAAAGATTTGGAAAATTCATTGAGTGTATATGAAATTCGTGAAGATGGAACACTTTGGGAACAAAAACATGAAACCGAGTGGATTGACGGCGATACTAATTCCAAAAATTGGTTAGATAAAATTGGTCACAGTGAATCTATTAGGTCTTGGTGGGATCAAGTGTCATTTACAAATACGATTCATTTGTATGATTATCAAAACAACGACGATGTTGAATATGATTATTGCATTGAATATAAAATTGTTTTTGTAAACGGAGTTGTCAATGAAATAACTATATCTTTATTTGAAGCGCGCCCAAATAGCAAAAGAAAACAGAGGGATTGTGAGTTTGTTGAGCGGATGGGTCGTCGCTTAAATTTTGTAAATTCTAAGAAATATAGATATTTTTATAAACCTTATAACGATGTTATACATTTTGTATTGGGTGGATTAGTTAATTTATTCGGTTGCTTAAAAAATAATATTTCTAAATTGGAGATGTGGTTAAAATTATAAATACTGATTACCCAAAAATATGAAATTATATGAAGATCAATTAACTAAAGTCTACGCGGCAACAATCTGTGATATTACAGATAAAGACGCATGTGCCACATTAAAATTAAATTTTGGATATGGCAGCAATCACGACGGAATAGAATTGCACATGGATTTGAGCGCAGAAACTTCTGAAGAAATTCTTCAGTTGTTGATAACTAAATATGGAATTGATAAAATCAATTCATTGAAAAAAGATTATGAATAAGATTAAATTAACGGAGTGCGGAGTCGCAAGAGACGGAGGAACAATCGCATATAAAGGCAGTGATGGGAATTCTTATTATGAGGATCACAGAATTGGCACACTAACTAAAGGTGTGTTATATGATAGATATCCAAAAGAGGAAAATGCGCGGGCATTGAATTGGAATAATTATGAACTATAACTATAAACAACAACTAATTGTCCGAGCAAATATTCTTGGTGTATATGATATTGCGTCAGTTGTAATTGCGGATCCTCGGTTTGAGTTGTGGAGTGGTAGCAGTAAATCCCATCAACACCATTATGGTAAAGGTGGATTGGTTCAACATACACACGAAGTAGTTGATCTATGCTTTGCCAACATTGCTGCATTGCAACTCAATCTTGACCCAGTTGAAGTATATTTGAGTGCATTGTTTCATGACTGTGGTAAAATGTGGGATTATGAACCAACGGATGATTCATACAAGGAATGGAACGGTAATGAACACAAGCGATTGATTCATCACATCAGTCGTAGTGCTTTGGTGTGGAACAGTGCGTGTACACAACATAGTTTCAAATATGGTAATAAGTATGCTGATAGTGTTACCCACAACATTTTGTCACATCACGGACAGCGTGAGTGGGGTAGTCCAGTGATGCCAAAGACCAAGGCAGCATGGTTGTTGCATTTGTGTGATGGTATCAGTGCAAGAATGAATGACGCTGACAAGTGGGATTTTGTGAAACGTGTTTAAGAAAATATGAAATACAGAATTTGGAGCAAATTATCAAATTGCTATACACACGAACCTTGTTATCCTGGAGCATCACTACATTGCGCATCAAACTATTACCTAGATACTGATGGTAATATTGTTGACTTTATTACTACTATTGGCGGCAATCAAAATGATGCTACCAAAGATATGGTCAATCAACAAGATTACGTTGTTCAGCAATACACAGGCTTGGCCGACGGCAAAGGAAACAACATCTACGAAGGAGATATTTTATCACATAACGGAAAAATAGGAACTGTGTACTATAACACCGACCGAGCTGGATTTGTATTGGAATGGGAGTATTCAAGCCATGAACAAAACTATGTGAATCTAACATGTGATGTGGCGTATGAATCTTCTAATATAGGCAACATTTTTAAGAATCCAGAACTATTAAAATGATCAACCGAAAAACAATCAGTAAATGTCGTGTATACGATGAAAAGTATTGTACATGGATCAAAGGACCGTTGGTGATTTATCCAGGTGAACCTATTGTTAAACAAGGTCATACTATTCAATGGTGGACTGGTGTGAAAGCCAAAGGTAATATTGATCTATATGAGGGTGATATTGTTCGTACACAATCTGAACCTACAACGTCATCATTATTTGGTAGTTGCATTTACACTAGGGGGGTGGTAACATGGTTACGAGAGGCATTTTGTGTTTGTCAATCATATGTAGGTGGCAATGAATTGAGCAATTATGTTCATTGTGATTGTTGTAGTTGTGATTTAGAAATCATTGGCAACATCTTTGATAACCCCGAGTTGTTGGAGGCTTGTGCTATTGCAAAGAAAATGCGTGAAGATGGAGTAATTAATTAATTATGAATGATAAAATAAACTACTGTTTGGCTGAGACGCACAAGCATGTTCGTAAGGTTCAGCACAACCTCAATTTGTTTGTTGCTGATTTGATTCATCGTGGCGAGAATCATGACAACAGCAAGTTTGAAGAGCCTGAACTGAGTATTTTTGCTGAAAATACTTCTAAGTTGGGACAGACGGTATATGGTAGTTCTGAGTATAAACAGTTGTTGGTTGAGGTGAAACCGGCAATTGATCATCATTATAGCAAGAACCGGCATCATCCCGAGCATTGGCCCAATGGAGTTGAGGACATGACTCTTGTGGATTTGATTGAAATGTTGGCGGACTGGAAAGCTGCTACTGAGCGAAACAAGGATGGCAATATTCGTAAGAGCATTGAAATCAATAGTGGCAAGTACAATATGAGTCCACAGTTGAGGACCATATTTGAAAACACGGTGAGAGAGTATTTTAAGGAGTAATGTCATGAAAAAATATATTGAAACTTTCAAATATCGTCGGATGATTGAAACATATCATTCTTTATTGAACAATGAGTTGAAACAATTTGATGAATCAAAACAGTATTTGGAGTTCAAATGTAGCAACAATCAATGTGATGTGTGTAATTATTCATCACACTTCTCTTTGGCAATTTGTTCTCTTAGATATAGACCAAACTCTGGTTGTTTCAAATGTGGCAGCAAAATAAACGTGTCCATAAAAACTAATCAGAATAATGAATATGAAAAAATTATATTTCAATGAAGACATGGTATAGAGCAGTTTGTGACGAACACAAATCAATGATTGATTGTTTTTGCAACAATCCACTGACCACCGCACACTATTTGGGTAACAAAAATGAAGATATACATCAATGGTTCAGTTTGCATTATAGTTGCAAATTACGTATGATTCACTTTGATGAGGACATTGAAGAATGTTGGAACAAAGGATACGAAGATATATTCTTTGATCCAATTATAAAGAAAAAGAGTTGATATGAAAACTGTTTCTTCCATATATCACCGAGTTCTACGTGACTCACATCAAAGGCACCTATGACGCTGATACCTACATGATTCCATTTGAACATCTTTATAATAAACAAGAAGTGATAAAAGAATTTGACGG
>Ga0209443_1000844_pt1 | contig 20239 bp, 45 predicted proteins | sample LauGreBMM110DCMD_2_FD_187571 | JGI IMG/M metagenome (GOLD analysis project Ga0209443, IMG submission 187571) | Freshwater lake microbial communities from Lake Michigan, USA - Su13.BD.MM110.DCMD (SPAdes) (version 2) | ecosystem: Environmental > Aquatic > Freshwater > Lake | place: Lake Michigan... | reverse complement strand
GTCAGCAGTGTCGGAAAGGCACAGTGCGATGGTGGCTGCGTTAGAGAAAAGCATACCAGACCTTGAATCACGAATAAAAAAATTAGAAATTGTTGAGCAGGCATTAGCAAAGGGCGAGGGCGGTAAATTTGGTTTCATAAGTGGGATATCCGCAGAAAAAAGATTCGCAACCGGAGGTGGTGATAGTTATTTTGGTAGAAGAGCCTCATCAGAAATCCCCACGGATATTGCCGAGTTCAACCCTGCGAGCACACGAGCCGTAGGGGAGTCCCGTGCTAGACCACGCAAAGACAAAATCTACACACGTTGGATGGCCAGCCTGAGAGGTACTGCGTATCTCGTAACCGACCAAGAAAAAATAACAGGAGAACTTGCTCCAGACATGGAAGGGGAAAAACAAATCATTGGCAAGGTGAAGCCATTGTTTGGTGTTTCAGCCCCAAGGAATGCTGGTGGTGTTGAAGGAAGCTACAAGGGTTGGGATATGGTCGGTATGGGTCTCATGGCAACCGCTGCTCGATTGGAAAAAGAAGGCAAAGAAGTCACCATTGAGAGCGTTCTTGCCACTCAGAGTGATGGCGATGGTTTCGCCTCACGCGGCGGGACTGGTACGACCATCATGGCGCAGTCTGTGGCCGGAACTAAAGCGCGGCGCGGCTACAAGAAGCTACAACCACGTTACTTCAAGACAGAAGATGGCGAACAACTTGAGCTGTACCACAGTGACTCGACAACAAACACTTTCATGGTTCGACTTAGCGGCAAAGGAGTGGCACGGGTATCCGTTATCGAGGACAGCGATGGACTTCCACAGATTACGGTTATGAACATACAGCCCGGATACGACGCAGCACAGATCGAATCAGAGCTAACAAAATACGTCAAAGAATACTTCCCCGATGCTAAACCAGCAGAAGGAAAAGCCAGAGTGGTCAAGACGGTGAAAGAACCCGGCTTCGCCTCACGTGGCAACTACCAGCCGCTCCCCACACCCGGCGATGACGATGGCTTCTCTCCAGGCTCAACGCTCGAGAAGTTAGCTGATGAAATGGGTCTTGACCAGCTTCCAGATGGCCGCGACCAGCAGATGTCCGCAATAACGGGACGAATGTATGCAGGAACAACCAGTGAAGCAACGTTGGCCGAAAAACTTGGCATCACACCAGAACAACTCAGAGAACAAATCAGAGAGTTGGCCGAGAACGTCAATGACTTCGTTGATCGGTTCGTGAACGACAAGACGGTTCGTAAGCAAGTGAAACTTGGATACAAGGCTATTTCGTTAGCCGCAATGCTTCTGGGAATGAAGGGCATGAAGGATTACATGTCTTTGCTCAATCCAAACTTCTCTGGTGGTGGCGATGGCTCTGGAAAGAGCAATAGCTTGTTGGACATCATTGATGACATGCTTGGTTCTGGAATACACGAAGCACTTATTGCTTACGGGTCAAACTTCGCCAACCTGATTGCCACTGAATACGCCGCCATGCGTCTTGCTACTCAAGAGAAGGTGAAGCAGATGATTGCCGACATACAAGCAAGGATCGAAGGAACTGGACAAAAGATTGGCGTCATGTCGACAGAAATGTGGAATCGACTTCGCGGGGCCTGGAAGCTGACACGTGCGAAAGCCCCCATCGCTGTTCCGGCCAGCGCAAAGCAATGGATTGTCGCCGGGTCAACTCCTGCATGGGCCGAGATGGCTTGGATCGATTACCAATCAAAGAGCCGGGTCACAAGCGGCTTGCAGCCTACGAACATACGGGCTTGGGCCGACATCGTAAGCAAGGTTGGTCAAAGTCCTGAACTCATTGACATAGCAACGTACCGGGCCGGCTTTGGCTACGGAACCAAGCGCATCAAGTCCCGTGATGTAGTCCGTGTGTACCTGATTGCCGAGAAATCATTAGGACAAACAATTGGGGAAATGAGTGCATCTCAATCAACGTCTTCTGGACAAGAAATTGATGGCGATGGAGATGGATTTGTGGCCTCATCGCCGGGTGGACCCGATGAGACGCCAAAGCAGAAACAACAATCAAAACCTAAAGGACAACTAGAAAAAGGAAACATAAATCTAACCAATCGTCCTATTGTACAAAACAGCGATGGTTCAATTAGTACAGTTCGGTCAATAACTATTACTGACGGTAAAATTGCCGTGCTGATACCTTCCGTGATACGTAAACCAGACGGGACCGGCAAGGTCGTAGGCAACAATGAAGCGATCAAGCATTACAGAAAGACTGGTGAACACTTAGGGAAGTTTAACAGCGTCAACAATGCTAACTCTTATGCTGAACAACTACACAAAGACCAAGAAAAAAGATACGTGAATCCAGTAGCTACTCGCATCATGGCAAGGAATAATTAGTCGTGGCCGTTCTCGGCAACCATTTCATCTGGTGCGTATTGAGCAAAGTGCTCGATTATGTACGCCATAGTCACAAGCATCTCATCCATAGAACAGTTGAGTGCTTCTAAGCTCTCTTGCGACGTGAGCCTTCCGTGCTTTAGATCGTCAGCAATGCCTTCGAGCGCGCCTCTTGGTGTGAAACCAATACCACGATAGTTGTCCAGTATTGCGATGTAGAGCTCAGCGAGATCTTCTCTGTCCTCAAAGATTGGTGCGAGTGTTCGACCTTTTGGTTTCATTAGATCACCTGAGTCAAACTAACGATGAACAGTTCTGTCTCATAACGAATCTGCGCTTTGTCCTCATCAACGTATTCGACGAACTCGGCCTTGATGAAACCTGTCGTGAACCTCTTGCTCTCGCCCTTCATGAAGGTGCCGAACGAAACTGGTATGTCAACGATCTCTCCCGGCTTGCGTCGTTTGGCATTTTTTAGATCATAAACTTGCATGGGTTATCCTTCCATAAACTTTTGGATTTCTTCATCGTTTTCTAGGATAGCCGCTTCTTCGCTGGCCACCTCGCCCTCATGGGTCTCCACAATGTATTCATAGTGGGGATCAAGCAATCGTGTTACCGACAATAGTGTCTCTATGTCCTCACTACGGTACGGGTATTCCTCATCCGTTGCGAACACCAACTTGACCGTGCGATCTGCGATGGCTTTCTGCAACTCAAATAGTTGCTGAACGTCAAGTGTTATTTCTGCCTTGTATGTGTCTCTGATACTCATGGGTACCTCCTGAGATAGTAACGAACGAAGTGTGGTGAAGTGTGACTTTACCAATAGATCATTTATGGGCGCTCTAGCGACTCAGCCTCTCGTAGGTCGATGCATCCTCGTACCGAACATCAACGTTCCCGGTCTTGATGGCAAGGCCACCATTGTTCATCGGCCCGATGAGTGTGGCTAGGTCGAGTCCGTGTTGGTGCAGAAACTCGCGGAAGCCTTCGAGCGTTCCTTCGAACGTCTTGGACTCGGATGCGTGGTTGGTTACGACTTGGTATTTCAGGTTGGTCTGTGTCATACACCTACCGTACAACCGTGTCATCTACGGACGCATTGTCTTGGTATGGTGCTGGCCAATCAGGCCGGCAAGTAAATAAGCTCGCCCGTTTCGGGTTCCGTTACAGCAGTTGTCGAGCATTTCCGACAAGTGAAGTATTCGCGGCCTTTATGGGGTTCTGACTGTTCCGAATACTCCCAATCGTGGGTGCATTCGTCTGCTGGCTCTGGCTGGTCGTATGGGTTCACGTAGGTCATACCAAGAGAATAGCGATCCCTAATCTACGAGCGCACCAGTTCGATGCGTTGGCCAATGATCTGTCCCTATGATTTATTTATGACAACAAACCCAAATACCCAATTCGCAATCAAGGCCGCATGGACCACATTGGCAAACTTTATGCTCGTGGTGTTCGGTGCGCTCGTAGTTCCAAGCACAGTATTGTTTGTTGCTTGGGCTTTGGGTGTGCTGGTCTTTCACACAGTATTTCTTGTGTGGGTGGCAACCAATGATCTCAACCGTGAGTTCGGTGGCGGTCGATAACCGTGACAAACCCAACTTGGGCAGGATCAGTTCGTGCCTATTCTGGACTGAAGTACGGGCAGATCACTGTGGACCTGTACGTCGGTACGGGTGTACGGATTGTGCTTGCCTTCCCTGATCTTGGTTACGACAACGAAACCCATGACTTTGGTACGGGCGAAGATGTAGATGCCTATCTCGCAGTTCGCTTCCCCGATGGGTACAAGGCTGGTCTCTATGGGTTCGGTCAGAAGATGGTTGCCATCCAATAAGCAGCACCAGCTCTTTATTTGTTATCAGACGCAACCATAAGCACAGCGCATACCACCAATAACACCAGCGCAAGCCAGAATGTTCGACTCATACATGATCTCGTTTCTGACCAAGTTCGATGAGCTCGTCAAGTTGATCTGACGTCAGATTTCTGTGGACAACTTCTAACGGAGTCGTGTTCTTGTGCATGATGCACTTCTCACTGTCCGTGAACCAACCGATGATCCGGCTTGGTGTGCAGTTGATACCCGTGATCATTCTTCCCCCAATAACCAATCGCCGTCTTTGTCAATCTCCATAGTATTGTGCTTATTGTAGAAATACACCGATTGCTCAATAGCTCTCTGCAGTCCTTTAAGACGGGTCAAGCGTTGTGGCTGATCACCCAAAGCAGCAACTGCTTGCCGGGTGTCCTTGATGGTGGCCAGTAGCTCTTTCATCTGAACTTGGTTTATGTGCAAGTAATACGTCTGTCGTTTATTTTTCATTGGTGGATTACCTATTGGTGGGCCGTGTAGGGATCGAACCTACGGCCAAGGCATTATGAGTGCCCTGCTCTAACCGCTGAGCTAACGGCCCGCAGGCAAAATGTAAAAGCCGGGTGAGTTGCGTAACGATGTCGTCGAAACTTGTCGCGAACACAATGTCACCCGGCGATCACTGGTGTTTAGAAGGGTTCTTCTTCCGATGCTCCTACAGACACCGCCCGGCGCGGCTGGCGAGGGGTTGCCGCTGCGCTGGACTTCTCTCCGCCTTGCGGCGCTTGAGACTTGCGACGTTCGATACTTTCGATTGATCGAGTCAGAATGCCGATCTCTTCGGCCACGATCTCTGTGGTTGATCGCTTCTGTCCCGTTTCTTTGTCATCCCAACTACGCTGCTCGAGTCGGCCCAAGACCATGACACCAATGCCCTTTTCTGCTGAACGGGCGAGGTTCTCGGCGAGGTAACGCCATGCAATTACGTTGATGAACGAGGTCTTCTCTTGCTTCTCTTTGGCTTCGTCATACCAGATGTGATTGACTGCCACGCTGAACGAGCATTTCGCTACTCCGCTTGGCAGGAACACGAGTTCCGGGTCTGAGGTGATGTTTCCAACCACCGTCACTGGGGCTAAATTCATTATTGCTTCCTTTCGTTATGGGCTAGTAATGAGTAGACTACCACCCATGACCACCGACACGGGTACCACATCTGAACTAAAAATGGCCGTTATTGATCTCTTTGCCGGGCTTCTAGATGACCTGGAAATGACCGATGACACCCAAGGTGAGCTGTCCGATCAAGCCATTACTGAGATGCATGACAGGAACGTAGGTCTTGCCGGGTTCTTAGTGGGCTCTCTGGGGCTCTCAGATGCCACAAAAACCACCGACGGGTACTTGGCTGGGGTAAAACTCGCAGAACCCGTTACATACGTTGATACGCACCTAAATCAAGCCAGATAGTTTGCCTGTGGGCCACCTGAAGTCAAGGTAGTGGTAATCGGGTCCCAGATGCCCTACAATGGATACTAGTCAATCCATTCGGCACCGCCCCACTACTAGACGCGGCCACTACCCACAGGAGACAACTTGAATACCACACTAGGCGGAATTGTATTATCTATCGGTCTGTTCTTTACGAGTTGGGCGCTACCAAGCTCATCCGAGAAACCAGTACTCAGAGGATGGACGGCACAACCCCCCGCCTTGGTGGTCGAACACAACGCACCCCAAACAACAGTCACCCCTTCTATCGTGTTCAAGCACGGGGATGTTTCGTGGTTGCCAATACTTGCTGAACAAGCTGGCTGGCCAGAAGAGACGTGGGGAAAGTTGTCAGAGATTATTCTTAGGGAGTCTGGTGGTTGTCCAAACCGACGTGGTGGGGACATTGTTGATAAGAACTGCAACATCACGGGTGTTTCTACCTACTCTCACCGCTCTGACACAGGTCTACTCCAGATCAACGGGGTGAACTACAACAAGCAGCGAAACAAGTGGGCTCGGGTATGTTCCGACATGGGTATCTGTACCCAAGAACCCCTACTCGACGCATTGACCAACCTAAAAGCTGGCTACGTCCTTTACAAGTACTCAGGCTTCGGACCATGGGATCCCTGTCAGTGGGGTCCAGCGTATGCCAAGTATTGCAGGGCAACCAAGAAGCCGTAGCACGCGCCAACGGATGATGCTCTTGTAATCTCTCCAGTAGGTAATCAGGGGTGTACTCCTATGTCTAGATGACCCCTGATTGCCGCCCAATCTTTTACCGGGCTAGTCTTGTGACATGGCCAAAAACAAAAAGAAAAAACAAGAAGAAACACGGGACATCGCACATCGAGAAAGTGTTCTTAAATCTGCGCTCGAAGCTGTAACCACATCACGAAACCAGTCTTACGGTGAACCACAAGATGACTTCGCTTGTACGTCGGAGCTCTGGGACTCATACATCACCCGGCTAATCCAGGTCCGAGGATTTGTGAACTTGCAGCCGCACGACATCTCGGCCATGATGATCCTTCTTAAAATCTCTCGACTCGCTAACTCACCCGGCGAAACAGATCACTGGGTCGATATTGCCGGCTACGCGGCTATTGGTTCAGAGTGTGCAGACGAGGCCGACGCTCCCTGCTGCGAGTAGCTGTGGGAACTGTACGCTGCCTGTGTGACCGGGTTGGCAACCCAACGTGTGACTCTGGCGATGAAGATGATGGCCGACACCCGGCGTTGACACCGACGATCTAGTTGTTCTTAGCGAAATCCTGCATGAGGACGTATTCCTCAGCTCGCCGATCTTGTTCGTCATTGTAAAGATCAATCACTTCTTCGCGCTCTTCTTCGTTGAGGCCGTCTAGGTTCATACCTTCACCGTAGCGTCAACAAAAACAAAGTGTGCTGCCACCTCGACACCGAACTCCTCGACTAGATCGCTCAACGTGAGAACACGAGCATCCTCGACATCAGTTGTAGTAGCGGCAAGTGTTATGGATCGAACAGTACTTACCTTGGCGAGCTGATCGTCGACCCGGTAAGTTACGAGATACGTCTGCTCAAAGTCCATGTCGCTCATGAGTCAAGACCGCACTTCGGGCAATACGAGTCATACTCGTGGTCGCAATAGGTGTCGATCTCGTCAGTGCTTGCTAGATAGAAAGTTAGTGCGGCCGAAGCCAAAACAGCCAATCCGAAAATCCAAAACGGAATAAACAATCTCATGGAGTCAGAATACACCTAGAAACACGCCTTATCGCCGCGGTTGATTAGTCCAGCGTTGACAGCAACTTGCCATTCAGTCTCGCCACCAATAAGTTTGCGCATAAACAGAATACGATCACGGACAAACTCTCGATCTGCCGAGTCACCGTCAAAGGGAAACGATGGGTTCGGGTCGCTAACGTGAGCGAGTACGGCAACCTGTATCTCGGCTTCAGTAGCGAACGGGTAAATCGACCCAGAGCGATCCAAGTCGTAAAAATCTTGACAGTAGTCCACGAAATCGGCCACGTTGCCAAGCGAAAAAGTTATGTCTAAGTGTGAAGTGAGGTTGTTCATAAATCTATTCTGCATCCTCGTCATCGTCTAGCGCGTCTTCGTCAAGAGCGAACATGGATTCCCAACAAGCAGGGTGAGTGCCTGAAATGATCTGCTCACGAAGCGTCTTGTCGAGTTCGGGGAACGCTACTTGGGCTAATTCGCCGCGGTTGTAGGCAACCAGGCCCGAATAGGTAACGGTGACCTCGCCTGCGCTACCACAATGGAAGCATTTGCGAGTTGGGATGGTGGTAAGTGTGTCGCTCATACAACAAATATAGGGAACGGTAATCCACCAGCGCGCTTCTGGCAATCAGGCCAGCTAGTAAACGTGCGTCATCGAATGAGGGCCGGATATTCTTGATCTATGGAAACAATAAACCGACACTTTGACTACATCGACCACTACGAGCGCGAGATCGCACGTGAGGCCGCAAAACGCAAACCAAACCAAGCGATTATTGCCTCGGCCCAGTCGTATGTTGATCACTCTCGAAACCGCATCGCTATCCTCAACGCGCTGGCCAATGAGTGTGGGCTCTAATAGTGGTATGAAAACAACTACTTACGCAGACAAGGTCAAGTACGTCAGCCGCGATTACGGCTTTATGGTCGGCAAGACCGTGAAAGAAGTTCGCCCAATGACGAAAGTTGAGTGTGATGACTTGGCTTGGGAATTTGAGTACGAGGACTACGCCGTAGTGGTCGTGTTCACAGACGGAACAGGCTTTATCCCTATGGCTGACGAAGAAGGCAACGGTTCTGGCTTTCTTGCCGAAACGATTAGCTCGTGAACATAAGCGAATTCGTGGCAGAACACATCGAAGTTCTGAAACACACCAAGATTGACGGTTGTCGGCGCAACAAAGGCCCGATGGATCTACAACCAATGATGGTGTGGATCAATGAACATGACGATACGAACGTTGCCATACTCGAGACAAAGGGTGAGAACACTCTGGATTACGTTCCACAGACTTTCGGACTCCTTACGCAGCAGAATCCGAAGTTTGTCATCTTCATGGCAGAGTCGTTGGCTCGAGTACTTGACAAGTCAGAGGTAGATCAGTTTCTTGGCACTCATGTTCCCGGTAACTTGCAGAAAGAACACAAAAGTCGTGGCCCACTATCGGGTATCAAAGAACTAATCGCATTCAACGGACTCGATACGGACACGGGTGAGCAAGTTCACGGGTTCATGGAGTTCGCGTATGACGATTTCGGTATTCCTGTGTTCTCTAAGCCGCGTATTGACGTGGTTTCAGAGGATCAGATTGACAAAGCAAACATGACTTTCTTGTTTCATGAGTTCTACAAGATCATCAAGAAGATGCGAGAGCTTGGCCTGTAAGTCTGTTCGCTATTCTTTGTCTAACTGACTCGACTACATCACCGCCGTCTACTGCCCCGGCAACAACTTGCTCTTTCCGAGAGATTGCACGGTGAATATCTTCGTCAATGCTCTCTGCAAGCAGCGCATACGTCACCCGGACTGATCCACGCTGCCCAATTCGGTGTAATCGACTGTATGTTTGCTGCACATCAGCTGGCGTCCACGGGAGTTCGACAAAAACTATGTCCTGAGCCGCTGTAAGAGTGTGCCCGGTCTTTGCGGCCTCAATCGAAAGAGCTATTGCCGGGCTATCTTCGACTGGATTCTCCTGGAATCGACGTTTAGCTTCCTCGACATCGGCCACAGACATGCCGCCTTGTATCTTCAGGCCGCCATATCGAGTTGCTATTGCGTTGACTATGTCCCGGTGGTGTGCTGCAATCACTACTTTGCGCCCGGACTCGACCATTTCGTCGATCAGCTCAAAGACACCCGGCAATTTAGCCTCAGCAGCAAGCCGCCGCAGCACAGAAATACGTGCGAGCTGTTCTGGCGCGTTGGTTGATCGGCCATTTTGCTCGAGCCAGGCCCCCAGATCGGATGAAGCAGCGTCATAGTCCCGTTGTCCACGCTCTGATCCCTGAAAATACATCGTCGATTCAAAGATTGGCGGCAATTCAGACAGCACTTGCTCCTTGGTTCGCCGAATGTAACACGTCGAACGCAGCGTTGCGTTGAGTTCTTCAAGGTTTGAGTGGCCATCAAGCCGCCATTGACCATGTTTGTCGCGATGCGCGTTGCAATACCGTCGATAGAAGCCCCATCGACCACCGAAACTGTCAAGCTGACCCAACAAATCAAGCTGCGCCACGTATTCTGCCGGGCGTGAAGCTACGGGTGTGCCGGTAAGCAGCAGCACCGGCGTCTCTTTGGTGGCCCGGCGAACGACTTTGATCGCTGCTTTGGTTCTTTGCGCGCCATATGTCTTCAGATAGTGGCTTTCATCGAACACGTAGCCGCCTAAACCAGTCAGCTGGGCCTGCCATGCAGTCAAATTGGGGTAACCGACGACCACAACGTCGTAAGTCCCGTGTTCAGGGAACTCTTTTCGCCCGGAAACAACTGCAACGCGCCGCTCTGGCAGCCATTTTGCATACTCTTTGGCCCAGTTGAGCGTCAAGTTTGCCGGGCACACGACGGCAATGGGGTAAATTGGTGACTCTCGATGCATCTCCTCGACTGCTGCGATGCCTTGCAGCGTCTTTCCGAGCCCCATTTCGTCGGCGATGAAGCATCTACGTCTGTTTTTTGCATACATCACGCCAGCTTTCTGGTAAGGCATGAGCTTGTCAAACCCGGCAATGACAATTTCGGCCCCAGTCGAGCGTGATTCGGCCAATGCAGCCTCCATCGTGACCCGGATTCGATCTGATTCTTCGATTAACTGCAACGGGACTTCCACCCGGAACGCCTTTGACCACGCAATGGCATGACTAATCGAGGAGATTGGGGCCTTCCAGGCCTTACTTTTTGAATCAAACGTGATGCCGGGTATCTTTTTGATCTCTCGAACACGCACAGGATCGTATGCAAATGACATGTAGACGTACTTCTCGTCCATGTGGACGCCAGTAACGGGGTTCTTATGCACTGGAATGTTCATCACAAGCACTTCAGGATCAATTGACAGGCCAATCTGAGCCGCAAATTCTCTTGCCGGGCCTAGTGATGTCACTGGGACGCGCCATGCTCGATGCACTCGATCCCATTTTGCACCCGGAATGAGCTTGATTGACTCCACTTCATCTCGATTGAACGGCCAACTGAGCAGCAGATGATCGTCTTCGAGCGTCATTCGTCCCTTAGTGCCTGTTTCATTCACGTCTTTAGACTACCATTTATGTCATGACGAAGCGATTTGAGACTGAACCAGACACACCCGGCGATGAAATTGCCGCTGACTCCCTGCTGGCCAAGCAACTGCAGCAGAAGATTGGGTTACTCGAGTCCAAGCTACGCGACATTGAGGGCAAGCTGAACGACATTTCCAAAGACCCGGCATTCGCAACGCGCGTCAACATGGATGACGTCTCTTGGGTAAACAATGAAGGCTCGCTCGGATCTATCGCTGGCACTCTTGAGCGAACACCATTGATAAACGGGACTAAGAACATCGGGCGGCTGAGAATGACCGATGAGTTAAAGGCTCGACTCGACGACGACATCAAGTAGTTCGCCATCAAACTCACGTGATTCATCCTCTTTGGAGATCGGCTGATAGAAGTCGTTGTGAGTTCTATTGACATTTGGACTACGAAGTGGGATAAAGGAGATGTGAACGCCTTTTGGCTGCCTCTCATACCACTCCAGAGCTTCTGCTCCATTCATAAATGGCCCATAGACCTTTTGTAACGAGCCAACTTGGGCGATCAAAGGTGTCTTAATCTCAAATAACGATGTCATTGCTTCCTCTCGACTCTATTGTCAAAGACAAATGGGCTAGGCATCCCGATGTATTGGTGCGCATTGGCTGTGCCTGCAGGCTGCCTCTTGGGGTTTTGCTTATCAAACTCTTGTTTGACCAATGACATGCCATACAGACACGCACCGGTAATCGTTACGAAGAAGATTGCGCAGCCAAAGGAGAATAAAGCGAACTGATTCATGCTGATTAGTCTATGCTCACTTTGATCTTTTTACCTAGATTGGGATAATTTTTGCTATCGGAGATCCTTAGCTTCTCTCTTGTAACTCTTGTATCGCATCGATAGCAGCGGATGTCTGCATTGTAGGCATTGAGACGAGTATCGCAGTCTTTACAGATTCGAATTGTCTTAGCTCGTTCTTTTACAATTCTGTTCTTCTGATTTTGGACGTACTCACTTGATGTCGGTAGTGAAATGCTCATCGGATTAGTCAATACTCACTTCAATGTCGTACTGGTCTTCCCATGGAACTTGGCATACGAAGTACCCAATACGATTGACTAGGTGATAACCGTTGATGATTACTGGCTTGGTGTTGCCATCGACATAGGTCCAGACAAGTAATCCAGAAGTACGCCGCACCATCGTTAGGACGTAATCCAATTCCGGGCCGTATGTCTCAAACATAACGCCGCCATCGCCATTGTCGAACGATGGATTCTCGCTTAGATGATTCAGGACCGGCTTGTAGGACTTCTCCCACTGGTCAACGTCTATTTGGATGAGTTGTTTCATACCCCTGAACCTACCCGTGAGTCATCCGTTGGCGCAATTGACCACTTGTAGCGAGTCTTCCAGCTGCGCGACAAGCGAACTCCGTTCATCATTGGTGTCGTGAACTTGAATCCGCTGCGATAGATAAGCTCGCTGTAGCTTCCACCATTGGTGAACTCAATAGGTGTCTCGAATAGCACGCGATCCCCGGACTTCAGTGTTGGCAACTTTGACTTCGCCGCGTGATACTGCACCACCTTTGCTCGCCACTCTACGGCATACTCATTAGTTGTTGGCGAGAGCAACTTAAGTAGTGCCAACGGGTAGCCGAGATCGCTCGGTCCCTCTTGGTCGGAGATCAGTTTGGTAAGCACTTCAGTTTGGTAACCGTCTTTACGTCGCTTGGTGAGTGCTACGACAGCGAATACCTCGCCAGACTTAACATTCTCAACGGCCCAATACTTAGCACCTTTATTCTTTACGACACGGTTGTGATTACCCCACTCGATTTCTGCACGAACTACAGACTCGCTGCTCTCATTGGTGAATTGTCCAGTCCAGCCCACGATTAAGCCTCCACTTCCATAGGTGCATTCATGAACTCATGGTGATCTACCAGAGATGCCGTGAGTATGGCAGTCCACTCGCGGATAGTAAAGGCATCCTCTGAGAGTGTGCCGTCCTGCAGCAAGTTGATGACCAATTCTTTACTGAACTTATCGGTTGATAGTGACATTGCTTACCTCCTGATAGGCAACTTATCGGCTACTAATCTTCCAGCGCAGACACTTGGGGATTCTCTGCGGCAAGCATTTTGATGAGTGTTAGCTCGTCATCGTCTTCGTGGGCTTCGAGGTACCAGTCATCGTCTTCTATGTTTGATGAGATACTCACGTGTTCCACATTGTCTAGATCGGAATAGGTATTCCGGTGCTTCAGCACAAGCCAGGCCCACTTGATCGCCTCGTACTTAGTCTCAAAGTCTTGACTCACTACGACTGGGGCATAGCCTTCCATGCCGGCCTCTACTGAACTAGTGGTTGCCCGGACTGTGTAGTTCATAAGCTCAGGATCGTTTCGCCGTACTCGCCGTCAAGGTTGAGCCCTTGAGCAACGAAGATGCGTACGTTCTCGCCGCGCTCTTGCTTGGCCCACTCTTTGCAGACCTTGACTGCTTCATCAAGCGTTGAGTAAGTCTCTACCCACTCGTCGCAGTAGCCAGTAATCTGGCCGTCTAATGGATAGTCGCTCCATACGGCGGCGAATAGTTCTTGCTGTTTCAGCATGGTGTCTCCTTTGATCGGTTACTCAGACAGTACGGCATCAACATTTGTTGACGCAGTTTCTCTTGGGCAGTCCTCGTACCAGTCTGACTTATCTTCCCATGAGCATCGGTAGCACTCTGTGCCGGAATCTTCCCACTCCGTATGCGAACTTGGTATGTCCCACGAACTAACTTCTTTCAATTCGCCGTTCTTGCCCTCAAAGACAACGCCCCATCCCTGCTCCTCAACGTTGTGGAACTCAAACTGTAAGTTGAGGTGCTGCTCCACCATCGCCCTGAATGCTCCCTCTGCTGGTGACCAAGCCGTTGAGAACTGATAACTGAGTGAACCATTTGTCTCATTGAGAGTGACTTCGTTGGCATCCCACTTCGTTCCCCAGTTGCGAATGTTCCAGTTGTACCAGTTGTCACCTTTGAATTGCATGGATTCAGCCATGCGCTCATCGAACGTCATTGTCTCGTAATTATCTGGCTTCTTCTCTTGGCCGAAGTAGGCATCGAGGTCAGTTGGGGTAATGAAGTTCCAGAACAACAGTTCGGACTCATTGATAACGGTGCTAATCGCATCTGCGTCGTACTTGCCGTCGGTGTAAGTTCCGGTGTGGCGCGATGTGTATGGCTTCGCTGCCTTCAGCCTGAACTCATCAAGTGAGTGCTTGTTGCCAGTCACGGTCATGGTGGTGTGTACCCAGTTTGGCATTAGTTGTTCTCCCTATCCTCGTTGAATGTTGCTTCATCGACATACTGCTCTTCGTACTTCTTTAAGTGCATGACAGTTACTTGTTTGTCGTACCTGCCGCCAACTACCCAGTCGGCACAGGACTTCCGAGTACCAGTGTTACGAACTCTCATCCCTCGGCGCGCCTATCGTCATTGGGATTACGTGCCTCCCACTTGCCTCGCTCTCGAGTCTGGAAGTATCCAGTTGTCTTTGCCCACTGCGTGACAGTTGCGGCAGACAAGCCTGAAGCTTCTACCAGTTCTTTCATCGTGAACTCTTTGTAGATGTTCTCTTTGGCGAACGTGATGAGCTTGGCATACTTGTCCTTGCGCTTCTCGGCCTGCTCTGGTGCCTCACCAGCGAACCTAGTGATAGTCGCCGGCCACACGTTGTAGAACGCAAGTACGGATCGCATCGAATCTTCTGATCCATCCCAGCCGACATTCAAGCAATGTAGAGCTCGTATCTCCTCGCCGATCTCTGAAGCAACGTCTCCCGGCACTCTGTAAGCAGTCCCATGTTCAGCTATTGCCGCATCCCACAACTCTCGGTTGCGGCGTTCGATTTGTTCCACGGTTGGTTTGTCCATGATGATCACGATACCGCATCCTCCCATAAGTGAAGTTCGTTGTTCTCTGGTGCTGGGCAGATCACGTCGTAATCCATCCAGTCTTGGTATGAGAACCCGCAGGCACAAGTTTGTTCAGACACTCTAGGACTCCTCGCTCGTTGAGTATTCCTTCTCAACAAAGAATTTGTCCGCTTGTGGTGTAAGCGTTGATGTGAAATACTCGTTGGTGAGTTGGCACTTCGTGATCGTTGTTGAGAACCTTGCTCGCTTGTCCATGAAGTCAACGCCAGCAGGATCATCAATCTGCGCGAGAACAGCACCTGCAAGTCTGTCGCCCTCGATCTCACTAAGTAGAACGTCTGACTCAAACTCAACAGTAATTTTGTACTTCATGCGGGATGCCCTTTCGGTAGGTGTACATGAATAGTAGAAGTGGCTCATTCGCCAACGCACTAGCTCGATGCGCCGATGGATGAGGCAACCCTATTGTTTGGTTATGACAAACACCCAAACCACATTCCACAAACCGTACTTCGCAAGTCGCTTTGACAGCGAGGTGCTGGAGTTCGCAGCATTCACGCCAAACCTCGAGGACACCGATCAGGGAGACTTGATCATCGGCTTCCGTTCTGGTCGTGCTTACTACTACCCAATGGTTTCGGCTGGCACATACATCGGCTTAATCCTTGCCGAGAGTGCTGGCAGATACTTCAATGCGAACATTCGCAACTTGCCAAACTTTGAGGCTTCGGATGATCTCTTCGGCTCAACAAAGAACTTGGTCGATGTGCTTCTCGCACCGTTGGTGGTTGCAGCCTCGTAGAACCCTTCGGGGTAATTGTAAGTTTGAGGCGCGAAAGTTGCTATTACGGATGTTGCGTGACTACTGCGTACGTTCCGTAGTGCGATGCACTTGATGCGTATTCTGGGTCAAGAGTTTTTACCCATCCGCCTTCAGACTTCATCAGGACACCGGGATTGCCGGTAGCTTCACAGGTGACTGCGGCAACAGCTTCATACTTTGTCACCACGTCATCCATGGCTTTTCGAGTGCCAAGTAACGGCGATGACTCAAAGTAGTACCTCAACCCACCAAACTTTTGTTTGATTTGTACGATTTGATAGCTGGGATCAATCTGCGTCAACTCCCTGTCGCAATCAAGAACGATCTGATACCAACCCTCATCGACATCTACTGATTGCCAGTATCCCGGAAGTATCTTTTTCTTGAGTTCCTCTATCTGTAGTTGTGTCTCGTTCACTTTATTGCCTGCCACCAAGCAGCCTCAAGCTCATGCTTGGTTGCTTGCTCAATCTCGCTCTCGGTTATTTGATGCTCTATGAGGCGGCCCTGGAATGAAATAGTAAAGGCTTTACCACGCAATGCCCAGTACGTTGCTTCGATCACTGTGTCGCCCCATAAACGATTCATTCGATACAACCGAACAATGTGCCTACGACTGGGTCTATTCATCTTGTCCATATTCCAAGTATACGGTAGGGATGCACAGTGGCGCATCGGGTAGGAATCGAACCTACAACCTACAGATTAGAAGTCTGTTGCTCTATCCGATTGAGCTACCGATGCATTGACCTACTGGAACTCTTCTGGCAATTTACCATAAGCTCTATGCCAGCCGTCTTCATCAGGGCAATACTCGAGACGTGTAGCAGCACGACTATCGCAGAACTCACAGAACCCAGAGTTTGCTAGACCAGTAGCGATGTCTTTCCAGTAGTCGCGCTCTTCCTCGATGTCCTTGAACTCACGGGATGGTTCCATAAAGATAGTTTACTCACAGGTCTCATAAACGTACTCTTGACCGTCATCTGCTACCCATAGCGAGAGTTCACACTTATCTGACGAAGGAAGGTGGATCAAGTGTCCCGGAATCAAGATTGGGCCGTAGAAATCAACTATGTCATCAGAAGCATTTTGTTTGTTGCCGTCACAATACTGCTCGACATAGCCCCAGTAGTCATCGCCCTCTTTGGCGACTATCGGCATCTTGTCGCACGAGTACGAGTCACCATTGGCCCACATCTTGATGGCAAATCCACCAACGATGGCAAACAGGATTCCGATTACGCCGCGAGCTATCCTTTGATTATTCATACAACTCCATCTCCTCGTAAATCGGAAGGTTCCGTAGTTTGTTGAGTAGTGCGACAGACATTGAGTGCGACATTGAGTACCGATAATTTATGAAGTCATGGGCAATACTCACCATCGCCCCAGAAAGTTTGTGGGTATTCCGAGACACCAATAGGCGACTCATCTCGCGTCGAATCTGTTCCTCTGTCATGTCTCCAGCGTACGGAGTGTCCATCGCTCGGCGCATTTAAGACCATACCTCGCCAACGAGATTGAAGCCGTTGCGCTCACAGAATCGAAGGACTCTGTCTTTGGCGGCATCTTCCTCGTCCTCGTCATCTTCATCGCATACATAAGATCGCTCTCGGATGACCTTGCCAGTAGCTTGTTCGAGGATCTCAAACTCGATCCCGCAGGTGGTGTGAATAACTAGTTCAACGTTCATACCTTTAGTTTGTCCGATGCTCATCGCTGAACGCACTATTCCTCGTCCTCATCTTCGTCCTCGTCCTCGTCATCGCCAGCGCACTGGCTGATCAAGTCGACGAACCCATCGTTCGGGTCAAGGTCGTCATGCCATACGGCAGAGATGAACTTCAGGCCACAAGAATCCTCGTACCATTCTTTCAGTGTTGCGAGCATCGCCTCTGGTGTGGAGTGGATGCTCTCCACGACTGCAGGCTGATAGGTCGTGCGAAAGAAGTACGCCTCTTCCTCATCCATCGCAAGATAAATCTTGTGGCATTCGTCGAACGCGATCAGAACCGCATCCTTGACATATTCCTGAACTGCAGCCCAGCCTTCTTCGAGACTGTCGCCGTTGTGTCGTGCGTAATCATGTTGTGTTTTGGTCATAATCAAGTATGGACTCCCCTCATTCGCCGACGCACTAGAACATTGCGATCTGGTTATCGGGTGGTTTGGCCTCAATACATATCTTGTGTGCGAACCGATACGTGGATGACACAGCTTTGACTATCCGGCCCTTGACTGACCATCCAGTCACAAGCTCGGCAGTGGACTCACCTTTTGGATCGACTGAGTACCCACACACGACACACTGGAACATTCCATTCATACCAAGCACCCTACCGTTGCGGCAGTTTGATTACTGAACTGAAAGTGTCTGCAAGGCATCGAACTCGCGCGAAACTAAGCGACCTTGTGAGTTGATGAAGTCCACACTGATTACATCCTCTAGGTCTCGCCCACGAGTCATCATAGAAAGTGCGCGGCGATCAGCACGAGCTTGTCGAGACGAGACATACTTTACGGTCATCGGTTCACGATTGATGAATGTCTTGTCCCCAGAACGAAGGTTACGGGCCTGGACTAATCGCCCGACTGTCTCTTCCATTACTTGTAGAACTCGTCTTTGAGTTCACGTGCGAACGACAGTGCATCGTCAGCAGTGTCCTTGTATCCGTCAAGTTGAGACTTGGCGAACTTATACCCAAAGTAACCGCCCACGATCAAGAGGGCAAGAAAGATTCGAGCAAACCCGATAAATCCGAGTATGTCGAACACTATGCCAAACACGAAACTTGGTGCGACTAGCACGAAGCCGAGGCCAGCGATTACTGGGTGATCTCTCACCCACGAGACTATGTTGCTTGTTATGTTTTTCATAAGTTCAGAATACGATCCCCTCATTAACTAGCGCAGTGAGTTTGTCTCGAAACGGTTGGCCCAACTCTTCTGTCGTGGGGCGAACTCATTTCGTATTTCACTGTACCCAATGGCGGCCAGTGCGACAGTGTGAATTGCCAGAACACCAAATGCAAAGAGTGCGGCGATCCAGATGTTTGAGATGGTCCCCACCCCGACAGCTATGAATACGACACAAAGAACACTTGATGCGATTACTCTCTTGATGTATTTGTTCATGTTTGTTTCCTCCCAGTTAGAGAATAGTAGTCGTGAATCTTCGAGCGCGATTAGACGTTGAGTGCGTCTGCCTCGTACTGCTCGGTGAGTTCGTACTTGCCGATCTTCTCGTTCATGGCAGAGTAGGCAGAGTTCGAGGCGACATCCAAGTTGCGGAACACGCCGATTGTCTGTGAAGTCAGTTCGGTTCGGTGGGCCTCGCCACGACCCCACGACTTGGTGACAGTGAATGTTCCGTCAGTATCAAGTACGACACGAATGACATACTGCTTGGTCTTGCCTTTGTAACCTCGCTCGCCTTCGCTGCGAGCGATCATGCGCCAAGCTTTGACTGAACCTCGAGCGAAGCTTGGGATACGGACTGTGGTGTTTGTGGTGTTTTCCATATCTCAACTATGACGGACACTCATTGGCCAACGCATACCGGGAATGCGCTCACGGATGACCGATCTCTACTATCTAGTTATGAAACACGACACCGACCTATCCCTCTGCTGTGAATCGTTCACCACGTACATGGAAGTGGGGACAGACGAAAATGGCGAAACAATTTGGGGACTCTGCTGTAAGGCATGTTGCGCCGAGATCGAATAGTGCGCCAACGAATGAGTCCAATCTATTCTCGTAGTACCAACCAAAGGAGCAACTTGTGTCAGATGTAGTCAGCAGTGAACTCACCAAGAAAGTGTCGGCAGACATCCAAGCAGCGATAGCACCGATCCTTGCCAAACACGGACTCACACTCACGAAGTTCTCGTCAAAGTATGGCGATAGTTATGGTGTGTCGATTTCAGCCTCGCCAGTAATCCTTGACGAGAGTGGTGTGAACACGGCCAGCAACGAGGCGATTTACTACACACGGTTCGGACACACTGCTTGGTTAGGCAAAGAACTAAGTGACCGAGTGGAACTCACTGCCAAACTTGGCACGAAGTTTCAGTCAAGTGGCAACGAATACTTGTTCGTTGGTGTTCGCACGAGAGGCAAGAACAAGATTGTCGCCGAGCGAGGTGGCAAGAGTTTCGTGTTCGCAGATACGATTATCCCAACACTCAACAAGGCAAGCAAGTAACGAGAGGGTTACTCAATCCATGACACCAAAGAAGAAAGTCACTATCGAGTTCTCAATCCCTGCCGACTGGAGTGCCAACGATTTCATCTTGGAACTCGCCGGGGCGTACGTGGACGCAGACGAAGAAGCCGCAACCCAAGTCGATTACATCGTTATCGGAGGTATGGAATGAAAGTTGAGTGCATTATTTCGTGCCTCGTCACCGTTGAGGTGTCCACACCAAGCACGACAGATGCCATTGTCGAAGCTCTTGCCAAGCATGAGTTCTTCTGCAAACTCCCAAAGCTGACCCCCGATGATCTGTCCGTAGAGATACTGGATACGGAGACTGAACTGGGTAGC
>Ga0209443_1000842_pt1 | contig 20253 bp, 15 predicted proteins | sample LauGreBMM110DCMD_2_FD_187571 | JGI IMG/M metagenome (GOLD analysis project Ga0209443, IMG submission 187571) | Freshwater lake microbial communities from Lake Michigan, USA - Su13.BD.MM110.DCMD (SPAdes) (version 2) | ecosystem: Environmental > Aquatic > Freshwater > Lake | place: Lake Michigan... | reverse complement strand
TTCATGATTTTCTCATTGGACATGTTAGAGAAAGGCGAAACTGCTGTTAAAGCAGCAGGCTATTACAACAACAAATGGCAGTTGGGAAAAGACATGACCATCTCGCGTTAAAACATATAAATTTTATCCGTGCAGGGATGAAGGGTCATTTCAAGATCTGCTTCAATTCCTTTTCAATGGCATTGGCCATGCGGTAAAAACCAAGATCAGTCATGTGAACACCGTCTACTGTGGCTTCTCCATCATCCCCAATCAAACCGGTTGAAGGAAGAAAATAGATTCCCTTGTACCCTTCTTTCTTCATGGCATTGAAGGCATCCAGAAAATGCGCATTGACTTCATGTATCTTTTTTGCCACTACGGCATTGAACCTTGCATGAGGATAGTCAATATTGGATACCAACAAAATCGGTACGCCTGGTTTTAATTTTTTGAGTTGCTTCAAAAAAGGAAGCGTGCGTGCTGCAGCCATTTCCGGACTGAGGTTGGGACCGCAATCCACCACATAACAGTCCGCATCAATGGTAGACATGATCACCGCCAGCATGGAGTCTAACTGGCCGTTGCCGCTGAAGCCGAGGTTGATGGTTTCCCTTTGCAACCTTCTTTCAAGGATGGCAGGATAGACCATTCCCGGACGCATGGCAGAAGCGCCTTGCAGGATGCTGGTGCCATAAAAAACAATCGGACGGGCTGATGCTAAGATCGGTGTAGCGGGCAATTGCAGGATGGCATGCTCATCAATGCCAATCTCCACTGAATCGGTATTGTCATAACAAGGGAGATATAAAATATACTGGCGCATGGCCCCATCAAGTCCTTTGATGATGGATGACTCATGGCGGGTTCCGTTGGATGGACGGCCAATGCCGGCATAATACCATTTGTTGTCATCCAACCCATACAAATCAACACCCTTCACCAGCGTACCGGCAACATGTTGAAAATTCACCTCGCCACCGGTCTTCCATTTGGCGGCCACCTGGGTTGAATTGGTCTCAAAATAAATGGCGATGCCAGCACTGTTCTTGCTGAGGCTCCAGACCGGATTGCGCAGGTGCATTTCAAGGCTATCGGGAAAGCGTTTGTAAGTGGTTTGCTGAGGAAAAGCCCTGCCCAGGATCTTCAGCGTTGAAGCAGCATGGTATTGGAGTTTGGGCTGAGAAAAGGCCGCGGTTTGGGCTACAAGGAGCAAAAGAAATATCATCCTTTTCATACAATGCAATTGGGTTGATTCAACCTCTTGGTATACTTTTCCCACTTTCCTTTTTCATTTATCGGTTCTTTTTGTGCCGGCATACAATTCAAATTCCATCAATCGGCAATCAATGGTGGCATTGAAGAACTCTATTCGCCTGCTTGTTTTCAGGCGAATGGCCTTTGCAAGATCAAGGTTCCCGGTAAAAACATATCCTGTTTTTCCCTTGCACCGTTGCTTTAGAAAATCACCGATCCTGGCATAGGTAGCATTCAACTCAACTTCATCGCCCATGCGGTCTCCGTATTCCGGATTGAACATCACAACACCCTCGCCTTCCGGAACCGTGGTGTCTTCAAAATCACAGAACTCAAAATCAATCAGGTGGTCTACCCCTGCCGCGGCTGCATTGATTCGGGCAATTTCAATCGCCCGCTCACTCATGTCTGAGGCAATGATGTTCATGCCGGGCAGCTCAACAACCTGCTCATCCAGCTTGATCCTTTCACTGGTATACATTTCAGTCTCATAGCCCAAAATATGCATGAAGGCATAATTGTTGCGCAGCAGTCCTGGTGCTCTTTTGGTGGCCATCAGGGCAGCTTCAATGGCCAGTGTCCCTGAGCCGCACATCGGATTGATGAAAGGCGTGGCATGTTCCCATTTGGTAGAAAGAATAGTGCCGGCAGCAAGGGCCTCCAGCATAGGAGCCTGACCGGGTAACTTTCTGTAACCGTGTTTGGCAAGGGTTTCGCCTGAGGTGTCGATGAATATTTCTGCCTGATCGTTTTTCCAATAGAGATAGATGACTGCCCCCAACAAATCGGATCCGGTGGTGGGGCGACGCCTGATGGTATCGCGCATGCGGTCAACAATGGCATCCTTTACCCTCAGGTTCGCAAAAAGATTCGTGGAAATGCTGGGATGAAAAACATTGCTGGTCACAGAGAAATAGCCGTTGGGAGGGATGAGCTTTTCCCAGTGCAGGGTCACCAGGTTCTGGTGGAGTTCGTCAGGATCCTCACAGAGAAAGGATTTGAGCGAATACATGACCTGGCTGGCACAGCGCAAGTGGAGGTTCAACCGAATGCAATCCTGCATGGTACCCATGAGTTCAACACCCGTTTGAAAAACACGTTCTGGGTTAAAACCCAACGCAGTAACTTCTTTTTCCAGGGAGGGGGCCAGCCATTTGTGGCAGGTAATGATGATTTTTCGTCTGTAGGTAAATACGTGCATGGCGACAAACTTAAGCCAATCTTGAAAATAGGCTTGATTTATTTGCTGAAGACAAGTTCACTACGAATAAATCCAGTTGAACTTGTAATCCAACGGCGCTTTGATGGAAACGCGCTCTGATATTTTTTTGAACCTGTCCGGCAAGGTCATCAGGTAATCCCTTCCCTTTTCTGCAGCACCGGTGAGATTACAGATGTTGCCGATATTCCACTCCTTGATCAGGGAATCCAGGATATTGGCATAGTCCATGCTGGTGTATACCCCCAGGCGCTGGGCGGCATCACTGAAATGGGTCCAGCTCTGTCCAATCTTCTCCCCCTGTTGCCGCATAAAATGGGCGGGCATGACAATTTTCTTTCTCATCATGTCTTCAAAAGCCAGCATCATTTGGCTGGGATCCAATTCAAATATTTTAGCAACAAAGCTTTTATAAGCCCTGGCATGCCGCAATTCATCTGCAGCAATCACACCACAAATTTTTGAGAGCTGTACATTGTCATGCTGTTTGGCAATGGTGGCTGTTCTCCTGTGAGAAATGTTCGTGGCCAGTTCCTGAAAAGAGGTATACACAAAATTACGGTAAGGATCGCGTGCCGTACCAATCTCCATGCCGTCAGCAATCAGGTGCTGCGTGGTGATTTCCATTTGTTGCATGTTCACCCGCCCCGAGAGGTAAATGTATTTGTTCAAAAGGTCGCCATGGCGGTTCTCTTCGGCCGTCCATCGCCTGATCCATTTGCTCCAGCCTTGGGGTTCTGCTTTGCTGATGCCTTCAATATCAATCAGCCAACTTTCATAGGTGGGCAAAGCTTCTTCAGTTATGATATCACCTACCAAAACCGCCATATAATCATAGGGAAGTTCCTTGCACTGCTCCTGGATTTCCTTGATTTCTTTTACAAAATCAGGATGATTGCTTTCGGGTAAAAAATCGGAGGGTTGCCAATTGGTATCGATATCCTTCAGGTACTCATCAATTTCCTGATCAATTTGTTTCGCCAAAAACTGCATTACTTCAATCCTGCTAGAATTCATTATTTTTAAAGATTTGGGATTGTTGGCAATTTTTAGGGAATTACGGAAATCCAGTCAACGATACACTGCGGCAAAAATATCTATTTATTTTGATATTCAGGGGATTAGCGTCTGTTCCTCTGCAGTAATAGTTGAGATTTATCAAAAAGATTAATTCCTTTGGCCTAAAAAATCCTCCAGCATTTCCACCATCTGGAGGGAGCCGATAAACAGCGGAGATTTCTGGTGTATATGGGTAGGTTCAATATCAAGTATTCTTTTTTCGCCATCAGTAGCCTTCCCGCCTGCTTGCTCAACAACAAAAGCAAGGCTGTTGGCTTCAAACATCAACCTGAGCTTGCCTTGTGGATGATGGATGGTGGCGGGATAGAGGTAGATTCCCCCTTTCAACAAATTGCGGTGAATGTCTGCCACCAAAGAGCCAATATACCGGGCAGCAAAATGTTGATCTTTGCATTGGTTCAGGTAGGCATGAATGCCTGGCTGGACAAATGATTTTGAAATGCCTTCATTGATGGAATAAATATTGGCATCAGCTTTGATGTGCATATCAGGATGAGACAAAACATACTCTCCCAATGTTGCCTCATACGTAAACCCATTTACGCCCTGTCCTGTAGTATAGACCAACATGGTGGAAGACCCATACAAAACATATCCGGCAGCCACCTGTGCTGAACCGCGCTGCAAACAATCTTCCAGGGTAATGGCCGTTCCAACCACTGATTTCCTTCTATAAACAGAAAAAATTGTACCAATGGAAACATTCACATCAATGTTGCTGGAACCATCCAATGGATCGATGGCTACAATGTATTTCGCATCTGGATTGAGCTGAACAATGCCTTCTTCTTCCTCTGAAATGATGGCACAGGCTGCACCACCTTTTGAAAGAGCCCTTGTGAAACGAATATCAGCCAATACATCTAGTTTTTGCTGTTCGTCCCCTGCGGCATTTTGATTGCCCACAGCGCCCATGATATCAATCAGGCCTGCCTTGTTGATCTCCCGGTTCACGACTTTTGATGCAAGGGCGATGTCCCTTAACAACTGTGAAAACTCACCAACAGACTGAGGATATTGACGCTCATTGCTGCGGATGAATCTATCCAAAGTGACCCCAATTGAAATGGCAATGCGGGATGATTCCATGAATTTGGTGCTTTATTTTACAAAATTGTAGGTATACCCCACGACCGGTAAAATGGGCAGGTCTTGTCCAGTCAACCATATGCCAAAATCGAACGATGATTTTTTGGTTTTGTAGAAACGGAAGCAGGGGCCACCAAAAAATACGCCAACCTTAGGCAGGTACCAGAATTCCCCCATGAGGCTGAGGTTTTTAGAAAGCCGCTGGTTACCCGAAAGGCTCATCATTGGTGAATTTCCCACGCCATTGTCTTCTTTTGTGTTGATCCATGCATATCCTGCTGCAAAGGTGACATTGGACTCTTTGGTGCCATGGGTAAAGGCCCCAAATCCTATCCCCAGGTTGGTCGGGGTGTCCCAACCAACAATGCCAGCCAGCCCTCCAAAGGCAAGGGTATTTTTCTCGTCAATCTTGATAGAATACTTAGCTGTGAGGGCCAAGGGGGTTCCCACAATGGTGGTAGTGGCGCCTATGGAAAAGTTCTCGGTTACCCCAAACTGTACCTGATAAGCCAAGCCATAGACGCTCTGGATATAGATCTCCCCCTTGTCCATGGGGATGGCAGAGGGAGTATAAAAATATCGGGAAGGATGTGGGTTGGGAAACACAGGCTTACCTTTGATGAGGGTGGAGCTGGAAAGTTTTCTTACAGATTTGACGGTATAAGCAGGAATGATGAGCATCTTTCCGTTTTGCAAACGGATCGATACTTCTCTGGCATCTTCTGAAACAATGGTTCCGACAAATTCCTCATCGGAGTTGGTTAACAAAACAACAAGTCCTGAATCCGGCCTTGATTTTTGTTCTTTATCTTGTGCAACAGTGATGGAAAAGATTGAAAATGACAAAAGCAGGCATATGATGATATGTTTCATGGAAGATTGATTTAAGTTAAATGTAACCTATATTAAATAGAATGGATAAGTTAATCCAAGATGCACAGACAATTAGCCCTTGGGTTAAACATCTTTTGCATCAAAGGAAAGCACAATTCGGCCAACCGATGCAACCACTTTTCGGTAAGCAATCCCCGCCTTGTCCAGCATCAGTTTGGAAGCCCTTGCTGAGTCCGATTGTTCATATTTGTCAGATAAAAACACAACTGTTGAAATACCAGACTGGATGATGGCCTTGGTGCATTCGTTGCAAGGAAACAAGACCGTATAGATGGTACATCCCTTGAGGTCCATCCCAATATTATTGAGGATGGCATTCAGCTCTGCATGACAAACGAAGGGATATTTGGTGTCCATAAAATCTCCCTCCTTGCTCCAGGAAAATTCATCATCATGGCAACCAATCGGAAGTCCGTTGTAGCCGGCTCCAACAATCTTGTTTTTGTCATTGACTATGCAGGCTCCTACCTGCGTGTTGGGATCCTTGCTCCGCTGGGCAGAAAGCAAGGCAACGCCCATGAAATATTCATCCCAGGAAATATAATTGGACCGCTTTTTCAATTGTTCAATATGTTATTGTTAAGAAGCCTTGAAATTTTTCAGAATTCATAAAATAAAGCATAAATTCACTCACCAAAAATATTATTTATGAGCAAGGCCCGTTTGTCGATTTCATTGATTGCCAGCATCTTGTTTTCTGCTTTTGGATTCGCTCAGGATTCTAGCCTGAACCTGCAGTCCTATGCAGCCAATTTTAAAATGGCAGAGAACCAGTACATCAAAAAATTGGTTGTTATGGTGAAAGATAATAAACTGGTAGCAACTTCAGACGCAAGCCCCAATGAATTTGTAGAATTGGCTCCATCCAATACCAAAGATCAGTTTACAACGAAGATTCAAAAATATGATGCGGAATTTTTGTTCAGCCGCACTGAAGGAGGCGTCAAATCGGTAAAGATATCCATCGGTGGTGGGCAAGTGATCCTGACGGGCGACAAGGAAGTTTCTGAGTATATCTCTACTTTCAAGATGGCAGAAAACCAGTACTGCAAAAAGATTTTCATCACAGAAAAAGACGGGAAATTGTTTGCACAATCCGATGCCAGCCCCAACGAATCATGGGAATTGAAATCTAAATCTGCAGATGCATTCAGCGCTACCATCCAGAACTATCCTGCTGAACTGGTGTTCATCAGGGATGGCGGAAAAATCAAATCCATTAAGCTCTCTGTTGCTGATGGACAGGTTGTATTGACCGGGGAGAAAGAATAAGGCTTTTGCTATGTTTATTATACTAAAATTTATTGACGTGCCCAGGATATTGGGGTACGATCTGGTATGCCACATCAAATAATGATGGCTATCACTGGAGAAAACAAGGTAAAATATTGGGTGTAGGCAAAAAGAATATGAAGATTTACTTTTATAGATGTTAATTTTATAAAGTAATTCAACATAAAATTGTTACTAATATGAAACCCGCAATCTTTCTTCTTTTATTAATCCTAATAAATACTTCTGCGCATTCCCAAAATAGTTCTGAAGTATGTTATAATCCTAATCTAGTCAAGGATACTACAAAAAAAAGTATCAATTCATTGGCTTTTCAAGTAGTCAAAGGTGATAGCATCACAATTAGTTACCATTCTCCTGGTGTTAGAAAACGTATTGTATGGGGAGGATTGGTTCCTTTTGATGAGGTTTGGGTAACTGGCGCCCATGATGCAACTTCAATCATAATGCCAAAAGATTTTATAGTGGGAGGTAAAACCATTGCTGCTGGGAAATATGCTTTTTTTACTATTCCGGGTGAAAAATATTGGACACTTATCATCAATAAAAACTGGAAACAACACCTTGCGTCAGAATATGATGAAAAAGAAGATATCATCAGGGTTAAGGTTAAACCCAAGAAAGTTGATCATACTGAACGTTTACAGTATTTTATTGACATGGAAAATGATCAAACCGGAAAAATAGCAGTAGCATGGGAAAAAACAAAAGTTGAATTGTCATTCAATTTTAAAAAATAATAGACTGCCAATTCTTCATAAAAAGTCAATATAAAATTGTCTGTTGCATGTAAATTTTCTTGTGGTTAAATAAATGTTTATTGTAGAATAATGGCAAAAAGTAAACACTATTATATAAGGAAGACGCACCGCTGGCTTGGATTGCTCTTAGGAATACAATTTTTAATGTGGACCATTGGTGGTTTATATTTCAGTTGGAATGATATCGATGAAATCCATGGTGATCATGAAAAAAAACATACAACCCTTTTCCCATCAAACATTGCGTTGATTAGCCCAACGGTTGCGGTAAATAACATAAAGGAAAAGCATCCTATTGATTCCGTTATATCTATTCAACTGATTGATATTTTGGACAAACCGTATTACCAGATACAGTGTATCACAGCAGTACATTCTGCCAACAAGCATGAGATGCATAAAATGATCCATCTAGCGAATGCAGAAAATGGAGTGATTAGAAATGCCTTGACAAAAAAAGAAGCCATCGAAGTAGCAAAACGCCGTTTCAATAGTGATGGAGTTCTAAAGTCTGTTGAATATCTAACAAGTACGAATGCTCACCATGAATACCGTGAAAACCCTTTACCCGCTTACGCCATAACATTTGATCATCCAACCAATACGACTGTTTATGTGGCTTCAGAAATGGGGACCGTTCAGAAGTTCAGAAACAACAAATGGCGCATATTCGATTTTTTGTGGATGCTTCATACAATGGATTACAAGGGAAGGGATAATTTTGGTAATATCCTCTTACGGATTTTTTCTGTATTTGGTTTGTTTACAGTTACTTCAGGATTTGTATTGTTCTTTATTAGCTCCAAAAGATTTAATTAAACAAATTATATGAAGTACTTTTAGAATAGGTATTTTAGCAAAAATGTATAAATATTAGAAAATGAAAAAAATCTTACTCTTTTCGGTCATATTATTTGCAGCAATAATTGCAAATGGACAAATCATTAGGGCTGAAGTAACAGCGATTGGCCTTACCTGCTCAATGTGTTCAAAAGCCACTTATAAGCAGTTAGCATCTATACCAGAGGTGGAAAATGTTGAACCTGATCTAAACAACACGGCCTTTATCCTTTTTTTTAAAAATGGTAGTGCAGTTAATATTAATGATATTAAAGGGAAAGTTGAAGAAGCTGGGTTTGCGATTGGCGAATTGTTAGTGGTATTCAATTTTAAAAACCAGCAGGCAGAAAATAACAAGACATTTACGGTCGATAAAACCTTATATACTTTTATGGATACAAAATCTAGCAATTTAGCTGGAGAAGTAAAAGTAAAAGTTCTTGATAAAGGGTATGTTGTTGAAAAAGAGTACAAGAAACTTTCGAAGATGATAAAGCAATATCCATCTTATGCTACTGTGAGTAAAAACTCATACCATATTAAGACGTTGTAATATGAAAAGAATATTGTTTGTTGCCTTCCTATTCATAAGCCTCGGTGCAATTTCTCAAGAGCTGTTTGTATTCACCGAACCAGCCAGCAACATGCCTGGGAAGTCTTTGGGAGTCAGAGATATGAATGCTTTCATGTATGAGAAAGATGGTAAATTGAATTACCATAACATGCCAGAACTGATGTGGGGAATAAATAAAAAATGGATGGTGCATGCCCAGGGGTTTATCAGCAATAGGCAAGAAGGTGGCTTTGAAACTGAGGGTGGGAGCTTATATGCCAAGTATCGTTTTTACAGTGAAGATGACATACAAAGTCATTTCAGAATGGCGCTATATGGACGATACAGTCTTAACAAGGCTGACATCCACCAACAGGAACTTGAAACAATGGGACATAACACAGGGTACGAGGCTGGATTTATAGCTACGAAATTATTGCACAAAGTTGCCATAAGCAGTTCGCTTAGCTATGAAAGGGCTTTAGACAATGGAGAAAAATATAAGTTTCCAACTGCTGAGAGCAATAGTGCAATGAATTATACGCTGTCTGTGGGTAAACTAATGCTACCCAAGGTCTATAAAAGTTTTAAGCAAACCAATGTCAATCTAATGCTCGAATTGCTTGGCCAGCGGTTGAACGAAAATAGAAAATCGTATTTAGACATTGCCCCTTCCATACAATTTATCATTAACAGCCAGGCAAGGGTTGATATTGGATACCGTCAACAAGTATACTCCACCATGATCCGCACTGCACCAAACGGTATGGTCTTAAAATTTGAGTACACATTTTTTAATGCATTTAAATAGTCATTTGATACCAGAAGTGGGGTTAGTTTGTATGTCCCTAAAAACAATTGTCTACGTCTTTTAGGGATTCTTTTCTTGACAATTCCTTTGCAAACCTTAAGGCAGAAAATAGGTTATAACCAAACGATTTACTATTCAATATCTATTTTATCCAATACTAGAGCAAAAGATTCATTTTTTTTGTTCCCGATTAAAAACACAATTTCTTCAATTGAATTTCCAGCAAAGTTTGGAATATTCATGGTTTGCCCTCTGAATGATGGGTACAAATCTTTTAGATGTATACTGATATTTTCCCAATCTCCATTTGTTTTAAAACTTGTTATGTATGAGTAGTAAGTGTTGCGGTTATTTTTGATTCTGAATTGATATTCTTTACCATCACCCTTTAGTCTTATAATTACCTTGCTATCTTTTGTTGTATTGATTTTTGCAAATTGGTATCTTACACTAGAAAATCCACCATTATTCTCTAGTGATACATCGCCCGAAAATACACCATTGCCATCACTGTCAATGTTGAATTTACCATTTGATCTTCCACCCATAACAACATCATCAACAATTTTCCAGTCACCAATATTAGCATTGTGATTAAAATCAAAAATCAATTGTGAGTTGATCACTAGGACAATTACAGTTGTTATAAGCAGTTTCATACTTTAAAATTAGTTCTCAAGGTCTTATTTTATATCAATTGAACAAAGGTAATGATTCCTCCCCCTCAACCTCCATTCACTCCTTTATTTACTCAAAAAAAACCAAAACTACTTTGATAGATTTGAAGATGAAGAATTAAGGTTTTTCATATTGGGCTGATGGATGGAATAGTGGAAAAGCAGTTTTAATATGAAACTTAATGAATATTAAATTTATTTTATATTTATAACTCGTTAAAGATAATACTATCGCGCTTAAATTATACTCCATTTTTTTAAAAGTTCAAAATATTAAGTTTAATATGAAAAAATATATATTGTATATTGTTAGGTATTGCGCTAACATTCCCCAATCAGGTAGACAAAAAGCCGAGGACAATCGCAAAATAGACCAAGGCTTCACATTTTATAACCCTAAACCAAACGTATGAAAAAAACCTTACTCCGTTTAAAGCTTAGATTGCTGATAACGCCACAAAGTTCTTTATCAAAAACGTTATTGTTTACGAAAATTACCATTCTATTCATCCTGCTAACTACTTTACAAGCAGTTGCTGGAGATGCTAATGCACAACTAGTAACAATACAAATGAAACAGGTATTAATGCCTAATGTATTTAAGGCTATTGAAAAGCAAAGTGAATTTCGTTTTTTATACAATTACGATTTAGCCGCGTTACAAAAAAAAATAAGTGTTAATCTAGAAGCTAAATCCGTTCCAACTGTATTAGATAATATATTTTTAGGAACAGGCTTAACCTTTAAACAGTTAGAGAACAACTTAATAGTTATTATACCAATAGAGAGTAGTGAATCTTACGAAGATCGAAAAATTACCGGAACTATTAAAGATGATGCTGGAAAAGTTGTATCGGGAGCTTCCGTCTATATCAAAAATAAATCCACGGGGACCACTACCAATGCATTGGGGCAATATACCATTATTGGGGAAGTGGGACAAACTATTGTGGTTCAAGCGGTGAATTATGAAACCTTGGAAGTTATTATTGGTAATCAAAAAAGTTTTGACTTTGTTCTTAAATCTTCGATTTCAAATTTAGAAGAGGTGATAATTGTTGGTTATGGAACGGAAAGCAAACGGAATTTGACCAGTGCAATCTCTTCCGTCAAAACAAGAGATCTACAGGCTATTCCTGCAACATCACTGAGTAACCTTCTAGGCGGCCGTGCGCCCGGTGTTTCTGTAACAACTGTTGGCGGAAGACCAGGTACTACTTCTTCCATCCGTATACGTGGTGCGAGTATAGGGCCATTTGCCGGGACGACCGAACCATTGTATGTTATTGATAATATTATCGCTACCAAAGAATTGTTCGATTTGCTAGATGTAAACGAAGTAGAAGAAATCTCCTTCCTCAAAGATGCCGCAGCAACGGCGGTGTACGGCTCAAGAGGTTCTAACGGTGTTGTTTTGACAAAAACCAAAACGGGAGTCAAGGGTAAACCTTCATTTCAATTTACTGGTACCTTTGGAACATCTTCAGAAGTGAGGCAGCCAATTTATACTTCGGCTTATGAACATGCTTTGCTTATCAATCAGTCAATCAAGGCAGGATTGGATCCACTGATCCCAAATTCTGGACAAGGTACAACCCTGATTCCTGAAAATCAGTTGCAATACCTTCGCGATAATCCGCAACCAAACTTTCAGGATGCAGTTAGCATAACCCCTCAATTTAAACGTTATTCAATGAACACATCTGGCGCTACGGATGTTGTAGATTATTTTATCAGTGGCAATTATGCAGATGAAGGTGGTACGATGCCCAACCTTAATTATAAGAAATACGGTCTAAGGGCAAATGTCGGTGTAAAGCTCACTGATAACCTGAAATTGACAATGAATGCCAATGTTGGGAATGATATTGACTACCAATATTATTGGCCCTATGACCCTGAAAGCATTTCGGATTCTTATCGCCAGATGGGGCGCAGGGGCAACTGGGTTCCTTCATTTATTAACGGATTGCCCGTTGCCAATTTTAACGCATTTAGCCCCGCTGACTTTGCTTTGAACAATGGAAATGGCACCAGAACCCGTAAGACAAATTTAACCAATTCTACACTTTCTCTCGATTATAAAGTTCCTTTTATAAGTGGATTAAGTGCAGGGCTTACCTATAATTATAGGGTACTGGTTAATACTAACACCACATGGCAAAAGCCTAATGTGTCTTATGTTTTTGAAGCAGACCCCAACAATCCATTCAAACTAACCGATAAAATTGTAGGTACCAGAACACGGGTTGAAGGATTGAATGGGAATGCACTTACCAAATCAAGCCAGACAGATAACTCGTACCAATTAAATGCGCGGCTTAACTATGACAAATCCTTCGGAGAGCATTCGGTAAAAGCAATGTTTATTTATGAGCAGGCTGAAGCAAATAGGGATTTTTTTACTGGGACAAGAAGAAATCTTCTTTCTCCCGACGTTCAACAATTATTTGCCACCTCACCTAGGATAGAAGATAGAGATTATACCGGTCAGGGGTTTGAGGTTGGTAGATTGTCCTATATCAGTTCTGTATCCTACAATTATAGTGAGCGCTATTTCCTTAGTACTTCTGTTAGGCAAGATGCCTCTGTGGCCTTTATTCCTGGCAAACGGTATGGCACATTTCCTTCTATATCCGCGGGATGGATTGTCACCGAAGAGAATTTTTTTAAAGATCAGCGTATTATTGATTTCATGAAAATAAGGGGTTCTTATGGAACAACAGGTATTGATAATATTACCGGTGGTAATGAATATCCTGCTTATTCTTATCTCACCGGCTATACTGTACAAACACCTGCCAATTCTTATGTTTTTGGCGATGCAAATGCAAGTGCTACTGTAATCAACGTTGGCGGTTTTCCTTCTGTAGATGCTACATGGGATAAAACCAATACCTATAATTTTGGTGCAGATTTAGGGTTTCTTAAAAATAAACTGACGGCTTCTTTTGAAGTATTTAAGAACCACAGATACGATTTGTTTGCACAAAGGATATCAATTGTGCCCGTAGAGCTAGGTGCAGCACCACCACGGGTAAATTATGGGATTATTGATGTAAAAGGATTTGAATTCTCTCTGAACTACAAAGGCAGTGTAAGGGACTTTACTTATTCTGCAGGCTTTAATATAGGTATGGCCCAGGATAAGCTTATACAATATGATGAAAATCCTTTGAGAGCATATAACAAGCTTACAGGGTATAATTCAGACAGGATACAGGGATACATTGCGGATGATATAATAAGAACCCAGAGCCAGTTGGATGCGCTGATCTCAAAAGGGTATAAATTTAATAATAATCTCCCTTATTTAGGTATGGTTTTGTTAAGAGATATACGTGGAAACGCTACTATAGATCCCAAGGGCAATACTCCGGACGGGGTTGTTACCCCAGATGATATCACATGGATTGGAAAACACAGTTCGTCCCCAATTAATTATGGGCTGTCATTAAGCTTTAGTTACAAAGGCTTCAGTTTGCAGTCGTTTGTACAGGGTCTGGAAGGTTTTCAAAAGATGATTCCAGCTACAGGTAAATTTTATTTTGATAACGTGGGAGAAGGTGGATGGGCTACCTGGAACGATGCATTTGAGCCCGATACCAATCCAAACGGTAAAATGCCAAGATTTGTTTCAAGCGGCGCCAATGGCGACCCAACCGGACAGAATTCAACCTTTTGGTTAAGAAATGCGGGATTTGCCAGGTTGAAAAACCTGAATCTAGCCTATCAAATTCCACAAAAAATGACCAAGAAAGCTGGTATCAAAGGAGCTTCTGTTTTCTATAACGGCAGTAATCTTTTCTTTATTTACAGCCATATTAAGGAATTTGATCCTGAGCTACAGGGTGAAGGCTTGCCTATTAATCGAACACACAGTGTTGGTATTCAATTGTCATTCTAAAAAGAAAAAAATGAAAAAAATATCTTTAATAAAATATCTGTTCCTTGCTTTGGTAACGCTATTTACTGTGCAATGTACCAAGGTGTTGGATAAAACGAATTTATCAAATATAACAAGTGATAAGGTATTGAACGATCCCTTACTGACAAGTGCCAATCTCAACCGTCTTTACAGGATTGTTACTCCTAACTGGCCAGTAGGTACATCAGGAAATTCAGATGAAGGCGCTGGAAGAAATGCGCTGATGTATGGTCAGCTCACAGATTTTTCACAAACATTGTACGCAGGTACCTATACGAATATACGTGAGGTAAACGTGTTTTTGGAAGGGATAAAAGCAGGAACAATCAACAAGATACTAGCCGATCCAATGATTGGGCAGGCATTGTTTCTGAGATCACAACTTTATTGGCAATTGGTAACCACTTATGGTGGTGTGCCCCTTGTACTTAACACCATTGCTTTGCAGGATGAGTATAATTTGCCAAGAAATACATCAACCGAAACGGTTACGCAGATCATAAAAGACCTCGATGATGCGATTGCCCTTTTGCCAAATAGTTATCCTGTCTTAGAATTCGGACGAATAACCAAAGGCGCTGCTATGGCAGTAAAAGGGCGTATACTATTGAATTTTGCGAGCGAACAATTTGATCCTACCCAAACAAAAAATCGTTGGCAGGCTGCTTATGACGCCCTTGTGTTAGCCAAAACCAATTTAGATGTAAATGGCAAGGGCCTTAATGCCAGTTTCGCCAACTTGTGGTTTGATGATGGCTCCGGTAATAAGGAAATTATATGGGGAAAGTTGTACAATACAGATATGTTCCATTCTAGGGATGCATCTGTTCGCCCGTTTCAGCCAGGCTTTGGTGGCGGCCGTACAGATAATGCTACCAAAAGATTAGTAGATGATTTTCCTATGAAAGATGGTAAAAAAATCACAGATAATACATCAGCATACACTTACGATCCAATTATTTTTTGGAAAAACAGGGATCCCCGTTTTGCGTTTACACTAGCTCGGAACGGATCTAATTATCCCATTAAAGATCCAGAGCCGTTTAAAACAAGTGCTATTTACTGGGCATTTCAAAACAATTCAACCAATGCCGAAGCAGACCGTTCGATTACTTTTACCGGCTTTCAGTGCATAAAAGCAGTAAGAGTAGATTATGACCAAAATCAGGCAAGGCAAAGTACGGTTTTGTGGATTGAAATGCGTTATGCTGAACTTCTTTTAAACCTGGCGGAGGCAGCCAATGAACTTGGTAAAGGAGTCGAATCACTTACCCAATTAAATAATATCCGTCAAAGGGCTGGCATAGAAAATCGCAATGGTCGCTATGGCCTGAATGCAGGTATTGAATCTGATAAAAACGCCATGAGGGCTGCCATTCTGCTTGAAAGAAAAATTGAGCTGGCATTCGAGAATAAGAGACCGGTTGATATGCGGAGGCGTAGGTTATACAGCACTATCAATGGTACTGAAAGGCAGGGGTATTTTATTACCAAAAAAGCTGCATTTGACGCCCTGGTAACCACAGATGCAACTATCTTAAGCGATCGGAAAGCGCTGGAAAACATGGTGCTTGCAGGAACAGTTGATTTGAATAATCCTTCTATATATCAAAATTATTTTACCACTCAAATATATAGTGTAGAAACCGGTTCTGATTTACCTGGTCAGATAGGAATTAAAATCAGCTATCAGGATAAATACTATTTCTTTGATATTCCACAAACAGTAATGAGTAGAAATGCAAAACTGAAACAGACAAACGGTTGGCCTGGGGGATCTTTTGACCCACTTCAGTAAGTGAATCAAAAGCGCTTTACTATCATAATTAGTGACTATAATGATTTTTTCTCATAAACAGTAGTTTTGATAAACAGAAAGATACCCCGTCCATAACGGGGTATCTTTTATCACCTTGTTCAAAACTATCAGTTGTCGAGGATAGTATCATATGGACTATTGTCTAACAGCTATTAAATAATATTTCATGAAAAAATATATTATCGCGGCACTTCTGTGCATCACATCAGGTATACACGCACAGCAGATTGTTTTGGAAAACGAACTGGTACAACGGACTTTGTCTTTCGATGGCAAAGTGTGGCGGACTGACAAATTTGTCAATAAAAAAGACAACCACTCATTGGTTTTAAATAGCGATGAATTTGCGATTCTGCCTATGGGGGAAGAAAAGCTGTATTCCATTTCTGATTTTACGGTGATTGATAAACCTCTAAAGGGTACAACAGGAGACACCAGTTATATCGTAATCAATTACAAGCCCCGTCCTGAAACTAGGGTTAGCGAAGCTTTGCCTCAATTGATATCTATAAAATATTATATCGTAAAGGACGAACCTTTTACCCGTAAAAATATTTCGCTTGTTTACGATAAGCCCGCCACTGTTGACCGCCTGGAAGTAGAACGCTTTATTGTAACAAAAGCAGCAAGTGGCGGCGGCAGGGGAGAACCGGTATTTGTAAATAAACAATGGTTCTTCGGTTTAGAATACCCTGCAGGATATAGCCGGCATACAGATGGCAACACACCTAAAGCCTTTGGCCGCAGTTACGACAGTGTAGGCAATTATAGTTTCATCAGTTTAGAAGGCCGGGATATAGAAACGCATCCGGCAAAAGGTATGATCCGCTTGATGCATTTTCCCGGCTATGCTATTGCGTCGGCAGAAAATAAATTTCAACTGACCAGCAAAATAAGTATTTCAGGTTGCACAATAAAGGGTCAATCAATCGAAGTGGCTTTCATGGATTATTTAAGCACCGTCTGGAAGTCCTCCCGTTCATTTTTACATTACAACAACTGGTTTGAACCCAAAGCCAAAGATCTGAGCGGCGATGGGCTGATTGATATCTGGCGGTCATTTAAAAAAGCCATTGGTCCCTATGGTATAAAAATGGATGCGATGGTAGTGGATGCCGGCTGGCAAGACAAGAAATCTATCTGGGAGCCTTCGCCGAAATATTTTCCGAATGGATACAAAGATGTGACGGCGTTGAGTCAAAAACTGAAAAATGAAGGTGTTGGTTTTGGATTATGGTTAACGTTAAATGGTTACTCGAATGATATTGACTGGGGTGTTGAACGTGGATATAAAGAAGCCCAGCGTAATAAATATTTTTCCCAGTATGGCAGGAATTATAGTTTATCGGCTACTCAGTATAAGAATGATGTTTTGAAAAAAATACCCTTCATTGCAAAGGAAACAGGCGCCATTTATTACAAGCATGACTTTAATGTGTTAAGTGATTCAGGCGGTGGCAATAACCATCCCGCAACTGAGAGGCACGGACATGAAGCATGCATGGATGCAGCCATTGAAATCTTGGTTGCCACCAGGAAATTAAACCCCGACATTTATCAAAACCTGACCAACTGGGTTTGGTTTTCTCCCTGGTGGTTGAACTATGCTGATTATGTATGGATGTTGGCCGGTGATGACGGCACGAATGCCAACTGGCCGGAAATTTCTACACGTGCCATGGCAAGCACCGATCGTGATACCTACATCTGGCGTATGTGGGGTAATCCTAACGACCGTCCCTTGGTTCCCATATCCCGCCTGATGACGCATGGAATTATTAAAACTAGTACTGGCCGTATGGAAAGCAAGGAAGATAACCTGCAGGATTGGCTTGACTATGTGCTGATGCATTACGGCCGTGGCACGTTACTGAAAGAATGGTATATTTCTCCTGAAGTATTGAATCCGGAGTATTGGAAAGCATTGTGCACGGTCCATAACTGGGCGACTGCTCACCAGGCAGGATTGAATAACACCGTATTTGTTGGAGGCCGGCCTGATGAAGGGAATGCGTATGGTTATATTGGGTGGGATGGAGACAAGGCTGTGCTGGTGGCACGCAATACGCAGGCCAATCCACAAAAACTCATTATTCCCTTTAATACTTCAACGGGTTTCTATCAATCTTTGAATAAATCTTATTTCGCCAAAGTAGTGTATCCATACCAAGATAATTATCCCGCTACTTTTAGCTCGGGCAAAACCATCGAAATTATTTTACCCGGTTATGCTACTATGGCCTTTGAACTGCAAAAAGGCGTAGCCATTAAAAGTAAATTACAGCCGGAAAAAATGCAGTTTACAACCAATAAAAATGGTGACCATCCTTATACTTCTGTTATTATCCCAGCCAACGTAAAAGGCCGCTACGATTTGTTGATCATTGGATATCCATCTGTTCCAAAAATTATAATCAATGGCGATAGCGCAACAAGCTACCGCAAAAGCAAAGCTGCTATCAATAAATTTGCAAATTATGCCAGGTCAGGCATGCCCAGTGATAAAGCCAAAACATGGAATATGATAGCTGTTGACCTGTCGAAATTTGCAGGAAAAACTATAAAGATTGAATATGGCAACGCGCAAGGTTTTGAATGTTATTTACTTGCCGAACAAACGGTAAATACCCCGCTGGCAATAGAAGCCAATAATTTGCTTTGGCCGATAACAAATGATACGAGGCGGCAAACAATCAGGGTGTATTAATATGGTTGTTGATAATTTTTTTATACATAGAATTGATTGCAGAATAAATAACCGTTAACGAAATATCAATATTAAAATAACATTCATGAAAAAGATCTATCTCCTTCTTATTACTGTTTTTTTTATAGTGCTTAAAATTTCTGCCAGTGATATTACATATGAAACCTCCGATTTAAAAATATCACTGAATGACAAGGGCTATGTTGTCGGTATTTTTGATAAACAAAAGAGGGCAGAATATCTTGCTAATGATCAAATGGCTCCTTTATTAAGCATCCGTGTCAATAACGTATTTGAACATCCAAATCAACTCTTGCAAAAGAATGATGTGCTAACACTTTCTTTTAGCAAAAATAAAGTGCAAGTAGAAATAAGGGTCATAACCAAGTTGAATTATATCAGTTTTGAACTGATTGGTATAACGAAAAATGAAAATATAGAACTGATTGTATGGGGCCCTTACCCAACAAAGATTAGCGAGACAATCGGGGAATGTGTAGGAGTAGTTCGAAACAATCAATTTGCTATTGGCATTCAATCGCTGAATGTAAAAACACTGGGAGGGTATCCCTCTGAAGAAAATGATATTGAGCCCGCCTTTGATATTTTTGCAACTGATAATATTGTAGATTTATCAGCCGACTGGAAAAAGAAAAAACATTACCGTGGCCAAACAGCTAAAGTTCAGGATTTTGGCAGTGTTTTACAAGCCTATTGCCGCAATCGAAACAAGCGTCGGATCATTGCTAACTGGGCCCATGAAGCCTATGTAGCTCCTGCATTTAATGACGGCGGAGTTATCGGATCAAAAATTGCACTCTTTGGATGTTCACCGGAAAAAGCTTTGGCAACCATTGGTAATATTGAAGTAGCTGAGGGACTTCCTCATCCGATGATTGATGGAGAGTGGGGCAAAACCGTTCATTCCGCAACAGCATCTTATCTAATTATTGGGTTCAATGAAACCAACCTGGACGAGGCAATGCAACTTACCAAAAAAGCGGGATTAAAATATCTATATCATGGAGGCCCGTTTAAAACATGGGGTCATTTTTTGCTGAATGAAAAACAATTTCCTGAAAATTGGTCCAGTATGAAAAACTGTGTCGAAAGAGCAAACGCCCAGGGAATAATGCTTGGTGTGCATACTTTATCAAATTTTATAACCCCCAATGATAAGTATGTAACTCCTGTTCCTGATAAAAGGTTGGCAAAAGTAGGTGAGAGTAACATAACGGCAGATATTAGTATAGAAGCGGATGAAATATTTATTGAATCTCCCCTATTTTTTAATCAAATGAAAAATAATTCCTTGCATTCAGTAGTCATCGGCGATGAAATAATCC
>Ga0209443_1000841_pt1 | contig 20261 bp, 19 predicted proteins | sample LauGreBMM110DCMD_2_FD_187571 | JGI IMG/M metagenome (GOLD analysis project Ga0209443, IMG submission 187571) | Freshwater lake microbial communities from Lake Michigan, USA - Su13.BD.MM110.DCMD (SPAdes) (version 2) | ecosystem: Environmental > Aquatic > Freshwater > Lake | place: Lake Michigan... | reverse complement strand
TCGTCCATCCTAATTTATAAACGGTGTATAAAATAGACTCTATCTCATCAGAAATCATATTACTAAATGCATTTCTAATATTTTTAACATCATCAATCAATTTAGCCTCGTCAATATTAACATTATCAATATTATCAATATTAGCATCATTATCATCATCAATATTAACATGTTTTATAATGCTTAAGTTTGTAATATTAGCATTAATTTGATTTATTTTTGATGCTAAATTATATTCACATGCAATCAATTTAACCATTATATCATTCATAGTTTTTTCAATACTTGTTTTAGAAGATTGTAATATATCTCTACATTCAGTAATAAGTTGTACATTATCACTAAGTTGATTAATATAATATAATAGCTCATCTGCTTTAAATAAATCATGTCGCGATATGTCTGAAATTTCTATAATATGAAATAATAATTTAATAAGCTCGGCAATAGTTGTTGGTGTATTACTTTGGATAAATATAATATTTATTTTACCGCGATCAGTATTAATTTTCTTTATTTCTATAATTTTACTAATACCTGTTATTCCCGAATTTAATGATAATAATATACCACCATGAACATTATTAATATTTATATCTCTATGAAACTTATTTATTTCTAATGTTGGGACTTTGCCCTTATTATAATTTTTTACATCAATCAAAATTTTATATACTTGATTAGTTTTTGTTGATTCCCATTTAATTATAAAATCGCCACAATTTTTTTGTTTTGACACATTAATAAGTTCGTAATCAACCGATAAATGTTGATTAACAATATTTTCAAACTTTGTTTCGCCAATTAATCCTTGAACCGCGGCTTGTTTTAATTCAGGTTCCTGTTTTAATTCAGGTTCCTGTTTTAATTCATGAGCCTGTAAATTTAATGTATGTAAATTATATGTCAATTCTGTAGTTCGGAATTTATTCAATATATCGCCTATATCTTTGACCGATAATGATAAAGCCCATTCTTTATAGTCCCCGGCAACATAGTTAATAATTTCATCCATTTATAAGTTTATATATTTTAAAAATACTTTTAAAAATTCAATTTTTAAAAATTGAATATAAATTAGTTATAGTATATAACTAATTTAATTTTGTTAATTTTGGTATCTGATTTATGAAAAAAGTAATTTTTATAGAAAACATACCTGAAAACACATCTGAAAATATTTTACAAAAATTAAATAATTTATCAATATGTTCGCCGAAAAACATATCTGAAAATAAAGATATTGAAAATAAAGATATTGAAATAATTATACAAGAAAAAGGATTAAAACGAAATACACTTGATAAATATTACACAAAATCAAATGTTGTAACTCAATGTATTGAATTAGTTAAACGATACGTTAATATTTTAAATGATGATTTGATTATTGAACCAAGCGCTGGAAATGGTGCATTTATACCAGATATAAAAACACTATTAACTAATTATAAATTTTACGATTTAGAGCCGGAAAATAAAGATATATGTAAGCAAGATTTTTTAGAAATTGATTATGAAACATTAAATCAAACATATACAAATATACATATTATAGGTAATCCTCCGTTTGGACGACAAGCCTCATTAGCAATAAAATTCGTAAAAAAATGTTGTTTATTTTCCAATAGTATATCATTTATTCTGCCAAAAAGTTTTAAAAAAGATAGTATGAAAAAAGCTTTTAATAAACATTATCATTTAGTACATGAAACAGATTTATTAGATAATTCATTTTTAGTTAATGGTGTGGAAAGTGATGTTCCGTGTGTTTTTCAAATATGGATTCGCAGAGAAGAAATTAGAAATGAATTACCTATTCAAAAACCGTTACAGTTTGAATTCGTTAAAAAAGACGATAACCCAGATATTTCATTTAGAAGAGTAGGTGTTAATGCAAGCATAATATCAAAAGAAATAGATAATAAAAGCATTCAATCTCATTACTTTATCAAATTTACAAATAACAAAACAATCGATGAAAATATAGAAAAGTTAAAATTATTGAATTTTGAGTTTAATAACACGGTCGGTCCAAAATCTATATCAAAACCAGAATTAATATGTGAATTTAATAAATTATTAATATAAATCAACTGTTTTATATAAATTTAAGATGATTAATTTTATATTTTAAAAATAATTCAATATGATTGATTCTATATTTTTTATATAACATAATGTATTATTTAAATAACCTGTTTTAAATAATTTATATGCTTTATTTTTATCGCTATTAAATTTTATCTTATTGCATACAACACATACTAATTTACTTTTTAATGTATTATTTTTATTATCAACTAAATATTTAAAACCTCTATTTATTTGATGACCGCCACCCCATAAATCTAATTGATTCATTCCTATAATTAATTTACCTGTTGATTTTTCAAAAACATACCAATCAGGTATTTCAGATGTAAGACATGATTGACATTGTTTTTCAAAACAAATTTCAAATCTTTCAGCATTTAATTTTAAATTATTAATATATTCTTTAACAATATTATTAAATTTATTACCTTTTATAACACCTTTTGTGCCAGCAGGAACCAATTCCAATATATAATCATTTAGAATTAAATTTTTAATATTAATTTCAATATTATATTTTTCTAATACCAAATCTAATTTTTTTATTTCATTTTTTACAGATTTACACTCTTTATATTCATTTATTAAGTATGTATCTTTTAATTTATTTATAGAATTATAACAAATTTCTTTCTCAATTCTATCATTTATATAATCTAAATTTATTAAATGTTCTAAGATAATAGTATTATCTTTGATTTTCAAATTTTTACTATTGGATATAAGTAAAGGTAATTGTTTTAATCTAAAAATACATCCTCGAAACCATTTTTGTATTTTAATTATTTGAAAGATTGTTATTTTATTTAAAATATTTTTTGTAGAAAATGTTTCCTCTTTATCAATTGATAAAGAGGAAACAGATTTTATAATTTCATCCATTTTATAAATTTTTGAAATGTTATATTAGATTATTTTAATAATATAAATTTCAATTTTTGTATAAAACCAAAATGTTTTATTTTACTATGTAAAATAATTTAAATAATATATATAAAAAGATTTTTTACAAATCTAAAAAATTGTTACGATTAATTTTGCGAATTAATTTACAAAGTAAAATAATTCAAGTAATATCTTTCAAACCGATTGATTTTTGTTTCAAAACTAATTCAAGCCCGAATTATATTTCGTAGAAATATCTTTCAAGATGGAAGCAAAGCTTAAAAATATTAATTTAATTGTTGGTCCATGTAAAAAAATGCCCGATATCGCCGTAATTATGGGATTACCATTTGATTGTTCAAAGCATGTTTTAAACAACTTAAAATCAAACTCCCCAAGCGATGTATTAACCGCGGGCGTTGAAGAATCAGCCCTCGGATATGCTTTATACGAAGTTATACGCGATAAATTTGTAGGATCGCCATTACATATAGCCAAATCCCGAGTTAGCCGCGTTGATTGCGATTTTATAACTGGTAATTTTGTAATAACATGGAACACTCAAGGTAGTTTGAGTATGTTAAGAAAAACAATAGGATTAGCCTTATCAACATTTGATCCGGCGAAATTATATTCTAAATATGCCGAAAATATGAAATTGTTGGGTGGCAGCAACAATCGGGATGTATTTAACTATTGCGCGGGCGAAATGATAAATTCAATTAAAAAGGGTATTACAATTGCTGTATCAGGAAAAATTAATATGACACCCGAAAAACTTAAAGAATTACTCAGTAAAGTTGATAATAAAGCCCCCAGTATGACAGCCGTGCCAAAAGGCACCAAACCAGAAAAACGCGATGAATATAAAACAGAATATCCAACCATAAAAGCGACTGGAATTGCGGCAGTTGTTATATCCGATTATATTAGGTCTAAATCAGGCGGTATGAGTGTTGCCGTTGATACAAATCACATTGTCGTATATAATAAATCATGGCCTACCAAATATAACACATTAAAGGGATCTGACCGCATTAAAGATTACGTAAGGCAAAAGTATGAAAAATTAGGCGCCGATTTTGCATGTGTGTTAGCTTATATGTCCATAACACAAGGGTACGCGGACTGTCATACTGTAATGTCAATAATTAAATCTAAACCATCAGCAAAGTCCATGATTGATTTAATTAAAAAGCATATGTAGTCGTTAATTTCTATTAAATAAATAAAAAAATATTATAATATAATTTACTTTTTTTTATAAAAGGTACTTCCTCATGCACGACATTTCAATTAGTAACCATTTACCCAACAATAATATATTTTGTAATGAGGTCGAAAATGAAGTTAAATCTGATGTTAAATCTAATATTGAAAAAAATGAAGTTGAAAGTGATGTTGAAAAAAGCCCTATAATAAGCCCTATAATAAGCCCTATAATAAGCCCTATAATAAGCCCTGAAAAAAGCCCTGAAAAAAGCCCTGAAAAAAGCCCTGAAAAAAAAATTATTATAATAAGTAAGTTTGAATGTAGTACAAACGATAAGTTTTATGACAATGGACTCATATATAATATATATTTCAGTGTAACATGTGATAACATAAATAATATGTCAGCAGACGCCCTTTTAATTCAGGGGTTTTCAAAGCGTTTTTGTGATCATAATTGGATACTAAGTGTTTATATTTTTAATGTTTGTTGTAATATATTTAATGGTGAAGAAATTAGATTATTAAATATTGGTAATGGACATGGTGGTTTTATAAGTGGCTTATATTATTGTAAGTTACATAAACTAAAAACATCATATTTAAAATTTTTAGATTGTGTTAATGATATAAACTCAAATAAATCTGAAAATTTAAAAGATTCTAATGAAATAGGCATAGAAGAATCATGTTGTATGAATTTATTTGCTACTAATAATGTTAGCAAAGTGAAAAATACTATAAATCGAACTAAGTCAAACTTAGTTTATGGTATAAATAGAAATATATCAACTATTGATTATGAAAATCAAATCCCCGAATCTGAAAAAAAAATAACGGCAAATGCCGTAAATATAAAATGGATTGGTGTCGATATTAATAACAACGATAATAATCCATATTATACTGAATTAACTGACATGTTATATATAACTATAAATCCAGAGTCCTATAAATTTTTTCATAATAAATCCAGACAAACCGATATTTTAAATTATAATACTATTATAAAATTATCTCAGTATGTTGAACAAGTTTATAACGATACAAATTTTATATTTAATAATGTTGCCCACCATAAGGATAAACCAAAAATATTATTATCAATGGCAGTTTTTTCTTTATATAATTTGAACTCAACTGGAATATTAGTAACAAGAATAGCATATCCAGAATTATGGGCTGGTAATTATCTTGATTATCTATTAATATTAGCTTTACTTTTTTATAAAATAAAAATATTTAGATTCCCTGTATGTAAAAATAAAAAACTTTATTTTAGATATTATATGTTATGTATTAATCCAAAACAAGTATATTATAATAATATAATAGGCAAACGATTACTTCAAGTGTTAAATAACAAATCAATCATAAATCCTGTGTTAATAGATAATTTTATAGATAAACGTATTATGGATGATTTTACAATTAAAATAAAAAATTTGCAAGCTATATTTATAACTAAAAAAGCATACCCTCATTCAAAATTAATTAAATACATAACAGAAAGTTTTTTATAAAACTTTGGTTTTTATAAAACTTTGGTTTTTATGTAAAGCCGAATAAATTTATATTAAACATTTTTTAATATAAATTTATATTAAAAAATTATACTGTGCAAAATTTTTGCATAAAAAAATCTTTTGATTAAAATCTTTTGATTAATAATGTCTGAACCTGTAAAAATATGTTTATTTGAAGAATTTCCATCACGACCATACATTGCCCCTGACACGCAAACAAATCAAGTTGATAGAAATAATCAAGCAACTCAACGATTAATGTATGCTATGGAAATTATTCAAAATAATAATATAGTAATTAATGATCGTATTAATAAAGTAGTTCAATTATGTAATAAAATATCAGAAATTGTAATTGAAGTAAGGGATAAATTGTCTCAATATGACATATCTGATGAGCAAAGTTAAAATGTTTAATAATTTATTAAACAGAATTTATACAATTTAATTTATGTAATGATCTATGTGCCTTTTGACATATAGTATCGCAATACCAAGCTTTTTTACATTTACATTGTTTTAAAGTAGTTTGTTTGTTTGAATATCCACATCTAAAACAGTTGTATATATCAGTCATAGGGTTTGACGCAACCATAGTAACTACATCAGTTAATTTATCTATCTTATGTCGAGTAATTTCTTTCTCTTCACTTTTAAGGCAAATTTCCATTTTATCTATCGTATTAAGTAAATGAAACTCACCAACTGTCGCATTTAATACAGTGTAAATACCGCAGTCTTTAGGAATCCATAACTCTCTAGAAGTTCCATTAATATCATATTTTTCTTTTTTTATAATATATTTAGCAATATCATCATTTACAAATAATATAATACTTATTTTTCCAGTATTATGATCAACTATGGGATGATATTCAAAATCATTACTTACAACTTCTATAGTTTTTTCATCATCACAGTAAGTAACTGTTATATTTTGAATAGCATTAGATTTCCAAGGTAAATATTTTATAACTGACCACGACGAAAAATCTTGCGAAAAACATTTTTTATAGGCTGCATACAAAATATTAACATAATTTATATTAGTTCTTTGCATCATTGGACTTATAATAATTTCTATATGATTAATTCTTTCAGTTAAAATTACACTATTTCTAATATCAATTCCAAATATTATATTAACAATAAATCCCAAGTTTTTGGCAATATCATTTATTATTTTAGTTGCTTTGTCATATGATTCATGAGTTCGTTCGTATAAAAGATGTTTTAACGCATTTTCTTTTTTCATAAATTCAGACCAAAAGATATCACCATTTTCATGAATATCCATCGTTTAATTTATACTATATTAAATTCAATTTTTAACATATAAATTTCTATTTAAAAATTTATACATAGAAATTTAAATAATAAAATTTATACATAGAAATTTTAAATAATGGATGGCGAATATTTTGATAATATTAAATCAATAAGTGAATATTTTAAAGTTTCTGAATGTGCAGCTAGGTATATGTACAGAATAAGGATGCTTGGATATCCGTATAAAAAATCATATCATAAAAATTACATAGAATGGTCTGTTAAATTACAAAATGCATTAGTAAGCGCTGATTTAATAGACGATTTTAATTGGGGTGATTTAAAAAATGTAAGTGATATAAATACGCTATCGGATTATGGTATTAATATTAACATTCAGCCATACACAGTTTTATGTAATAAAACTAGGAATATGCCTGTTAAAAACAATCCAATTAATAATGAATGGACTGTTGTAAATAAAACTAAAAAAAGAGAAAAAAAATATATAGTTAAAAATTTAGGATTTTTAGTTTGACCGATTTTTGTAAAAATAATTATTTTACATTAATTATATAAGAATTTTTTACATTTTATATTTAATAATTAAAATTTAATAATTAACATTGAAGTTTAATAAAAAAATTGAAATTTTAATAATTAAATATAAAACATAATACATTGATATGATGGAAGAACTCAATTTAAATACGTGCGTTATATGCCAGGAGCATATATTAACGGATATAGAATTTTTACCATGTGCATGCTCATTTCATAAAGACTGCATTCATGAATGGTTTAAAATGACCGAATCGCCTGTGCCTTTATGTCCTATATGCAAAATACCTATTAATATAGTATCTCCAGAACATTTACAATCTTACAAGCATCTTAAAGCCTTAGATGATAAACGTATAGAGCAAGAAAAAATATTTTTCCATAGGTTACATGCAGAAATGAATAATCTTGAAATTAAAACAAATAATAACGATAATCCGATTAATAACGATAATCCGATTAATAACGATAATCCGATTAATAACGATAATCCGATTAATACCGATAATCCGATTAATAACGATAATCCGATTAATAATGTTGAATCGGCTAATGGTGAATTGGATAATGGTGAATTGGATAATGTTGAATTGTCTAATGTTGAATCGGCTAATAATGCTCTATTTCTTAGAGATATAATGAATTTAATGAATTACAATAATAATTCGCAATCTAATGATACATTTGTTATTAGAATTTTACAAGATTCCAATTCTACAACATTCCATGTTGGTAATAGACCACAAACTCAAACACAAAACCCAAACAACAATGCATAATTTATATACTAATCATCTGTCTCAGAATCAATCAAAAAACTTAAATCATTCACTATTTTTTTTATTTTTTTTTTAAATAAAAATTGAAAATATAATACAATATAAATACAATATAGTTTATTATATACTATATAATAAACTTACAATCTTGCATCGAATACATTTTGTTCAAGTACTGATAATATGGAAAATACTGCATTTAAAAAGGAAAAATTAATTATAGGCGATTATTCAATTAATCAAGACGATTTATTTAGTATTGGTGATGCAGAAATTACTGATAAAGGTCTTGTTCATCACCATATAAGTAGTGCTAATGATTTATATACAAATGGAATACCTCAAATTATAACACAAGTTTTTAAAGTGGAAAAGGATATTATTAATCAACGAGATAATACCCAGGAAGATAAACTTATAGACCGTATATTTGTATCTATTAAATTTACTGATGTATTTATTAGTCGCCCGACTACTATTAACTACTATTCAGGAAAAGAAGAAATAATATTTCCAAATGTTGCTTTATTAGAAGATAAAACATATAGTGGTAATCTTAGAGTTAATGCATCAATTACTGCGACTGCGACTTTTAAAGACGGATCAACAAAGGTTAGAACTGACGAAGTAACAAACTATAAATTATGCCGCGTGCCAATTATGGTTGATAGTATATTATGCAATCGCCATGGATGCACTCCCGAAACTCGTATAAGGCTTAATGAAGATCCGTCGGACCCAGGTGGCTATTTTATTATAAATGGAATTGAATGGGTTATAGATTGCATTGAAAATATATTGTTTAATCAAATTCGTATATTTAAAAATGAGGGGTATAGCAAAGAAGTTATGCGAGTTGAGTTTGTAAGTAAGCCTGGTGATACATACCAAAACTCTACTTATGTAGTGATTCGTTTATTAAGCGATAAGCAATTGGTATGTGAGATTCTTCGTAATCTTTTAAAAGGCATACAAATCCCCTTTTATTTATTATTTAGAATATTTGGATGGAATAGTGATAAAGAAATGTTTGATAACATTATTTATGGATATGACGATGATATATCAAAAAATATGATTAATTATATTATGGAATGTATGAATGCTAAATATTCGGCATTATCAACAGGCCGATATGTATATAATCAAATTGATGCTGTAAAAATTATAGTTGATGAATTAAAATATACAGACTTTAAATATTTAGATTTAGACAATAAGCCAGAAAATTATCAACTTGCATGTAATAAAATATTTGTACATTTAGATACACACTTTCTACCACATATCGGTCTTACACCAAATGATAGACCTAAAAAATTGCGATATTTAGCGTTAATAATTAGAAAGGTATTTCTTGTTAAAATGGGAAATATAGAGCCTACTGACAGAGATTCATATAAAAGCAAAAGAATTCATGCTGCAGGCACAAGTTACGCCAAAAGTTTTAAAACATATTTTAACGCATCTATTATTCAACAGATCAATCGAAAATTAATGAAAGACTTTAAATCAATGTCATTTAGCCATGTTGATTTAGCCACATCATTTAAGTCAAGTATATATGGTGCCGATTTTGAAAGGTCAATTATGCAAACTATAACATCAGGTAATAAGTCACAAATCACCGTGAATAAAAAAGCCCGAATAAATAGATTGTCATCACAAATATTAGATAGAAAAAACCAACTTGCTATGATATCAACATTAAGACAAATAACTACAACCAGTTCAGACAGTGCTAAACAATCCGAAAGGGCTCATGAAATGCGTCGAGTGCATATGTCATTTTTAGGATATGTATGTTGCATACACTCCCCATCAGACGATAAGGCTGGTATTAACAAACAATTAGCGCTGTTTGCAAGTGTTTTAGGAGCAACATCCAGCGATGTCATTAAAGATATATTAATTAGTGATAGTCTTGTATCAGCACTTGACACTATAACACCTAGCGATATATATGGAAAAAGCTTACATAACATATATGTAAATGGCGAATGGATCGGATGCACTAATGATTGTTTGGCATTGGTTAATAAATATAGAAAGCTTCGTAGAGCTTTTAAAATTAACCCTCTTACAACAATTTACTGGGATAACACACAGGACGAAGCATTATTTTGGGTAGATGTTGGTCGTGTTGTAAGACCCTTAATAATTGTTTATAATAACAAGAGAGATCCCGAAATGTTTCCCTCAGATAATTATGAAAAAACAAAAAAATTTAAACAAGGTATTGCTGTATCTCAAAAAATTTTAGATGGGGTTGCAACAAACGAATATGATATGGAATATTTACTAAAAAATAATATAGTTGAATATATTACACCTGAAGAGCAAGAAAATTTTTATTTATGCCCGTTTTACAATCAATTAAAAGTGGATAGTGAAAATGAGTTGACCGAATATACACACTGCGATATACCACAATCAATGTTAGGACTTACTGCTTTAACGGGACCCTATGCAAATTTTAATCAAACCCCCCGAATTACATTTCAAACAGCACAGTGTCGACAGACATGCGGGGTATTTGCATTAAACTGGCCTTATCGGTGTGATAAAGATACCTTTTTACAATACATATGCGAAACCCCATTAGTAAAAACTGCCGTAAGTAAATACATATTTCCAAATGGTAGTAATACAGTAGTTGCGTTTATGTGCTATTCTGGATATAATCAAGAGGATAGTTTAGTTATAAGTCAAGGTGCCGTTGATAGAGGTTTATTTACAGGATCTAAATTTACATTTTATAAAACTGAATTGGACCAACGTGAAGAATTTGGAAATCCCGATATTAATGATACATCAGGCATTAAATCTGGCACATATTCCAAATTAAATAATGGAATTATTGCAGCAGGTACTAAAATAAATAAAGGAGATGCTATTATTGGTAAATATATGAAAACCCCCAAAACAAATGACCAAGAAGTAAGTATGGTTGATAGGTCTGTATTATATAAAGAAAAAGAACAGGCTATTGTCCATAATGTTATTATTAACAGAAATGAAAGTGATGAGCGATTTTGTAAAGTTGCATGCAGAAAAATAAGACCCGTTGTTATTGGGGATAAATTTAGCATGAAAGGGACCTCCGAAGTATTGACTGACATAGGGTGGATTCAAATACAACATCTTGATATACATAAGCATAAAGTTGCAACTATTAATCATGATAAATCATTGGCATATGTTAATCCTTGCAATTTATCAAAATATTACTATAGTGGCGATATGTATCATTTAGAAAATAACAATGTAAAAATGTGCGTAACTAAAAATCATAAATTATATGTTAGAAAAACAGGCTATCCTAAATTTGAATTGCTTAAAACTGATCAAGTTTTTGGAAATTCAGTACAATTTAAAAAGAATGTTATAAATAATACATCACATATAGAATTATTTACAGCATATGATACAAATGGTAAATATGTCATATATAATATGCATAATTGGATTTATTTAATAAGTGTGTATATTTCAACAGGACTTTTATTAAAGAAGACTGATGAATATGACGAATCTATATTAATAACAAATAAAAATGAAACATTTACTAAATTGACTATACAATATTTAATTTTATTAAATGTTGAATTTGAGGTTTCCAATGACAATATATATATATCAGGAGTTATGTACCCCGAAATATATTATGAATTATCTAAATTTGATGAAGTTGATGGGTGTCAATCAATGTGGCCTGAATATATGTGGAATTTCTCACAAATGCAATCCCAAATTATAGTTAATCTTATAATTGAAAGTTCTAAAAAATACAGTGAGATCACTCCTAATACTTATTACCCAAAAAATAAAGATGTTGCAAATTATATGTCAAAATTAGCCTTGCATGCAAATTGGTCAGGTTGTATTTATATGTATTCAAATAAATACATTATTAATATTGAAAAAATAAAAAATGAACCTATAAAAAGATGTAATAATTTGTATAAAGAAGATTCTTTATTTCAAACAGAGCAATACGAAAAATATGAAGGTGATGTATATTGCCTTGAAGTGCCTGACACTCATATACATGTATATTATTCAAGAGATAATGAGTTTAGCCCACCATGCTGGACAGGAAATTCTAGCAGACATGGTCAAAAAGGTGTATGCGGTATTTTATTAAGAGATTCAGATATGCCATTTACTAAAGATGGCATACGCCCCGAAATAATAGTAAACCCACATGCCATACCTAGCCGAATGACAATTGGGCAATTGTATGAATCACATACAGGTAATTACTGTGCTATGAAAGGCACACATACAGATGCCACAATATTTAAAGAGGTCGACATTGAATCAATGGGTGCCGAGTTAGAAGCTATTGGTATGCATAGGTATGGATACCATAGATTGTATAGTGGCATAACGGGGGAATTTATAGACTGTTTAATATTTATGGGACCTACATACTACCAAAGATTACAAAAATTTGTAATTGATGCTGTATATAGTATTAGTCAAGGTCCTTCCGATGTGCTTAGTCGACAACCACTAGATGGCAAATCATCTGGCGGCGGTCTTAAAATAGGCGAGATGGAGAGAGATGTAATATGCTCACATGGATCTACTAAATTTTTACAAGAGAAATATTTCGATCATTCCGATGGATTTACTGAATACATATGTAGATGTGGTAAAGCTGCCGTTGTTAACATAAAAAAGAACATATACAAATGCAAATACTGCAAAGATAATGCTGACATTGCCGGCGTTCCAACCAGTTGGAGTTCTAAATTATTTATGCAAGAAATGGAAACTATGAGTGTAGGTATCAGACGACATTTAACACCATTCACATATGAAAACGTAACAACCGATGAAAAATCATAATTTTAATTCAAATCCGAATAATATAAATCCGAATTATTTCTGTAAAAAATCTTTCAAAGCCGAATTATTTCTGTAAAAAATTTTTCAAAGCCAAATTATTTATGTAAAAAATTTTTCAAAGCCAAATTATTTATGTAAAAAATCTTTCAACAAATAATACAAATTAAAATATTTCAAAGCCGAATTATTTTTGTAAAAAATATTTCAAAGCCGAATTATTTTTGTAAAAAATATTTCAAAGCCGAATAATACTTTAAATTAAAATAAAAAAATAATACTTTAAATATAACTATAAATATTGTTTTTTAAAAAAAAATAATTAAAAATGGAACATGAATCTATGTCTCCGCATATGACATATGGTGATGAAAACGATGAAAATCTTACATTTGGAGGAGAATTTGGTGATACATTAAAGAATATAGCATTATTTTCTATACAATTATCATTAATGGTGATTGGTATTTTTATGATAATATACTTTATACAATTATTATCAGGTAAGTCATATGTTAAACATCCTTATAACAAAGTAATAAATAATCAAAAAAACCCAGGATTCACATACGACGAATATTTACTAAACAATACATTACAAAAAAATAAACAGTGTTATGAATCTAACTTTAATGCCGTAAAGGGTAGTTCATTTATATATGCAGGATCTAATTTTATTCCGGCTAATTGCAATTAAGCCGTATATCGCAATTATTAAAAAAAATGAAAATTGAATTTTTTAACTTGAAATATATACTAAACTATATTATAATAATAGTTTATAATAATTATGTCCGACCTAAATCAAATCAAATTGTCGCTCGCAAATATTACAACATCTGTTACTTCAAATAAAAATATCATATCCGAAGTTCAGTTAGATAATAAAACTATCATTGAATTGTTAAATGCCATATATCAAAGAGTTGAAGACACAAGTAAAAAACTTGATGAAGTTTTAAATATAGGATTTAAATTACCTAAACAAACTAAGGCAACGGATACATCTAGTGAAAAGAAATCCACATCAGCATCAAAAAATAATGATGCCGTGGAAGATGATGTAAAACAATCCGACGATGGGGCTAAATCTGTAAAAAATATTATGAGATATTTTAAAGTAAAGTATTTGGCTAATCCCAATAACTTTAACGATATATTTGATGAAAACCAAGTTGCAGCTATATTTGCCGAGCATGCCACTGAAATTAACGGAAAAAAGGAAGGAGTTCAAAGAGATAAAATAAAGGTAACTTTATTATATAAAAAAATGAGTAAAGATCAAAAGAAAAAACTACGTGAAAAAATGATAAATGAAAATGATAGTGCGAATGTTAATAATGATGCCGACATAGTTGCTTAAATATATTTAACACATTCATATTTAACACATTCATATTTAACACATTCATATTTAACACATTCATATTTAACACATTCATATTTAACACATTCATATTTAACACATTCATATTTAACACATTCATATTTAACACATTCATACATAATTTTTTTTACAAAAACTTTAAATACATAATTTTTTTTACAAAAACTTTAAATACATAATTTTTTTTACAAAAACTTTAAATACATAATTTTTTTTACAAAAACTTTAAATATATAACGAAAATCCCATATTTAATAAAGTTATAATAGTGTATTGTATAGTATCTATTTCATAATATGAACTATCATTATCTAATATAAATTCTAAATTTTCTGAGTCTGATACATCATTATTAACAATATATATTTTTCCTTTATATACAGGCTTATTATGGGAAACCATAATATTTAATGAATATGATATATCACACCAACAGTATATTTTAATTATAATATTATTTTTAATTAAATAAGAACTTCCTAAAATTGTTTGATATGGCAAATCATCTTCAATAATAAGATTTGCTTTTTTTTTAAAATTATGTATATGAATATTTAAATGTTTGATATATGATGATGTCTTTTTTTTTATGTTATTATTTTTTAAAATATCATATTTTAGTTGGTCCATCATGATTGATCTCGAATTATATTTCATAGAAATATCAATCAACTTTATAAAATATAATTCTAGATATTTAAATTATATACTTATAATTTTAGTATTGTAAAGTTGAATTATATATTTATAAAGTTGATCTTTCAAAAATGGATAACATTTTACATCAATATTTAACCAAATTGCGAATTATAAGTAAAATACCTGAAAACGGTCGATTGAACACCACCCAAAATGATCTTGATATATATTATGATACATTTACAAGTTGGATGTGGCGTAAAATTAGCGGCGATTCTAAGGATTGTACGACCAAATATTTAATAAATTTATATCGAGAAATCAATTCTTTTTCTGATCAATTAATGCATAATATTAATTCTGATCAAAACCAAACATCTAAAAATAAAAAATTAGTTATGTTAGTTTCTTTAGCTGAAAAAATAAAAGAATCTTTAACAGGAATTAGGAATTTAATAGGCACCTATCAAAATTATTTAAAAATAGTATCATTATTAGAATGTATAGAACATGATATAATAATACCTCAATATAATACATTAAAAAAATTTATACCAGACGACTATCATACAAGCACTTTGAATCTTTGATTGATATTTTATACATACTTAAAATTTTTTTAAAAAAATTTTTAAGTTAATTATTATATAGCATGATTGATTTTTCTACGAAAAATAATTCGAGTAATATAATTAAAGTAAATGTTTACTAATTTACTTAAAACTAATTATTTTGAATTAATAACATGTGCAAGTAATAATGATATTATTAAACGTGATAGATTAAAGTACAAAATTATATTTGATAGATTAAGATTAAATTTTATAAATGACCCGATCTATAAAGATAAAATAATATTTAGCAATGTTAATCAACTAATTAGACGATTTAACGATGTCAATAACCAAAAAAAAATAAAGAACCCTATTGAAGACCCTATTGAAGAATCTATGATAATATATTCAACAAACATTAAAAAAATAACAACAAACATTACAAACTTTATACATAAAATTGGTAATAAATTTGTTCAAATGAAATCTGTTATTCCTAATGAAGAATATGTAATATTGTTAAATATGAGAAATTTAATAACATTATATAGATTTGATAAATATAAAAAAATGCATTTAAATACTGCATTTAATTCAATTACGGTAGATAACACCCTGTATCTATCAGCCGATGTTGAATTAATTGATATATATCATAAACTATACACTCCAAATTACAATCAAGAATGGAGCGATTTATTAAATTTAGAATGTATAATATATAAAAATATTCAAAATACCAAAATTAATTATAAACAAGACATCGCAGCGGCTAAAAGGAAAATAGGTGGAGCCAATAAGTGCGGTAATTGTAAAGTTAAACATATTATGGATATATATCAAATTAAAGTATTGTTATTGAAGTTTTTACATAATTCAAAATATGTATGTGTTGGTGAATGTGCATACAATATCATGGAAAAATCAAAGAATGTTGAAAATTTTAATTTACAAATAATATCGGAAAACGATATTGATCACGATTATGATTTAATAGTAAGTTATTTATCTGAATTTACACATTATGGTATATATTACAAAAAAAAGAAATTATATATCCCAAAAGACAATCGCATATTTAGATATGTTTTTTATATAAAATATATAACATTAGACGGAACCATATCCAATAAAAAATTTCTTGATATATACAATTGCGGTTCGTATGAATTAATCCCCTATAAAAATATAAAATACGATGATTTAAACTTAAGAATCGGAAATATATTTGTACAACTTAGATTTTTGTTTATACAAATATGGCATGTAAAATTATTATTATATATAAACGAGATACATCATAAAGAATTTCAAGTAATGGTTGATTACATATACACTATTATGAATTATATGAAAAAAAAATTATTAGTTGAATTTAAAAATACACCAGAAAATACACCAGAAAACTTTAAAAAATTATGTGATGGTTATGTTGGAATTTCGTTTGACATAAATATTGCTCAAAAAATAGAACTATCAAAAATCCAGATTAAAAAAACATCATACTATCCAGAATTAAGCATAAAGACTGATAATAAATATAAAGATATAGCAACCTCATAAATTAATTCAAGATATTAATTAGGTCCTGTGCTTCCAAAACCACCAATACGATTTGTTTCAAATCGTTTAATTAATTCATTATCATACTGTATAACACATGGGGTTGTTATAGGAACTATCAAAAGTTGTGCTATTCGCATACCTTTTGTATATTCAAAGTGATCATTAGAATGATTATATAATACAACTTTAACTATTCCATTATAATCACTATCAATAATACCAGCCCCTGTTTCAATAGAATATTTAACACTTAATCCAGATCTAGACCATATTTGACCACAATACCCTTTTGGTATGTTAATTATTAAACCAGTGCTAATTAAAGCTTTTGCTCGTCCAAGAATTGTACCAGATTCACAAGATGTAAGATCGTAACCAGCCGCTCCCGTAGTCATTAAAACTGGCAATGCCGCATTATCATCATTAAGCGACACTGCAAGTTCTTTTAGTTCGTGCATTATATTAACTGATGCACTGCTATACATTTCAAAACAGGTTTAAAATATTTATTTATAATTTATAAATAAATATTTATTTATAATAAAATTCAAAGTTGAATTATTTTACTTTGAATTTTATTATTCAAGATACACATTAAGTAACCTATCAGCCTCAATATTTATATGTTCATTTAAGTTTTCAGCAATTGATTCATCAAGTAGAGCTAATTTTTTTATATTTTCAGATGCTTTAATATACATATTTTGTAAAATTTCATTTTGTTTTTTTGCATTAAAATTAGACAATTTATTACTTACAAATTCAGATTTAACTGGCTCATTAGTAGAAGTTGCATCGGGGTCATTGGTTGATCCAATTGTTGATTGGTCGGTTGATTGGTCGGTTGGTTGGTCGGTTGGTTGGTCGGTTGGTTGAAATATCTCAACAGGGTTTGTAATATTTTTTTGTGAAAACATCATACGACCTACTGAAGCATTATTAAGCTCGCAAGATTGTTGATCAAACTTAAATTCCATATTATTCATATTAGTCATATTAGTCATATTAGTCATATTAGTTCGAGCTGCTTGCATTCTTTGCCATATTAAATCTTGATCATTTGTAATATTATCAAACATAGTAGAACTATCAATAGTCTCAATGGTATCTTCAGTTTTTATATTATCTTCTAATGCCTGAAGTTGATTAGATTGTTCTGCGATACTATTTTTGAGAAAAGTTATTTGATCATCTACAATATTAGACATTTTAAAAAATTGAATTATTATATTATATAATATAATTAAGTTAAATTCAAATTAAATTTGAATCGAACTACAAAAAAATATAATTCAAACTTTTAATAATGAACAATGCAAATTATATAAAAACTTTATATACTGATAATAAATCAAATAATATTACTAGAATTGGTATTCCAGATCGAGATATTAAGATTGATTGGATTAAATCAATTGATAATATAATACAATACAGTATTGGAAATTTAACATCCCCACGTATATATTATAATACTTCATATCAAATCAATGACGAAACTAAATCAGATCAAAGCATTACCGAAACTAAATCAGATCAAAGCATTACCGAAACTAAATCAGATCAAAGCATTACCGAAACTAAATCAGATCAAAGCATTACCGAAACTGAATCAGATCAAAGCAATGACGAAACTGAATCAGATCAAAGCAATGACGAAACTGAATCAGATCAAAGCAATGACGAAACTAAATCAGATCAAAGCAATGACGAAACTAAATCAGATCAAAGCAATGACGAAACTAAATTAAACATTCAATCTGATATGAAATTATATATAGAAAACAATGAAGAATCGCGAGATTTAATATATTTTTGGAATATTATGTCAGAACTTAATTGTGTAGATTCTGATGATGGACATATGAGTATACGGTCAGTTCGTTTAACAAAAAAACAATGTGCTCATTCCTTAAAACATCTTGATAATTTATTCATACCATATTTAAAAACATATCTTGATGAATTAAATATATTAACTTTAATAGGTGCTGATAATTATAAAAATTTTCTAACTCATATAATAGCAAAAGGTAAAAATTTCTATAATTATATAATTGAAAACCCCGAATGTTCATTATATATGTGTGACCAATATTATCCTATATATGAATGGTTATCACTTTTAAATCGTTAAATTTAAACAATTAAACTTTTAAATTATGCTTAGGCAAATCAGCTTCCAAAATTTCATCCGTTTGAATATATATAATATGTCTATGTAAAAATGATTCATTAATTTTCTGGTCATCATCTAAAATTTCTTTATTTATTTGTATATTTAATATTTCCAATTGATTTATTGCATTTTTAAATTCATTATTTATTTTAATTGATTCATCAGATGTAAATTTATTTAAATTATTATTAACATAATCTATTTTATGTATAACAGTTTCCAACTCTATTTTTTTAGCCGATAAATGATTAGTATATTTAGGATAAAAAAACCAATTTTTCTCATCCAACTCTATTGTAATATTTTCCATATTTTTTTTATTAATTAAATTGGATGAAATAATAGATTCAAAAACTTCTCTAACACAATGCCATAAAAATCCAATACCATCACGGACAGGTGTGTGTTTAATAATACTATCAATTGGTATTTTTTGAACTATGTTAGATCTTAAGTCAATTACAAGATTAAATTGTATATATTTATTTATATCATATTCCTTAAACGGCAATAAAATTAACGGTTCCTTATATTTTACACTATTATCAATAAAGATGGATGATGGTAAGTCATTAATAAATTTTGATATAAATTCCATAACAGGATATTCAGCTATATTAAAAATTCTATCAATTTGAATTTTTTGATCATTTTGTTTCGATTCCTTTTTATTATCTGTAGGATCGTCTTGCATTGGTTCCTTTTTATTGGTAATATTTATAATTGTATATATATTTATATAAGTTTAATACT
>Ga0209443_1000840_pt1 | contig 20263 bp, 40 predicted proteins | sample LauGreBMM110DCMD_2_FD_187571 | JGI IMG/M metagenome (GOLD analysis project Ga0209443, IMG submission 187571) | Freshwater lake microbial communities from Lake Michigan, USA - Su13.BD.MM110.DCMD (SPAdes) (version 2) | ecosystem: Environmental > Aquatic > Freshwater > Lake | place: Lake Michigan... | reverse complement strand
AATAAATGTAAATACCAAACAGGAGCGTCTCATATTATTTCCCTATAACTGAGGTAGTAGTAGTGGTTGTGACGCGTACAACACGCTTCACAAATACACCCTTCGGACTGAGCGGTGCAGCGGGAATAAGCAGTGTCGGGGATGGTGCTGATTCACCACCAGCGTTTACAGCCACAACGGTAATTGCGGTAGCAGTGTCAGGAATAACAAACGTTGCTTCATTTGTTTGTACTGTTGCTGCTACTGTGTCACCAATCTTTACGATAAATGAGGTTGCAGTTGGATCTGCATCCCATGCGATAGTTGCAGTGCGATCTGCAAATGCTAGTGCTGTTAGCGCGAACGAAACAGCAATTGTTGTTAGGGCCATGAGGCCAGTTGTTTTGTTTTTCATAAAGGTATATATAAGTACTTTTGCAGTTCAATTTGGCCAATAGGGTTAGCTGAATGTATAAAAGTATTTATACCGCTAATCTTAGTATTGGTATTATGACAAAAATCTATAAAGTATTGCGCGCAGTCACGGCCTGTTTTAACTTTAAAATTATCATATAAGATTTCATTGTGTTGCTTAGTGTGATTAAACCAATGATCAATGTGCTCCTGATGCAAATCATGATCAAATGAAACATTATCAGGTAAGCCTTTTGCGTTTAACGTAAACACAAATTCATCATAACTACGTACAATTACCCAGTGGTCGTCTTTTATGCCTGTCTGGTTAGCAAGTGATTTGCTTGGCATAACCTTACCCTCGCTATCACGCTTAGGATAAATGTACGCGTGAGCTGGCATGCGAATATCATCAAGAAACAAATTATAACTCATCTTTTAAAAATTTCTTCAGATGTACAAATAACATCCTGTAATGCTTTGGTTTTCATAAATTTGACATGTTTAATGCGCAAAGATATTTATACCAAAAGATTCAGAGTCTCACTCGTCTCTTAGTAATATTACAATGATGAAAACAATAATAAGAATGGCAATCATTATATTTTAGCTGTTGAGTATCAAAAACAGTTGGTCCTGTTCCAGTGCGTGTGTCAGCGCGCATATGTTGTCGGCAACGTCAGTCTCATTTACACTAATGTATTCATCTTCATATGGACAATACACCGTGACAGTGTCATGGAGACGGTCAAATGGTAACTTCTGTATTCGTTCAAGCAGTTCTTTGTAGGTCATAGTGTGTTGTGTTTGTATTTACCAAGTGTACCAGCGTCCTTTGGTGGGTGCCCATGGTGCAGGGCGTGCCACGGCAGGACGGCGTGATTCACTTGGGTGTGGCTGGGTGCGAACATAAATGTCAACCGTCGCAGCATGCGCAATTGCAATGCGCTGATATGGATTAGCACCAAAGCAACCTTTCTTTTGGGCCTTCTCTTGATAGAGAGGCGCCGCAGGATTGTTCTGCCCAAGCCGGCCAAAATAGTCAACGCGTTGCACAAGGCGCACGTGCGCAGGATTTTTTGCTTGAGCGAGTTTGTGCTCGAGATTAAAGATGCGTGCAGCGGCTTGCACCTTTCGTATTTTGATCAGAGCCGATTTGTCATTGACAATGCTCTTAAGGTAATTGGTGGAGCGAGTGTTATTCATATGTGGAGTTGTCTTGTAGAATGCGTTTTTAAATGTTGCCTACTGGTACATCAATAACCAGCCTTTGAATATAATAGGCATTATAGTCGCTGCCGTGCACGCCTGTCACGAGGCAGCGACCAGCCTCAAGCTCGTTCTTATAATCAGCAAGCGCAAGCTCGGCACCATCGCGTGAAGTATAAGCGCCCAAAAGGGTGTCACCTTCATTGTCAAAGTGGCCAAACAGGATAAAGATTGAAGATTGGTTTGTAGTCATAATGTAGTATTTAAATTGTTGGATATGCATCGGCATCGGCATCAAGAATGAATTCAACAATGCTATAGCCGTCGAATCCGGTTTTGTAAGGCGCGCGCTTTAAAAGGTCGCGGCCGCGATCGCGGTCGTAAGTATCAACTGCAGCCTTGTAAGCATCAAGAGCAGACTCAGCCGCTTCCTTGGTGCTGTATGCACCTATTGCTTGTCCTCCCTCGTAATCAACGAGGCCTTCTAGGATAAAGATTGAAGATTGGTTTGTAGTCATAATGTAGTGTTGTTAGTTGTTTGGTTTAGACAATTTCAATATTTGTGCGGCCGGAATCTTTTGCACCCCGACACTGGATTAAAGCGATAGGTGTAGCCAGCAGCATTCGTAATGTCGATGGTGACGCGGTTAACCTTATCAATTGTGTATAGCGTCTTAACCTGATTATAGCAGCGCTGGTGAGTCTCGTCGTGATGTTCAGTAATAACTTTGACTTGTTGACCAACTTTGTATTTGTCACTTAGGTTTAGTTTGACTGGTTGTGGCTTCTTGATTAGTTTCATAATGTAGTGGTTTGGTTTAGACAATTTCAATATTTGTGCGTGTGCCGCCAGTTCCGCCCCAGACCGGATTAAGGCGATAGGTGTAGCCAGCAGCATTCGTAATGTCGATGGTGACGCGGTTAACCTTATCAATTGTGTACAGCGTCTCAACCTGATTGTAGCGTCCGCGGCCGTCATGATGTTCAGTGATAACTTTGACTTGTTGGCCAACTTTGTATTTGTCGCTTAGGTTTAGTTTGACAGGTTGTGGCTTCTTGATTAGTTTCATATTATGGATTCGCCTTACAGTATTATTATACAACAAAAAACCTGACTTGTAAAGGAAAAAATGCGTGTTTTGCATTTATTTTCCTAGCATTGACAGTCAACATGTTACATAGAAATGCCGCAAAACCAGAAAAACTCCCATTTTGCGGCAAATACAGAGCTTAAGTCTTTCTTTTAGTCTATGCCACGGCCAGTCCTAAACCCAATCACATATGGGAATCTGGGAATGCCATCTGGTGTAAGATTAAAGTACTTGCATGTTGCATACCGCCCAATGTAAGATGGAGCATCTGGCAGCAGCGCTTTTAGAAAGGTATGGTTGCCTTTGATATTGCTACGGAAACGTACACCATCTTCACGCTCAAGAACGGCATAACCAGCCATTCCGGTTTTGTTGCCATTGCCTTCTTCAATGCTTACAATACAATACTCGTCGTCTTGGAATTCTTTGCGCTTAAGCAGCGTGTTGCTGCGCTTATATTCATACGGCTCGTTTGTGCGAACCATTTGACCTTCATAACCATCATCAAGAAGAATACCATACAGCTCATCCAGATGCGGCTCATCACGTGCAACATATGTTGCAACTGGAACAACTGAAGTTTCTGAGGTAAAATTATATTGCGCGCATATGCTGCCAATCTTTTGGTTGCGCTCAAAGAATTTTAATGTGGTGTCCGCGATGTCATACCAATGATATTCAATAATTGCAGCGCTTTCCAGCAGGTCTGCAGCGGATGGTTTGGTCTTTTTGATTAGCGAACTAATCTTGTTAAAGTCATCATGCAGCCCATGGCAATACAATTCACCATCAAGAATCAAGTCTGGGTATGACTCAAACACCGGCGCCAATGCTTGCAAAATGTGCGGAATGGTTACCCACGGCTTGCCGTTGCGGCTGGTTGCACCATGGCGTGTAATGATTGCGCGCATGCCATCCAGCTTGGGTTGGCAATACACTGGAAAAGACACTTTGTTCCTGCGGTCTTCCCACTTCTTTGCTAGCATCGGCTCGATGAATGTAACGGTGTCAACCGCAAAAATATCCTCAAACATTCCGCTGTCACGCTTTTTCTTCCAGCATGCTTGCGCTTCAAAGAGCGCCTGCTCGTCTGGATCGCGTTGGTTTGCGCGGCCGACATTGGTGGAGGCGGTGGTATACCATTCCGTAGTAACAATCTTACCGCCATGTTGCCCATGCAATGTGCGATAAGCATTCATTTGAATTTCAATTGTCCATACTTGTATTGCACCAGTTGCGGTGCGACTGTATAATGTAGGTAATTTCATAATTTAGTAATAGAATCAAATGCGGCCTGTGGCCATTTTATTAAGCAGAGTAACGATCAAAATTAAAGTCAGCGCCTTCATGCAAACCCTTTGAGGTAAGGTCAAGAATGGCATTGGCCACGCATTCGGTAGTAAAGAACTTTAGAGCAAGCTCGTCACGGCAGTTGTCAAACTTAAAGTTGTTGCCGCTAAGCGAGTTGAGCGCGGTATTAAAAGATGTCTGGGAATTGAATTTTAGTTTCATGATGTAGGATAGTGTATGTTTGGAGATGAATTAGCCGACGTTGGAATAGCGCTTGTGTGAGCGGCTATAGTCCGCTTCGCGCAGCTTGTGATATGCCCGTTCAAGAGTCCTGCCGGTCTTGTTGCTTGCCACAATCCAACCATCCGGTTGGCGCGTAAGAATCCAGCCGGCGCCAAGGCCAAAGCGGCCGCGCTTAAGGAAGATGCCCAATGCTTCAGCAGCAGTGCGCGCAGAGACAGTTACTTCAGCTCCAGTTTTGTCAAGTACAATGTAGTTTTGGTCTTTCATAATATAATTTATAGGTAAAGTTTAATTTTAGGCACACCAGCAATTACCAAGCGCAAATCATTAGCGCCAATTCACTGCCAGCGGCATGAACTTGTCTCCAAGTTTCTTTGGTGCGGCGCGCAGCATCGCCGGTGCAGCGCGTAATTTCGCGGCTAAGCACGCTGCCGTCGGAATATTGCGTCCAGATAAACTGGCGGTTTTGGCTGTCAATATCGGAGGAGGTGGTCTTAATTACGGTTGGAGTAGTCATGCTTTGTGGTGGTTTGCCTTACAGAATTATTATACAACAAAAAACCTGACTTGTAAAGGAAAATATGCATATTCTGGGAAAAATATGCATATTTTTAAGGTTTTGTTGACGGTCAACCGGTTACAGAGTTGGCACATTTGCCTTAATATAGTGAAACAGCTCCAGAGTCTTAAGAATGTCATAACGCGCATCATGCGCCTGTGTTTCATCCCATCCCAATTCGGCGCATTGACAGAGTGTGCCAAGCTGAAAATTGGGCAATGCACCACGCACTCGCTGAGTCATCCATGCCGCAGCCTGCATTACGCAAATGGGTGGATTCCAAAACCAGCTGCCAAAATAGTTATCGCCATGTTTGGCAAACCAAGCACGAATAAAGTCTGCATCAAAGCTGGCATTGTAAGCCACAAAATGAATCTTGTCTTTCTTGTCAAACTTATTGCAATGGCGCGACAACAACTCTGAAAATTTCACGTAAGCAGCAGAGCTATCCATCTCTGGCTCGTTTAGTGAGTCTAGTGTCATGCCGGTCTTGTCCAGCGCGCCTTGTTCAACATGCTCAAGGCTAAAAGGCCGGAAGCGCAGGTCGCATTCTTCTAAGATGTTGTAGTTCTCGTCGGTTAGGATTCCGCTAACCTGAAAAATGTTGTGTAACAGCCGATCCGTTCCAGTGGTTTCCACATCAAGAAAGAAGTGTTTGTATCCGGTGTATGTTTGTGTGCTCATAATAGTGTTTTGGTAAAAATTTCAGCATGCCGCTCAATGAATGCGATGCACTCATCCTCGGTAGCGTAGCCAGCATCCAAGAGTAAATTTTTCGTCACTCCTGTCACCGGGTAGTCCTCGATGATGGACCAGGCGTCGTCATCAAGTGGATCACTTTCTTTTGTCGCTGCCACATGCAGTGACCAACGAGCGTGTCGAGAGCGGAAGTAGAAAGGGTAGCCGTTGATGGTACCTTCCGCTTGAACGGGGCAGGTGCCGCATGGGCCGTTAGAGTATTGAATGTCCATATTATTTGTTTCTTAATTGTTCGCGTAAAACATGATTTTCCGTCGCAAAATGTGAGTTTGCGCTGCGGAGATTTTCAAGGTCTCTTGGCAGACACAGCATATCTTTGTGCGCTACCAGCCGGTCCACATAAGCCTGTGCTTCTTGCAACTGTGTCTGCAATTCTTCTAGCCGATCCGCTGCTTCCGCAATAGCCAGGTTAGCTATTCCATCTTCACAAAAGATGTCTCCTACAAGGATTCTTAGAGCGTCAATTAATTCTGGTGTACTAGTTTTCATCTCCAATCATATACTTTTTTAATTCTTGCTTGAACAAGCGAGTCATCGTCAGCCATATAGAGCAGCTGATGTTTGGTGCCTTCCTTAATCCAGCATGGCGCGCTAACAAACATTGGGTCGCTCTGCTCACGGTGACTGGTGAGCGAAATACGATGTGTTGCTTTTGGAAAGATGGAGCGGTCATGCTCAGTCAATTCATACAGGTCACGAGTATGAATATAGCCATCAAGTTCATATGCAAGGAGGGTAGGTTTAAGTCGTTCACGTGTAAAGGTACAACCATTGCTGGTTTCAAACTTATAGCCAAAAGTAGTTGTTTCAAGTAGTTTCATAATTTTAGCGAGGCCACATTGCAATGCTGATTGTTCCAAAGGAAGTATTCATTGAGTGGTATGGAGTAGAGGCGCGTAGCTTTCAGACTTGTCGAGCTTCGTGGTGATGTGGGTTCCGCCGCAGTGTGGGCAGTGATACACCCCATATTTTTTGCCGTGTTTTGCAGCGAGCTTGTCCGCTTGTTTCGCGTAGTGGCGTCCGAGGTTGGTCTTGCCATCACACCCGCGCTCTATGCTAGGAGTCCTAGCCGCAAGACCGGCTTCATCTTCAAATTTAACTGTTAGTTCAAACATAATGTAAAAGAGTTAGTCAACCCAGCCTTCGCTAAGAATCTTGCCGTCACGCTCAAAGCTGACGTATGTTAATTGAGGGCACTCACAGTCGCCCCGTGAGGTGCGAACAACAGTACCATGCATTGCGGCGGCCAGCTTAGGTGAGCGGCTAAACGAAACCATGGTTTCCATACCGGATCCGCCACCCATTGAAGGTGCGGTGTTGCAATAATTGATTTTTGTGAACTTGTACATATTGTGGTTTCCTTACAGAATTATTATACAACAAAAAAAGTCATTTGTACAGGACTTTTTTCAGCAAAATGCATATTTTAAGGAAAAAGACGTAACTTATTGACTGTCAACAAGTCATTAAAAACGGCATTTTTTTGCTGAAAAATTCATAAACCGGTGCAAGAAGAAGACTCCTTTGAGATGAGCAACGCGTTTAATCCTTGTAGGGGTCAAATATGTCAGCACCGGCCATAGCAACACCCAACGGAGTCAACTGATGCAGGATTTGCACGGTATCTCCTTGAGCAGCCAATACATCAGTCAAGCGTTTGTAAGCATGTGGGCTTTCATCGCATCCTCCACCACGCAGCTCAACATTTGCATCGGATAGCCATGTGTCCATCATGTGCTGTGAAACTTTACCTTCGCTAACACGAACTTTTTGGCCGCCTTGCCATTTGCATTTGCCAGCAGCTTCAGTGCGGCTCATAACACGACCAGCGCCGTGAACGGTTGAATAGAGTGCAGCAGCCGACAAGTCGCTTTGTGCTCCTTGCAAAATAACACTGTTTTCTCCCATGGTACCACCAACAAATCCTCGTTGCCCAGGCCAAGCTGGAGTTGCTCCTTTGCGAACAACCCACAGGTCAACACCATCATGATGTTCGTGCCAAGCATAGTTGTGGTGATTGTGAACTTCATCAATGATGGTGGCATGCAGGATTCGTGCAACTTCGGCACACACCCAATCACGACCAGCATATGCATAGTCGCCTGCCAGTTGCATTGCGGAGATATACTCACGACCAAGATCGGTGTGTACATCAAGCAGCACCGGATCCACAAGGATTCCGTCGGTTCCTCCACCAGCTTTGATGTAGTGCGAAGCAATTTTGTGACCAAGACCGCGGCTGCCAAAGTGAACGCCAATCCATATGCGCTCCTGCTCGTCCGCAAAGATGTCAACATAATGGTTGCCACTGCCTACAGTTCCCAATTGGCCGCGAGCCATATCTTTAAGAGGCCGCAACATTTCAATGTCATCCCATTGCACAGAGTCAAACAGCGCATGGTCAACTTTGGTTTTGTTTACGCGGCCAATTCCAAACGAGATGTTTGCCACCACTTCATCCATGAAGTGTGAGATATCACCTTTCACGTCAGAAAGCGTAGCGTTGGTCAACACTGCTTTGTTGCCACAGCCAATGTCAAAACCTACGCCGCTTGGTGAGATGTGGTCACGATAAGCAATGACTCCACCAACCGGAACGGCATAGCCCAAGTGATGGTCAGCCATCAGAGCAGCGCGGTGTGCGCCTTTGCGCATGCAGTTGTCCATTTGATCCACCGCATTTTGCAATGGGTCTCCAAATACTGAGATGTTGTTTAAAATTTTCAAAATAGCAATCAAGTTAAAGCACTTGAGGCAGCAATTATAATGTAGAGTAAATTATTTACCAAAGAGGACCTTGACGTTACCAAGACTGGCCTTGTATCTTTTGCCGCCCAGAGTATAAACAAATGGGTAGCGGCTTGCACGAGCATTGTAGCCTACAAGCTTTTCACCAACGCCATTAACTTCACGCAGGTTGTGCTTGGCAATTTGGGCTTCCAACAAGCGGTCCTCTTTGGTGACGGCACCTTTGACCTTTGCGGTAATTTGCATGCGAGCATCTGCACCGCTAAAGCGAATGGTGCCAATTTTCATATCGAGATTTGAAGTCATGCCATATTTGGCAAGAACGGCGGAGAGATCGGAGCGAAAGGCTGCGGCGGTAATTTTATTGAAGGCGGTAATGTTTTGCATAATATAGTGGTTTGTCAAAAGGTACAGTGTAATTGTAAACTATTTTATTTAAAGGGGGGGAAGAAGGTCTGAAGTCTACCAAGTTGAGGTGCCGTTGCCATAATGGCTTTGACCTGAACTTTAGTCAGGACAATCTCGCGCCCATCGGCGAGCTGACCAATTGGCGTATTGCCGTCATAAAAAAGAGCTTGGACTTGAGATGCGACGTGTTGTGCTTTAATGTTTTTCATAATATAGTGGTTGGTTGGTTGCTGGTTTATTGATATACGGGAGGGGGATTGAACCCCTGCGGGTCATTTGATGTTCTTGAGTCGTTCTTTTAGTTCCTTGATTTTTCTTAGGTTCGCAGGATGCGGTTCGATTTCCTGCAAGTAAGTGTAACATTCTATCAGTTCTAATATTAGGTCTTGGTGCTGTTTGTTTGTCATTTCGTTGGAGTTCCTTACAGAATTATTATACAACAAAAAACGAACAATGTACAGGACTTTTTTCAGCAAAATGCATATTTTTTCCTACCATTGACAGTCAACGAGTTACGCAAATGGCCCATTTAAACTTCAATCAAACCGTCAGCAATAAACATTTTAAGAACAGCGAGCTTTATGTCAGCAGATATCTCTATATTGTCTGGCAGCGCATTGCGCTCTACCGTACCATCCGTGGAAATTGCATGAAGAGTCAAACTTAAGATTTGAATGTACCCGTTATCTTTGCAGAATGTAATGTTGTACATATACAACACTTCTTCAAGACGCTTAAAATGCCGGTGTACGTACTTCATAGCAAAAGAGGAATTAAAGAGTATATACTCTTCATGTACGTTTAATTGTCGCCAGCTGCCTATTATGCGTTTTCACGAATAAAATTTTTGGTATAGTCAATCATACGCTTGACGGTTTGGCGCACTTCAATTGGGCGCTGTGGGTTGTCAAACATTGCTGCGGCCTGTTGCTCTCCAGCCGCGAGCGCAATAAGGCCTCTTAGCATTTGAGCAATCAATTCATGCTCTTCGGTTGGCGTGTGTATATGCTCTTCACTCATTTTGTTATTTTACTGTTGTGCAACTTTAGGTTTTCTTTTGCTTTGCAGCTGTGCAATTTCGCTCTTGATACTTTTAATGATTTTGGTGTAGCTGCCAATCAAGCAGTCCACTCTAATGTTATAACACTTAAGCATCTTTGCGGCATGCGCTGCGTCGCGGCACTTTTCCAAAGATGCTTCATGAATTGCAAGGTCGACGTGGAGTTCTTCAAGTTTAGTCATAATGTATTTGTGTAATGCGCCTGTTGTGGCATTGCTTACAATATAATTATACTCCAAACGCATGCTCTTGTAAAGGACTTTTTTCCATCAAACATATTTTTGCCGCAACTCATTGATTGTCAAAGGAGTCATTTTTTAAATTTTTTTGTTTACAAGAATGCGTTTTTTGATTATAATAATACCCTAATGAAATTACGTGAAGCACAAAAAGAGGCGCTCCGCGAAATTCAAGCGGCCATTGAAAACGGGAAACGCGATATTTTTATTCAAGCGCCAACAGGCACTGGAAAAAGTCTCATTGCTCTTGAACTTTCAAGGCTGCTTAAAGCGAACGGGCAAAAGACATATATATTAACCAGCGAAAAAAGTTTGCAGCAGCAATATGAAGTTGACTGCAAAGGGAAATTTGCAAAAAAACACAGCGATGTCACTAGCATATCAGGCATTGACACATATACGTGCGATGTGAATGGCGAAAAATTCTCATTGGGTGTTTGCCGCAATTTGGGCCTAAGCAATAAAGAAGCAATTGCTTCAATGCCATGCGCTGCAACATGCGGTTATTTAACACGCTGGGACACCGCGCGACAAAGCGATCGTGTCTTAATGAATTATTCTTATTGGCTAATTCAAATGAATTATGTCCTGCCCAAAATGTATAAGAATCCGCCATTTTGTCGGCGTGACGTTGTTATATGCGATGAGGCGCACAAAATACCTGACATTATTGAAAATCACTTTGCGTGTCGCCTTAATGAAAAAATTATTAATCGCGTCGACGCTGTAATAGGTGCATTAAGCAATTGCGGTTTTGCTTTTGCGGTTTCAACAAAAGAGTTGCAAACATCATTGCAACATGCGCTATCACACGCTGAAGGCGTCTCACCAGCACTCCATCACGATGCGCTCAAACGCGTTTATGCAGCTTATACACAGCTGCTGCACGATATTCACGCTGTCAAGGCCGCTGTCACTGCAAAATACTTGCCAGCCAACTTATCACCTGAAGCATTAAAGCAATATAGCGCTAAACTTCCTCGTGAAGCACGCGCTTTATTTGTTCTCGCCGATGACATTAAAGACCATCACTGTAAAGTTGAAGACTATACACAAATGATTGAAACACATGGGCTGCGCAATCTTGTTGCCTGCAATGGCGATGACGGCGATCGCTCATATCACAATCTTTCTGATTACAACTTGTTTCACAAACATTTTCGGCGACACGCAAATGTGCGAATATACATGAGCGCCACGCTGCAGCCTGAACTTCTTATACAGCGCTGGAACTTAAACCCGGCCACAACCCACATAATTGATATTGAAAGCGATTGGGACCCACTTAAAAGCCCTATTGTGTGCTGTGCTACAAGCAATATGAGTTATAGCAATGGGCGTGCAAGTGTTGACGCCGCCATACAGAAAATTGATCGTTTACTTGATTCACACAGCGGCGAGCGAGGTGTTATTCATACAACCACAAACTTGATTATGAATACGCTTCTTGACTGCTCGCGTCACGCTGGTCGCCTATACACTTACAATGGGACAAGCCAAAAGCTTGACCTGCTAAAGCAAATACGCGACTTGCCTGACAATGCTGTATTGTGCGGGCCATCGCTATTCACAGGCATCGACTTGAGCGACGAGCTAGCGCGATTTAATATTATATTCAAATTGAGCTTCCCAAATGTAAGCAGCCAATTGTGGAGTCGCCGCTATAAGTTTCAGAAAGACGTTTACTTTGGCGAAACTGCGGCTGTACTTGAACAAAGCGCCGGCCGCACCACACGACATGCTGACGATTATAGCACAACTTATATACTTGACGACCGCGCTGCAAAATTTATAAAAGGCAACAAGCGATACTTTAGCGATAGCTTCTTGGCGCGCGTATTGTAAAAATCCCATGGCCAATTGTTTAGCCATGGGATTAGAGTCTAACGCTTCTTTCTCTGTTTCATTTGCCATCCCTGCGGGAACCTTCGGTAACACCAGAATGTTTAAGGTATTATTTAAGGCAGTTGCGGAATGGAATCTTATATTATTATAACAAACGCTATTCAAATGTAAAGGAAAAAATGCATTACGCTTCAAGAACGCTAACAATGAAGCGCAGGATCTTGCTGCGAACAATTTCGCTCTGTCCAAATTTATATACATGAATGTGATTTTGCACCGCCTCTGGAGTATTAAACTTGTTGTAAATTTCGTTGTATCCACTGAGCTTGCCAATGTCGCTTTGCTTCAGGTCTCCGCAAACAACATAACGGCTGTTCTTACCAAAGCGCGTAAGAATTGTCACAATTTCGCTTTTGGTTAAATTTTGTGCTTCATCAATAATAACCATGCTGTCATTAAAAGTCAAGCCTCTGCAAAAGTTTACAGGAATAGCGCTAATAATATTGGCAGCCTTGAGTTGCAAGCAAGTTGCATCATCGGTAATTTCCTTAACCTTTTCTAGCAATGGCATTGCATAAGGCAAAAACTTGTCTTCAACTTCACCTGGGAGTGATCCAATACTGCGCGACGCACTCTCAATTACACTGCGAATATAAATGATGTTCTTGATCTTTTTGTCCTTAAACAGCTCAAGCGCCGCCAACACTGCAATATAACTTTTGGCACTGCCGGCCGGCCCATCAACAAAAGACATGTTGGAGTCATCGCACTTGATACTATCATAAAACGCTTTGTGCGTTTCATTAAAGTGAAATGGCTTTTTAATTTTAAAGTTGTATGAAAAGGTGGCGGCCATTCCACTTTCAATTCCTGCTAGTGCATCATCATGATACATAGCTGCTTCAGCTGCCTTACGTTTCTTTTCTCTGCGGTGTGCGATGGGGTTGATTGGCATGTTGTTTGTTGTTTGTAGTTTGTCCTATAAAACTAAACTGCCGATGAATCGGAAACCAGGGCGGGGTACCCTTGGTGATTCATCGGCAGAAATTCAATCAATGCAATAAGCATGTGATATATTTTAAATTTTCATAACGTGTTAGCGGCCATTTCCAATAATTATTGCACGTTGATATGAATAATCGCTGTGAAACTTTTGTCCTCGACCATGTAAGACGCCTTCAGCAAATTGATAGCTTTTGCCATCAATTAGAGTTACCGTAGCAGGATCATAAAGAGCTGAATTGTTCAAGCTTTCTTTTTTTGCGCGCTGCCAGTCGCTCGATGCGCAACTTTGAAGCAGCATCGCCAATAGCAGCCAATTTATCAATTTCATCTTCAATGCGATCTATTTGGGTTTCTCTTTGCCATTTTACAGCTGCAGCATATGCATTGCATGCTGCAATGATAGCCGCAAGTAAAGCTGACATTACTTGCCAGTTTGTTTGGCTTTACCGATGTTTAGTGCAAGCAAATCAATGACTGAATACAATTTGGACATTGCGGTGCCGCTTTTGGGTGTGGGGGTGCATGCAGCAATCGCGCTTGCAAGAGCAACGATCGCTGTAGCAATACCAAACCAGCTTTGGTTTTGAACCAAGGAAACAATTACTTCCATGTTTTTATAATTTTATTTGTTTGTGACCGCCATCATGTTCACCAGAACATGCGCAATCAACTGTATTTATAAACATAGGCTCTAAAACTTCCGCAATTTGACCATAACCTGCTTGACGGCCATCCACATATCAAGGTATTTGTATGTTGCCAATCGACCAGCAAATACCACATCTTTTTCGTCTTTGCCTAAAGCTTCGTAGCGTGCATACATTCGTTGCCCATCGCCCCATGGTATAGGATAAAACGGCACATCACCATCCTTACATTCAGCTGGTGTTTCGGTTGTAACCACGGTCAATCCGCCTTTGTATTCCGGCGTAAAATAACAATGATCATAGGTACGCGTATGTGCGACGTCATTGTTATTTTCATTTTCTATAAAATGCTGCATTCCTTGTGCTGTTATTTTGTGGCTAAACTGCAAGGTACGGTATGGCAATTGTCCATAACGGTAATTATAATATGCATCAATCTTACCAGTGTATACCGTAAGATCAGCCGCGGCGTCTTTCCAATCATCTATACCGCAATTGGTCACCACCTCAATATCTTCAAGCATGCGCTCAAACATTGCAGTATAGCCAGCGGTTGGAATGCATTGGTACTTTTGTCCTTCAAACCATGTTGGGTCGACACAATCAGCAGTCTTGGGAATACGATTTGTGATTGTCTTAGGAATAACATCAAACGCTACGCCCCATTGTTTTTCGCTATAGTCTTTAAAAATTACATCTACAATCTCCTGCTGCGACAATTCACGACCAATCTCGGATATGGTTTTGCGACTGTATGGTAAACTAATTTGACCTAGTGATGTATTGCCTTTGGGCTGCAGAGCAAAAGGAGTCCAATCTGTATACTTACTTAACAGCGCAAATACTTCTTCATCATCGGTATGAAAAATATGAGGGCCATAATTATGCATCATTACACCACAAACATTAGCATCATAACAGTTGCCTCCTATGTGATTGCGTGTTTCATATACTTTTACAGCATATCCTTTCTGCTTAAGCAATACAGCAGAAAGGATACCGCTCAAGCCGCACCCTACAATTTTGGCTTTTTTTTTCATTGTTTATTTAGGAATGCGCTGTACATAACAGTTTAATTTGTGTTAATGCTGCAGAATTTGTAAGATATGTTTGTGCAAATTTACGCTGCTCAACATTTATATATTGTTGCAGGCTTTCATCGTTTTCAATTGTAATGTAATTTTCTTCCAAATCGCTTAAATCACGTTTTACAGGAACATAATGTTTCCACGGGACTAACTGCTCATACCACCATTCTTCATACGGACGATCAACTATAAACACAATACGAGGACTGCGTAATAATACTTTAGTGCGGGCGCTCCACCCACAACCTTCCATATCAAGCAAATATTTCCAACAATCAATTTGCGACTGATAAGTCATATATGTTGGCGTATGTTTCCACAATTCCGTGCCACCATTACGATTCCAATCCATACTTTTTGCTTCACTAAAATATGTATTTGCATAAGTACTAATAAATTTTGCACGAACTTGAATATTTCCGGGGTAGCCAATCCAACCAATTTTGTTGTTATCCGGTTTAGTATTTTGAAATGAATTGCATGTTTCATCATAATCATATAATCCAGTTTCAGGCCAAGCATCATATACAAAACATGGAAAAGTGTTTGAATAGTTTTTATTGATTGTACTAAAGCTTGGAAAATATTCATGTGGCCCATCGCCAGTCCACACGGTAAGGTCAAAATATTGATTTATGTTGTGCTGTTTAATGCTATTCCTTATAAGTTTTTCAACGCTAATTCCGCGAGATTCGTAATTTAAATTGTGGACGAAACTCAATCCTTTGGCGTTATTTACTGCTAAAACGGTTGACATATTCTTATATTTTATAGTTGTGAATTAGTGTTGCATTCATGTCTACGCCTTTAATGCAATAGCCTATTATGTGCGCAGGGCAATTGGAAACCTCTTCCCAGTGTCCAAATGTCAAACCGTGAACTCTGGCGGCTAATGTTGAAATCAGGTCCATGAAATAATGCTGAGGGTAATCATCAAATAGCTTTTGGTATAGAGCATAATTATTTTCTTTAACTGTCTTAAAGTAATTGTATGAAAACATTGTGCCGCCACAACCAGTATGAACCCGAAAATGTTCAATACCCAACGCATCATATAATGCATATGCATGTGGGCCACAGTTGAGAACCACTCCGCTTATGTCGTATTGAGGCTCTATGGTGATTGCTCTATTAGTAAGCACATCAGTTTCAAGATACAGCGTGTGTGTATAATTGTGGTTAAGACCATAATCAAATAGGTAGTCAAAATATGCTGGACCAAATGAACCGGTGCCACAGTGCGTTCTTTTATGCCATATGTTAGGCGCATCAATAAATTCAATGGCACCTATGTGGTGCAAATACTGTTCTGGAGATTGGCCTCCACTGTTGATTACTCGAATTGGAACCTCTGGATTGTGCTTTCTAAAATTCTCTAGTGTAAATTGTGCGCGCTTAAAATCATTGCACATGAATAAGATGGCTTGAATCTTCATACTTTATATATGTTTTGTTTAACTATATCTATAGGTATTAGTGTAATCGTCTTTATCATTTATTTAAAAATTGATCAAACCGTAAACGCGGCAATAAGCAGTACCTTTCAAATGAAGTATTGCATTGCAAAAACTTAGGATCACTTTTTACATCATATGGTATGACATGCGCAAATAAATTTAAGCTCTCTGCATAACCAGCATCTTCTGGAAAGACTGCCACATCTAAAGGACGATAGTCACCATGCTTTCTTAACGTATCGTGCAAGTCGCGGCAATCATCAACATATGACCTCCCAAAACACAGGAATAGGTATCCTTCACTTTTATTTAAAGACATCATTCAGCAGTTTTGTATTTATGTACTAATGTTGCATTCATATTTACTGGCACAATTTGATTGTCAATAATGTGGGCTGGTATATTTGAACATTCTTCCCAATGCCCAAATGATAATCCATGAATGCGCGCCACAACAGTTGCAATCAAATCTTGATAATAATGTTGCGGATACAAATCATATAACTGTTGATAAATTTCAAATCCTTTTACTTTAACCGTCTTAAAGTAATTGTATGAAAAAATTGTACCACCGCAACCAGTATGCACACGGTAATCGTTTATACCCAATGCATCATATAATGGATAATCAGTTGGCGAACACACATTAAGAGGGCCGCTTATGTCATATTGCGGCTCTATGGTGATTGCTCTATTAGTAAGAACATCTGGTTCTAAATATAAAGTATGCGTATAATTGTGGTTAAAACCATAATCAAATAGGTAGTCAAAATACTTTGGGCCTAGACCACCCTCGCCAGCGGTAGTATTTGGGTTCCATAGGTTTGGTGTATTGATAATTTCAACATCACTTATATGTGAAACATATGGAGTACAATCATTACCGCCGTTGATTACCTGAATTGGAACTTCTGGATTGTGCTTTCTAAAATTCTCCAGTGTAAATTGTGTGCCTTTAAAATCATTGCACATGAATAAGATTGCCTGAATCTTCATACTTTAGGATATGTTTTGTTGAGCCAATCAATGCCTTTGGTATTTGTGTCATACCAGCCATTGCCAGTGTTGATATTGAGAATATCCGCAAAATACTTTTCATACATTACCGCAACGCGTTCAAGACTAAAGTTTTCGCCATATGCACGGCAGGCCGCCGGTTTGATTTGGTCAATGCGATGAATAGCATCAACAAAATCTTGCATCACTCTGCAGCGATACCCAGTGATGCCATGCAAATTGTTTTCAGCAAAACCGCCCCAGTCGGTGGTGATGGTAGGAGTGCCGCTCAATAAGTTTTCAATTTGCACGCCGCCAAACGGCTCAAGGTATAAGCTTGGCAGCAGACTGCCTTTTGCACCAGCCATTAGAGCCTTTCGCTTTTGGGTGTCAGCATACCCAACATATTCAACACCATCTGGTATGTGAAAGCTGTCTTCTTTTTGTCCAGCCACAACCAGTTTAACACCAGCTCGCTTTGCGGCGTCAATTGCAACGTGCACGCCTTTGCCATCATACACGCGCCCAAGATAGAGAAAGTAGTCTTCTTTCTTTTCATTGTACACAAAGTCGTTTAAATCAAAATAATTTGGAATTACCACATCATACCATCGTTGGTGGCATTGTACAACATTGCCTAATCCACAATATGCATGATAAATTGCATAGCTTTCAAACACTTTATATGGTGCAAAGTGTCCACCGCCATAGCCAATCCCAGGCTCCACCACCAACATATCGGTGTGTGCGTCACACACTGCTTTAACGCCCGATCCCCAAAATGGAAGCAAAAAATCATTGGGCTGCTTGCGTGCCGCAATTTCACGAATTGCATTGTCATAGAATGTTCGGTATGCATGATCATTCAAGTCATATTTAAAAAAGCTTTTGCGCCAATCATAATTGCCATAAGCAATTTGCAAATCGCTGTTGCGTGTTACCGTAACATGCTCATCGCAATCCAAATCGCTTTCCTCATGACCATAATGAATAACTGTGTGGCCTCGGCCAGACATCATCTTGGCGAACTTGACAACTTTTTGGGTAAAAGCGCAAGCAACATACTCTTTATTTGATACAGTGTGTGGTACTCCTAACAGGTGAAATCTCATAGGTTAATTTGTTGTGTGTATTGATTTATATATGCATTGCGCAGCAGGCGGGTTACCAGCTGCTTTGATAGTATACACATTCATTTTCCCAGTCAGTGGTGTGCAAAATGTATTGTAGAGTTTCATGCGTCCTCACCATCTGTGACCAATACCATTCATCAACAGCGCTGCTGCCAAAGAAATAGCCTTCGGTGCTTGGTGGTAGCAGTGAGCCGTCACGCAAAATACATGCATTTTGCACAATGTTAGCACACTTGGTCAGGAGCTCCTGCGATAGCTCTGTGCTATCGCACACGTCAACGCCGTTTTGTGCGTGCGTGACCAGCCATTGATGAAGCGCATTGTGTTTGCGGAAATACCCAACCTCTTGCGAATAGCGCTGTGGATCTACAGAGCTGTTTGTTTTTGGCTGGCGAGTAAAGTACATGTCAAGTCCCATATGTTTATTGTGTTATAGAGTAATAGTAGTCAGATAGGTCCCAAAGGTCTGCTTCGGACAGTTCGTCATAATCAAACATTGTGTATCCACTGTTCATATTAAAAGTTTTTAAAATCATGGTTTGGAAAAGCTGTTCGAATTTGGTCGTGAAGGCTTTCGCGAAAATCTTGGTATAGCAGCTCGCGATATAAAAGCGAGCCATCTTCAAGCTGGGTATCACCTGTGATGCTATACAGCACCTGTGCTAAGCGAATGGCAGCATCGTCTAAAGAGCGTTCAGCATCTTCAATGTCAGCGATTAGTTGTATGTTGTCTGTTTCTGGTGTCATAACGTCTGAGATTATCAAAGGCTGTTTAGTTTTATTTTGATTGATCGCGGATAAATTCATATCCGTCTTCGATAAGGTGTCGAACTTTCAAATCGAAATCTTCCTCATCCTCAAACTGGTAAGAGTTAGAATGATGCTCGCCCAAGGCGTATGTCCAAATGAGAAAAGTGTTTGAATTTGTGAAGAACCAATATGAGCTTTTCATGTGTGCTTGTTGTTCTTTAGTCATAATGTAGTGTTTCCTTACAAAATTATTATACCACAAACAACCGAGAATGTAAAGGAAAAAGTGCATTAAAATGGGATTTATTTGCTAACCGTTGAAAACCAACAAGTTACACTTACAAATCAGTATTTTAATGCACGTTGACTGTCAACAGGTTACGGCTTTTTCTTAAAAACATGCGCCATTTTTCAGGACTTGCAGCATATTATTGTTTGTCCACCTTTAATCGGTTAACCGCAAATCTCTGTTTCCTAACGTCCTTATCATCAGAGTATTCAATAGCATGGCCTTCACACAGTAGAATTTTTGTTGCACTAGTGTTGCCTATGTTTAAAAAGTCGCCTAATGTACGACCAAATTTTTCTTTGTCCAATGTTGTGCTAACCGTTTGTTTGCTGCCAATTGGCAACAGCTCTTTTACTCTATTCTTAGCTAACAATCCGTATTTCCTTGTGGTTTCGTCGCTTGTTCTTAACTCAGGAGCATCAATGCCAATCAATCTTACTCTGACATTTTTAATCCATGTGCTAAACCCCAGGTCAATGTCAACATCAACAGTATCTCCATCTATCACATCATTTATTATACAATTGTATTCGTACATAATATTATTTGAGCGCAACGCCAATGTAAGCTGGCAAACTATACTTTGTGTCTCGCGGGCAAACAAACCAACTGTCAACAGTTGCACTATTTTCGCTGTGCGTTGTGTCTGAAGCTCGCACCACATGACACGGCTTCCAGCTCTTAACGGGAATGCTTATAAGATCACTAACGGCGTCAAAGTTGCCTTCAAAACGGTAAGGATTGATGTTGTATAGGAATCCACTCTCCACAAAGTAGATGTGCGAGTGTTTTTGGTTTGTAAGTAAATTCATAGTTGTTAATCTAAGTTTAGAGAATAGGCCTGAAGAGTTTGATAAATTTTTTCTCTTATCACGCTAGCAACATTTACCTCTTCTGTGGTAGCGTCTCTATTGTCAAATGCTGCATATTTTGTAATGTTTCTCAGCTCCTGATCAAGATCCCAAAGCGCGCATTTCCATTTGTGACCATCTAAGGCTGTTCGTGCTTCGTCCTCTTCCTCTGTATCAAACTCAAGTGTTATTTTTGCCATAGT
>Ga0209443_1000839_pt1 | contig 20274 bp, 11 predicted proteins | sample LauGreBMM110DCMD_2_FD_187571 | JGI IMG/M metagenome (GOLD analysis project Ga0209443, IMG submission 187571) | Freshwater lake microbial communities from Lake Michigan, USA - Su13.BD.MM110.DCMD (SPAdes) (version 2) | ecosystem: Environmental > Aquatic > Freshwater > Lake | place: Lake Michigan... | reverse complement strand
ACAGGAACAAAATATCCTTTTTGCTGCTTAGCCTTTTCTAATGGTCGAACTTGTGAGTAAACACTAAATGGGTTTGTGAAAATAAGTAGGATTAAAAATGGTTTGATTAATAGTCTCATTTTATTTTCAAAATTGAATGTTTGCATGATATTTAGGGTCAAGTATAATCAAATTATTTTACTAGATAAAATTTAGAATTCCGAAATAAAGAGTCTCTATTTTTTGATCGAATAAAATTGTAAATCTTGATTATTTCTGGCTATGATTAACTTTTTATTTTTCCCCTTACTATTTATAGGAATAATTGATTTTGCATCCCCCAGTATCCATAATCCCGATTTATTAGAAGGTATATTTTTAAAATGACCTTTCCCAACATTTAAAAGGACAGTACCATAAGATGCATCGTATTGCCCTGTAAAAGATTCAATTCCGTAATCATTGCCCACCGTTATAAGGTCATCAAGACCATCCCCATTGATGTCTATAACCAAAATATCATTCACGGGCGCCCATTGAGCTTCTTGCGGAAGAGCTACCCACGTAAATTTGAAATTGCCTTGATTGATCAAAACCAAACTTTGAGAGTTTGCCGCTTTCTTAATCATCGAATTTTTAATGTCACTTTCTGATAAAATATCAGAGATACTGGCGTTTGAATACGAGGAGAATGTTTGGAATTTTTTTCTAAGCGAAGGTAATTGTCGGCGTAAATCATCAAAAGCATGAACCGGATACTCTACTTCGCCCCAATAATTAGTTGATATGGCATCCCAAATGGAATTAGTATCAAAATCTCCTCCATAAACCTTATAAGGCTTTTCTTGGGAAACTTTGACCGATATATTGGTTCCTAGATTACCTAAAATCAAATCTAAATCTCCGTCTTTATCTATATCATGGGCCTTAACGCATCGCCAAAAACCTGAGGTTTTTTTTCCAAAATCACTTTTTTGAAATTTCCCCCTTACGTTTTTGAAAATGGAAATTTCCATTAATTCCCCTACAATTACGAGGTCTTTCCAAGTATCATTATCTAAATCAACCCAGATTGCATCTGTAACCATCCCAATTTCTCGTAATTCAGGGCAAATAGTACTTGTATTGTCAACAAAACGACCATTATTGCTTGTAAGCATTCTGCTAATGCCAGGTTTAGGGTATTGGGTAGGAATAGCCCGACCACCTCTAAATATATCTTGATCTCCATCTTTGTCAAAGTCGGTCATTGCCACCACCGAGCCAGCATTTCTGATTTCGGGAAGGAGTAAGGATAATTTAAAATTACCCTTGCCGTCGTTTGTATAAAGTCTGTCTTGATAAAAGGCTGATCCGTCAAAATATTCATTCGAACCACTGACAATGTATAGGTCAAGATCTTTATCGTTATCAAAATCAAATAATTCTACATCTGTATCTTCTTCCTCTTTGGTTTTTACAGAATTGAGAAGTGGTTTTTTTTCAAATTCTCCATTGGGTTTTTGAATAAAAAATACGCCACTTTGTTTGTAGGCCCCGCCCACAAAAAAATCATCTAACCCATCTCCGTTGACGTCGCCTTTTGTCAGTTTTGGTCCCTCTTGAGATAATTTGTGTGGCAATAATGGTTCAGTAGAAAAATCTGTAAATGGAATATCGTCGTGTTTGAAATTGTTTTTGAAGAAAAATTCTGAGAATAAAAATTCAGTTTTAAATGGAATTTCATTTGCCTGCTGAGCATCAGACAGGTTAATTGTCAACTGTTGATTGATTTTAGGATTCTTTACCGAAATTTTCCTGTTGCCTAAACGAACATTCACAGAGTCGATTTTGGTAGCCTGGCCTAATCCAAAATGAAGTATATCGGTGCTTGAGGATTGAAAGCCTCTTGTGCTGTTCTGGTATAAAACTTGTTTGGTTTGATTGCTGTAAAGTTCTACCCTTGCACCAACTGCCAGTTGATTTTGATATAAGCCATTGATTTTTACAGACAAATAGTTGTTCGTTGATTGATTTTGATAAATATAAGCCAATTGATTCATGTTGTTAACGACTATATCGAGGTCGCCGTCATTGTCGAGATCCGCGTAAGCAGCACCATTAGATAATGAAGGTTCGTTTTCAAGCCAAAAATTGCTCATGTCTTCAAATGTATTGTCTCCTATGTTTTTATAAAAAACATTTTTCTTCGATATAGAAGGCATTTTTTTGGCATTTTCCTTCATGTAATTTTTAACATTTTGTCCTTGATTTTTTTCGGCAAAAGCTATGTTCCCTGTTATAAAATCTAAATCGGTGATATCTCTAAGGTATCCGTTACTAATAAATATATCTTTTTTGCCATCATTGTCGAAATCGGCAATGAGCGGGGACCAGCTCCAATCAGTTTGATGAATGTCGGCAAATTGCCCAATTTCTGAAAATCTCGGAACACTACTATTGAGGTTATTTAGACCATAATTTCCTTGATTAAGAAAAAGCATATTTCTCATAAATTGTGGATGGAAACCCAAGGTTTTACTTTTTTCAAAATAATAATTATTCGATGGATTGGCCATTTTTTTGAGTGCCGAATAATCGGATGGCATCATGTCTACGGTTAACAGATCTAATAGACCGTCGTTATTTATATCGGCAGCATCTGAACCCATTGTAAATTGTCCATGATGGGCCATGGATTGATTCGCTGTTTGCGAAAATATTCCGTTTTTATTGTTGAGATACAAAAGATCATTGGCTAAAAAATCATTGCCTACAAAAATATCTTCCCATCCGTCGTTATTAAAATCTGCAATAGACAAGCCTAAGCTCATTCCTTGATGAAAAATTCCAGCTTGCCTTGAAATGTCTTTGAAGGTATTGTTTCCCAGATTTTCGTAGAGTTTATCCCCCGAAACCATATGGTCATATTCCGATATTTCTTTTAATTCCATCGGATTTTTTGTGTTGTTTTCGCTGGTTATGATGAAAACATCAAGATCATTATCATGATCAAAATCAAAAAATGCGGCTTGAGTTGAAAAGCTCGTATCGGCAAGATTATATGCCTTAGCCTGTTCTAAAAATGTATTATTTCCTTGATTGATGTATAATTGATTTTCTCTGGATTTTGCCCCATGAACTCCGGATTTACAAACATATATATCAAGTTTTCCATCCGCATTCACATCAGCCATGGTTACACCAGTACTCCAGCCGCCTTGTTGAATATGGGCGGTTTTCGTTATATCCTCAAACTTTATTTCACCATTTTTTTCTGTTTTATTTAGGAATAGCTTATCTCCCGTTTGATTTCCAGAAAAATATAGGTCAGGTAAGCCGTCGTTATTTATATCGCCCACGGCTACGCCTCCACCATTGTAGATGTAAGAAAATTCGGTAAAATTTTCCTTTTCATTTTCTACTATTTGATTGATAAAATTTAGGCCTGATTCAGATGCTGGAATTTTAACAAAAAGATGTTTTTTTTGCTCGCATGAGGCAAGAAATATAACTATTATTAACCAAGTAAATTGAAATTTCATTTTTGACATAAGTTTTACGTCGTCACATTCATTGTTGTTTTCTTCAGGAGTGTTTGTTTCTGAATCTAATTTAGTATGATCTACACGTTAAATAAAACAAATTCTAATTTAATCCAAGCGGCAAATGTGAGAGCACAATAGGTTATTTGACACAGCTTAATCGAATCAAATTAAAAAATTAAATTTAATTCGATTTTACAAATGCCTTAAAATTAAATGTCGGCTCAAACCAATTAAGTTTTAGAGCCGACATTCAAATTTTATCACCATCAATAATTTGATGGTTATTTAGGATATTGCGTCAGATTTGGCATTACACCTAATTCAGCTTGGGGTACAGGGAAAAACTCATTTCTACCTTTGACAAAACCTTTTGATTTCAATACGGTTTCTGCAATTCCCCAACGAGCTAAGTCAAAGAAACGATGTCCCTCAAACATAAGTTCTAAGCGTCTTTCTTGACGAATAATTGTCCGCAATGCTGTTTGATTAGTTTCCGTTATAGCCGGCATTTTTGCTCTTTCTCTAACTTGATTAAGCGGAACCAGGGCTTCAGAACCTTTACCTACTTCGTTTAACGCTTCAGCTTGATTGAGTAAAACTTCAGCATATCGAATGATATGATTATTAACCTCATAATTATTAACATTATTCATATCCCTACCTTCAGGTAAATATTTACGAACGCTGACATTGTTGAAATATGTAGGACGCATAGGTGGAGTAGGGAAGGGTTTTGAACCCTTACCATCTACATCGATAGAATCGGCAGGTACTGCGCCAACCACTAAAATTGACTTTCTGCGTTGGTCTCCTTTAGGAAATATAGTGACTGTTTCTTTACTTGGCGTGTACCAATTTGACCATCCAATAGTAGGGCTCCACATGGAAGCAATCGAGTTTTTAGTACCTAGATCCCAATAACTAGGGGCAAATGTAACCGCTTGAAACTCCATTAAAGATTCTACGCTATTTTCATTTTTGCCGTTGAATAAGGAAATAAAATCGGGAACCAATTTGTATCTACCTAAATCAACGACTTGTTTTGATGCCTCGGCAGCTTGTTGCCATTTATTTTGGTATAAATACATACGTCCCAAAAAGCCTAATGCAGCACCTTTTGTTACCCGACCCACTGGATTACTATTGGCTACAGGCAAGTTCGGTATAGCAGCATTCAAGTCCGCTTCTATTTGTTTGTACACATCTGCTATGGGCGAGCGTGCTAGTTTTCGGTATTCGCTTTGTGACAAAACTTTATTCACTAAAGGCACATCTCCAAAAGTAATGACCAAATTCCAATAATAAACGGCTCGTAAAAAAGTTGCCTCGGCTAAATACTGCTTTTTTATGTTTTCATCCATGACGATTGCAGGTACCTTTTGTATGAATGTATTAGCTCTGAAAATACCCGCATAACAATCATACCATCGTGAGTAAATGAATATATTGTCGGGCAACCAACGGTAATCACTAACGGCTTTCCATTGAAATCCATAGTCACCATTATCACCTGTTTGCTCATCAATATTATCAGACGAACATTCACCTAAAACGACAAATGATTCTCGATAAACGCCTTTCCTACTGATGGGGTCATATACACCAGTTAAAGCCTGCTCAGCGTCTTTGACAGTTTTATAAAAATTATCTTCAACGACGCCATTGGTAAATTGTTTGGTTACAAAATCTTCATTGCAACCAATACAAGAAAAAATACCGATTAAAAAAATAAAATATTTGATGTTTTTCATGTTCATATTATTTTAGGAAATAATTAATTAAAAAGCACATTTGAGGCCTACTGTTAATGTACGTGGCTGCGGATATAAATCTTGATAAATACCTGCTATCGCACTGTTGTTATCATCAAGGCCAACTTCAGGGTCAATGCCCTTAAATTTGGTGATCACAAATGCATTTTGAACTGCTACATAGAGTTGTAAACTCTGAACCGCTTTTACAGGCAACGTGTAGCCAAGTTGAATGTTTTTAAGCCGTATAAAAGAGCCGTCCTCTACGTAATGTGACGCTAATCGTGTATTTGAATTTGGGTCTGTTACGATTGGGCGAGGTATCGAGTTGCTAGTACCTTCACCTTTCCAAGCATTAACAACACTTGAAGACTTACTAAATCCCCTACCTGATGATTCTAATATAGATCGTGCTATATTAAATATATCATTACCCTGTACACCAAAAAATTGATAACTTAGTTCGAATTTTTTATAGCTGAAATTACCCCCAAAACCAAATGTAAACTTAGGCGTTGGATTACCAATGATTGTTTTATCAGCGTCATTAATTCGGCCATCTCCATTCAAATCTTTGTATTTAAAATCACCTGGACCTGTTCCAGCTACTTGATAGAACGTTGCTGGATTTCCGTCAATGGCATTGGCAGCATCTACTTGAGCTTTTGTTTGAAATATGCCTTCAGATACTAATCCAAAAAACACACCGAGAGGTTGACCTACTCTAATCAACGTGGAGCCGCCTGACCCAGAATAAACAAATGGGAAAATAGCGCCTCTATCACCTAATGAAACCACTTTGTTGTCAAAGGTGGTCAAGTTGGCATTTACATTGTATTGAAAATCGCCAGTTGATTTACGATAATCTACGGAAAATTCTAGCCCTTTATTATTAAATTCACCTGTATTAGCCGTTATGGTTCTTAAACCCGATACACCCGGCAAATCAAGCGTAAGCAACATATCTGTACGGGTACGGTCGAAATATTCAGCTGAGAAATTCAACGCACCGTTAAATAAACTTGCTTCTAAACCCCCATTGAACTCGGTAACTGTTTCCCATTTTACATCCGGATTTGCCAAATCGCCCAATGCCGCTCCCAGTGAAGTGATAGCACTTTGGTTACCAAAACCATAGTTATAGCCCGATTGTACCCTTGCTAAATACCTAAAATTACCGATAGCATCAGAACCTACTTGTCCCCATCCTCCTCTAAGTTTTAGTTGTGAAATCAAATTTGATTTTGGAAAAAATGCTTCTTCCGAAATACGCCAACCTGCTGAAACGGAAGGGAAGACTCCATATTTATAATTTGGACCAAACTTCGACGAACCGTCACGGCGTACATTTACAGTCAACAAGTATTTATTGTCATAATCGTAACCAAAGCGGCCGAATACAGATGCCAATGATTCCTGTGACGAGTTTGTATTTGTACTAATTGACTTCATACTACCACTGGCTATTTCAGTAAAAGCATCCGTATCATAGGTACCCGATTGGTTATTTGACCTAAAACTAAGGTCTAAGGCAGTTGTACCAACTAATGTATTGATATTATGCTTGCCAAAACTCTTCGTATAAACCAACGTGTTTTCCAAAATCCATTGACGAGAAAGTGAATTACTTACGGAAATAGATGACAAGCCCGCCGAGTTAATTAAGCCATATGACCAACTTGGGTCAAAACGATTATCGGCGCTAAAGCCAAAATTTGAGGAAAGACTTGTTTTGAGTGTCAAATTCTTGATGGGCTGATATTCGACATAAACATTACCAATAATATCATAAGATTCGGGCACCACTGTAGGGCGAAGAGCTCCTGCTACAACATTCCCTTGTCTTTCTAATCGAAGATCGGTAGGGCCGCCATAAGTTCCATCTGAATTATAAACGGGTATCGTAGGCAATGCCTGATATAAACCTGTGAAGGCACCATGAATAAAAACCCTATTTCCAGTTCCATTATTTCTCGCGTTCACACGAGAAATCATTAAGCTATTCCCCACCTTAATTTTATCTGTTATTTGATTGTCGGTATTTATACGAAGCGACATACGCTCAAAATATGTTGAGAGCATCATACCATCATTTTTGAAATAATTGCCTGAAATATAATATTTATTTTTAGCTGAACCACCCGATATAGATAGCTGATGGTCAGTCATAAAACCTTGTTTTAGGCCTGCTGCCATCCAATCTGTTCCAGCTCCTAAAGATTTTGGGTCAGCGAAAGGAGCTGCTTGTTTTGCTGCTGTAAAAGCGGCATTCATATTTTCCGCGAATTCCGTTGCATTCAGCGGTTTTGGTAAATTTCCTGCAGGATTCTGAAAACCTACATACGTAGAGTAATTGATTTGCGCTTTTCCAGTACTACCTCTTTTTGTTGTAATAAGTACAACACCATTAGCTGCTCTAGCACCATAAATAGCCGTTGAAGCCGCATCTTTCAACACGTCTATGCTTTCAATATCATTCGGATTTATCGTTGCTAAAGGATTTGAATTTTCATTATTTCCTGGGTCTCTTTGTATGCCATCAATGATATAAAGGGGATTTGAGTTATTAATTGCTCCCACACCTCTAATACGTACAGCAATACCACCACCTGGCTGACCACCATTGGATGAAACATAAACACCAGGGCTTTTTCCTTGTAGTGCATTGTCAAAACTCGGCGATTGAACTTTAGATAAATCTGCGGCTTTGATTGTGGAAATAGAACCCGTAATATTACTTCTTTTTTGAGTTCCATAACCAACAACGACAACTTCATCAAGTGCTTTTGCATCCGTTTTTAAAACGATGGAAAAGTCTGTCCTGTTATTTATCTGAATTTCTTGAGATTCATACCCGACATAGGTAAGAACTAAAACATCATTATTATTCACATTGCTCAATGAAAATTCACCATTTGCATTGGTTGATGTGCCTCGTGAAGTACCTTTTATAATGACGTTAACGCCAGGGAGTTTCTCCCCTTTGTCATCAGATACTGTACCTTTAATATCAGCGGCTAAAAATGTTTTCTTTAGAACATTAGCAGATGATTCTACTCTAGATATAACTGTTTTATCTTCTTTTTCTGGCTTGGCCATGGTTACATTCGTGAAAATGAGAAACATGGCTATTTGAGCCAGGGAGACTTTCACGATCTTACATAGTATTCGTTCATTAATAAATTTTAATTTCATAATTTTATAGGATAAGGTTGATACTATTTTCAATGGTGTTAACAGATTTCCAATCATTTCTTTTCAGAAGTTTTTGAGAAATCCTAAGAGCGTCTGAAATGTTCCAGCATTTCGACGCTTTTTTTATCTTTCATTTTATCATAGGCAATCTTTTGATTAATGATAACATATTTAAATATTTACAAATGACTTATGTTTAACTCCTAAAACGTTTGTTGCCTACCATAAAATGGCTACAAGCAATGGCATAAAAATTTTTAAACTTAGCGGTACTTTCCAATGACAATTAATTGAACTTTACCTTACAAAAATATGGTTATTTAAATTTTCGATTTTGCAAATTATTATCAAGTTCTAATGAAATATTATCAAAAATTAGCGAAATAGTCATAAAAATTTGAATTATTGTCTGAATATTTTCATTTGAGACTGTGCTAATCCATTACTTTTATAAACAATAGACCTATATATTTTAAGGACAATAACTTAAGTCTGAGAGTCGTACTCAGGAAAAGGTGACGTATTATTTTCAGGTTGTATTAGCGCTAAATCAGCAATCTGGCTCATTACCTCATTTTCGTACTATCTTACCTTTTCTGAATTTAGTTTCATCTTCCCGTTAGGTCTGTATTGAAGATTTTTTGTGCTCTGAGCCAAACCAGATATGACCCCTAGAATAACTGTTAATTTTCTCATAAATAGCTATTTGATATCTTTTTCTTAATTCACTTTACGTGGGAACGTTTGGATAATCGCTTCCTGATTTACCACCAGAAAATAGGTAAATAGAACCGCAATACTTCAACCTTATTTGTTTTTAATTATTTGGTTTTCCCATAAATGCATATCCTTCCAGTTATACCAACCCCAACCTACTATATCGTAATCACCATCATTGTCAATATCAACGGGAAATGCACCAATGTGGTTTTCTTTTCCCTCATCGATGATATGCAAAGTGAAATTACCAAAGCTATCATTAAGCCAAACTTGTAGCTTGGGTGATATACCTTTGTGTTCAGCGGTTATCAAATCCATATCACCATCTTGATCAAAATCAATTGCCGTTAAACTATTGGTTGAATACTGATTTACTAATACTTTTTGTACCCACGCACTATCCTTAGGATTTCCAGGTGATTTTAGAATATACACAGACGCATCATTGTCCTTGCCTGGTGGTTTACGCCCTTCCGTAATGATTATTTCGGGTTGCCGGTCGGGGTCAATATGAGCGATGGCCACACGGTCAACTTTCCATTTTACCTGAGTAACCGCATGTTTAATCCATTTTCCGGTTATTCTGCCGGGATTTTCGAACCAGCATACCCCATTAAATTCGCTACTATTATCAGGTTTATAAGCCGTTACTATATCGTTATCCCCGTCTCCATCTAAATCACCTATGGCAAGTCCCTTATCCGTAGTTTGACCTTTGGCAATACAATAGGTAATAAATTTATTAGCGGCCTTATTGAATTGCATCGCATACAAGTTATTATCCTGATTATTAATAAGAAGTTCGGGCACTCCATCACCGGTAATATCGCTCTTAGAATATCCTTGAGTACTTATCCCGTGATTGCAAATAGGTAAAGCAGCCACCAAAAGGGTATCGAAAGTGTTTAATGAAGCGTTAAGTTTAAGTTGATATTGATGATTACAGTTAAAGGCATATATTTCAGCCTTTCCATCGCGGTCGAAATCATATACAAACAGCGCGTCGGCAATGATGGGGAAAACAATCCGTTGCCATACACTTTCTGTTTCCTTCCCAGGGTTGATATATGCCCATTTACCGCTTGCAATATCGGTATACCCATCACCATTAATATCTCCTGAATCTATTCCAAAACACCAAGCTCCAGAATTTCTTTCCGGTAACAACGGTGTTCTGGTACTATCAATGCAGTGATATTTCCATCCTTCCAACAGTTTTTTTGATTGCCCATATAAACCTGATAATTGCATCATAAATCCAATCAGGAAGCAAATGAATATTTTCATCTTAATTTATTTAATTCCTATTTATCTGATATCCACTAATTCATTTTGTATCAAAAGGTTTTCTGGTTTCTTCTATGAATTTTTGAAGTCTTTGTGGAGCATACCAATGGAATTTTTTGTTTTCGTTTTCTTTTCCAATAAATGTTTCCTTGGTACTTAAATTATTACTTTCCTTGGTATTTGTCCCTTCGGAAAGAATTCCCTGATTATGAAAAAAATCAATATTATTGCCTGTAATTATATTATCAGAGCACGAAGAATCCTCATGAATTCCATATTTTAAAGGGAGATTTGACCCCCAGTTAAAAATAGCATTCCCGGAAAAAGTTACTCCCTTAGTTTGATTGCTTGCAAATATTCCGCACTTTAATGAATCAAGCACACTTATGCCATCAGGGATCTCCATCACGTAATGAGCGGTATTGACATTTTCAGGCACAATATTTATATGCCCGTTGTCGATAAAATTATTCCCAGTGATCGTTCCCCAAACAACATTATCCAGTGAAATTCCATGACCCTCATGCCAGCAAAATATATTGCTACTTACATTAAGTTCATGTGATTTTACAGCTCTTATTGCATCGTCCTGTATTTGGTAGGTACGACATCCGCTTATTAAAGTGCTATTGGCACCGTTTAAATAAAAACCAGCAGATTTTGTCATGAACACCTGACATGCCACGATATTGGTACAAATCGTTTTCTGAAGCTCAATTCCATAATTTCCTCCATAAATGATGCAATTAGTAATTAGATTAAAAAGATAATCGCCTGCTCTGCTTTTTAAGTTTTTAGTTGTCGCTTGCAATAAAATACCACTCTTCCCTGAATCAGATATTTTGCATCCCCTGATTTCAGACAAGAAACAATAGCCCCGGAACCAAATGCCATATGCCCCCATTTCGGTTATAAATACATCTTTAATCAAACAATCACCTACATTGGTAAAGATTATTCCGGAGTGACTATTTTTAGTGTCTTCAGAGGTAATAGTCAAGTCTTGAATGGTGACTTTACTGGTAGAATCTGAATAGAAGGCAGATTCTATCTCAGCTGTTTTGTCTATTTCAAGCACCGTACTGGCTCCACTACCACTGATCGTTACATGGTTAGGAATATTGAGTTGGTTCGTGATTGGATATTTACCACTCAATAGCTCGATCTTTCCACCTATGCCCTGGAAATTATTCAGCACTTTTTGTATGAGTACACTTGCATCTTTGTGTTTTAACTCCTCATTACCACTAATTCGATTCTTGGCAATAAAGGAATTCCCCTTTTTAAAAATGATATAATCTGTTCCCTGACCAAATAAATGGGTGAAAGCTGCCAAAAAAATGATTACTAAAATGTTACGTTTCATAAGATTAAGTTTAAGATTAATTTATTATTTTTCATTTATTTTTTTTGGTATTCATGCTTTTTTTGACTTCAATGGTAGCAAAAAGTATATTGAGCGGTTCGGGCTCTTATTTTTTTTCCCATGGCGCGCGTAGTTTCGGTTTCTCCTTGAGAAACTCCAAGCCATTGCGCAAATAGCCTTCCTTAGTAAAGAAAGGGTGGAAGCCCTGGCCATCGATGCCGTTACCGTCGTAGCGGTCACGGCGGGTAGAGATGGCTAGCCCTTCGCGCACAACCCAACCCATCCAACCGAAGCCTGCGGTGGAGAGCTGCTCGTGGTAGAACTTCACGACCCTCGCCCGTTTGGCATCGTCCAGACAGCCGGGAATGGTTTCGTTGACGAGCAGCGGTTTGCCTAGTTCACGGCTTATTTGCTTGTAATTTTCGATTTGCTTAGCGAGCTCCTCCGCTGTATGTGTGTAAGGATGGGCACAAAGTACATCGGACAAGGGGGCATAGGTCCGAACGTGACCCTCGCTTTGCATCGTACCTACGAGGATCGGCTGGCGTGCTCCACAGCCGCGGACCGTGGCTGCAACCTCAGATAGCCACTGGAACTCCCGTTTGTTTTCCTCGCTGTCCAGATTTGAGGCCTGAGGTTCATTGCAGAGGTCCCAGACGAGGATGCGGTCGTCAGCGGCAAGGGGGGTGACGAGGGCCTTTACATAGTCCAGCTGCTGACGCCAACCTTTGCGGAGGTTCTCGTTATAGGTGCCGCCATAGTCGAACTGCCCATCATGCCAGCGATTAAAGAGGCATGGCATGACTTTCATGCCATGCTCGGCGATCGCGGAAACAGCGTCCATGAAGTTTGCGGTGGCTTTCGCCGGATCTCGCTGCCACGCACTGAACTCGATCCATAGGCGGATGCAGTTAACATTAATCTGCCGCGCAAGGGCTACTTCCTTACGCATCTTTGCGCCGTCATAAAACCACCACGCATCCTCGATGCGGGCTGACCATGAAGGCACCATGCCCAACCCGCGCAACCAGCCATAGTCGGGATAGACGTTCAAAGTAGGTTTCGGAAAAGTCGAATCCGATATTGGATTCAAGGCATTGTTGTCCTGTGCGGCCAGCCTTCCAGCAAGTCCGGTACCAAGCGCAGCGATAGTAGCGGTCTTCAAGGCCTTTCGGCGAGAGATGGATGTACTTAATGTATTTTTCATAAAGTAGGAATTAAAGTTTTACAGATTACTACGTTTAATCAATGTCTGTTTTTAAATGGTGATTTTTATTGGTATTCCCCCTCCGGAACTACAAATCGGTAATTTCCTGACTCCAGACGGGAACCATGAAATCGACCGAATAAAACAGAAAATGCATCTTCGATTACGAGCTGTTAACTGGCTCAATAAAATTGAATCAAAAATTTTAAAATTATCAGTTCTATCATTAACAATTAATTGAACTTTAATAACCAAAACTATGATTTTGTGAAGTTTTAATTTATTTATTAATTATCAACTTTTTATGAAATATTATCAATAATGATTAAAATGGCTGAAGGAATTTCAATTATTGGTTAATAATTAGAAATTTGAGACTAATCCAAATGAATTGTTTTTCAATTTTAAATACAGTGTATTCATGTTAGATTGAATGAGAAAATGTGTGGGTTGATTACTATTTTACCTTTAGACGTTCTTCATCATTAGCCACATACTAGAAAATTCTACCCGATAAAAGAGGAAAGGGCTTCTTGCCTATGAAAGAATGTCTTGGGGAGAGATAAAAAATGATCCGTTGATATAAATAGTCAATCCAATAGAATTTATTAGATCAAAGCTATCCGAGTTGATATAATTTTCTATATGAAAATGGAGTCATATTTTTATTTAATTTAAATGCTCTGTTGAAATTTGAAATATTGACAAAACCTGAATCATAAGCAATCCGATTAATGGATAACTGATTTTCAATTAGCATTTTACATGACATTCCAATCCTTACCTCGGTAAGATATTGTACATACGTTTTCTTTACTCTTACTTTGAAAAATTTACAGAAATTTGAAACAGACATGTTTGATATTGAGGCAACATCCTCTAGCATGATCTTTGATGCAAAGTTGGTAATGGTATAATCAATGACTCGATTTAATCGGTCTTTGTTTTGTTTATCTAGTTCAACTAAAAACAAACTTTTAGATATAGGAATTGTTTCATCTGAAGTTCCCAGGCAATCTAGCATTTTAATAATTAAAATAATTCTTTCTAATGGATCTTCAGTTTTAAATAATTTATTTAAAAAACCTAAAATTAGAACCTTCACTTCGCCTTCAATTTTAAGACCAAAAGAAGACTTGATTAGAAGTTTTTGGATATTCTTGAACTCAACCAATTTCAGAATGTCATCTCCCATAAAGTTGGGCAAAAATTGAACCACTCGGGCAACCGAAAGCTCAGATTCCTTATTTTGATTTTTCCATACATGAGGTAAATTAGACCCAATAAGAATTAAATCCCCATCCTTAAAAAATTCAATATTGTCGCCCACAAAACGAGTTCCTCTTCCCTTAACTATATGGGTCAATTCTAACTCGGGATGGAAATGCCATTTATTGTAAAACTGGGCAAATTGGTCAATCCGCGCGACAAATGCTCCCTCTGATTTTGAATCAACTTTTTTAAATATCGGCTTCATTTAATTATATAATTTGCTGAATTTAAATCGATTTGGATGATATTTCAATATTTTTTGATAAAATTTATCAATTTACGAAATACAACTCGGTCTAATTTTGAGGAATTATTTTATTGTTACTAGTTAACTTTCCAATGACCGCGGCACAAGAATCATTCTACATTCAGCAACTTAAACTAGGGGACACTTGTTCTTTTCAAATTTTATATGAGCATTATTATAAGCGTATTTTCTGCTATGGCAAATGTCTTTTTCCTCACTGTGAAGATGATTTAAAAGATGGCTATCAAGATATTTTTATCGCTTTATGGAAATCAAGAGAACGTATTTCGGTTGAAAAGACCTTGGATTTTTACTTAAAACGAAGCATTAAAAATCACATGATAAAGGTTAAGCAAAAGGGGTTGAAATACGATGGAATACCCAATGAGAATGACTCATTATTCCTTAAAATTCAAGATACCGAAAACTTCCTGACTTCCACAGTAGCGGCTGAAACTAAAGAGACCAAACAAAGAATTTTTGAACATAAATTAAGCTTGTTAACCAAAAGACAAAGATTCTTATTTACAGAAAGGTTTATCTACGAGAAATCTGTGGAGGAAATAATGCGGGAACATCATTTAGTTCGACAAACCGTTTACAATACAATTTACAAATGCTTAACCGTAATGAAGACGGGCAAAAAAAATCGTAAAATTAAAGCTAGTAGCCTTTAATTTGATTTTTGATCATTTATCCGCTTTCAAAATTCTTGACACATTCTAGGTACCAAACGGAAAAAATGTGGAATAATCATGACACTTTCATCCGTAAATCTTTCATCCTCCAATAGATTTAGGTGAACATTTTTCCTGTAATAAAATTAACGGATTGGAGTTATCTTAAGATGTGCAGATTTAGACAATAATTCAGATTTTTATAACTATTTCACCAATTGTTGATAATATTTCATTAGAACTTGATAATAATATGTAAAATTGAAAATTTAAATAACCATATTTTTGTGTGATATAGTTCAATTGTCATTATTGTTTAAAAGTTAATGTTGGTTGAAAAATTGTGAAATATAGGTTTGTAATAACTGATTGTGTCAACAAGCTTTTACATCAAAACTTAACATTTTTATGTGAAAGTTTGGTTAGCAAAAGTTGGTAACAATTGCCTATGCCTGAGTACAAAATGTTTCTATTTTAAAAAATAATTTTAACATTATAAACTAATTGATATGCCTTTATCGATAATTCAGTTTTTGGTTGTATTATGGATTTTTATTACGAGTGCCTTTTTCTCAAACTTCAGTCAAAATACTGATCTACCGGCTGGAGATCGTGACAATGGCGGACTTTTCTTGCCTGATGGATTTGAGGCACTGGTGGTTGCAGACAGTATTGGCAATGCCAGGCATCTAGCAGTAAATGAGAATGGAGACATTTATGTTAAGCTGACCAGTACAAAAAAAGATTCTGGCAATGTGGCATTAGGAAATTTTAAGAATGGCAAGGCTAAGCGTATTATTTATTTTGGAGATTATCAAGCGGAGATCGGGTACGGCCCCACAAGTATGAGAATATATAAAGGGTATATCTATTTTAGTACTTTGAGTGCAGTGTACAAACAGAAGTTAAGCCCTGGGAAATTAGTTCCGAATAACAAAATGGAACTCGTACTTAGCCATAATGATGTATTAGGACACCCTGCCAAAACGTTGGCTTTTGATGATAATGGAAACATGTATGTGAATTATGGGTCGCTTACCAATAATTGTCAGATTGGTGATAGAAGACCCTTAAGTCCGGGTCAATTTCCATGTGCTGAACTTGCTGAACATGCTGGTATTTGGAAATTTGATGCCGATAAACTCAATCAAACGCAAAAAGATGGAGTTCGCTATGCAACAGGGCTTAGAGACGGGATTGCTATGGATTGGAACCATGCGACTAATTCATTATTTGTCATTGAGCATGGCAGAGACAGCCTACATGAACACTGGCCCTCACTTTATTCAGAATGGGAAAGTGCGGTATTACCATCTGAAGAGTTCTTTGAAGTGAAAGAAGGAATGAACGGTGGTTGGCCTTACTATTATTATGACCAAATGCAGCAGAAAAAAATGGTGTCTCCAGAGTACCTTGGTGTTGACTTGAAAGGAAAGTCAAATAACCTGACAAATCCTATCATGGGTTTCCCTGGACATTGGGCTCCCAATGACTTGTTGTTTTATACGGGAAACCAATTTCCTGAGCATTACAAAAATGGAGCTTTTATTGCATTCCACGGATCCAGTGGACGTGCCCCATATCCACAATCAGGCTATTTTGTTTGTTTTGTTCCTTTCAAAAATGGAGCGCCATCTGGTCCTTGGGAAGTATTTGCTGATGGATTTATAGAGAAAGAAATTATCGCAAGTTCATCTGACGCTGCTCATCGCCCCATGGGCTTAGCCATGGGTCCGGATGGTTCATTGTATGTAAGCGATAAAGTTACAGGTAAGATATGGCGAGTGATGTTTAAGGGCGATAAAGAGAATTTCGGAACAGCTCAGCGAGTGAAGATGGAACAGCGAAAATTACTTACTCACCTGAGAACTCCTGACAAGGTAGGAGATCATCTTGAAAAGGGTTTAGCTGATGGAGGTCGAAAACTTTATAATACGTACTGTGCTTCATGTCACCAGGTGAATGGGAAGGGAGTAATGGGACGCTTTCCTTCTTTATCAGAGTCAGAATGGGTAAGTGGAAATAAAAAAAGATTGATAAGCGTAATTTTAGCAGGTCTTAAAGGGCCGATTACCGTAAATGGTAAGGCATTTGATGGTGAGATGCCAAAGCACGACTTTTTGAGTGATGACAACATCGCTAAAATACTCACTTATATAAGAAAGAACTTTAAAAATAACGCAGGTGCCATATATGAAAAGGATGTGGCTTCCATGAGGGTTAAATAATAAGCTGAATATCATTAGAATTACTATTCGCGAAAGCAATAAAAATTAAATTTAGATCAATAAAAAATTAAAGTGGAAATAAAAGCAACATGGAAACAACAATGAACGAATCTAATGCAACAAATCGAAAAATATTATTTTATGCGGGTTGTTTTGCTGTCATAACAAATGCCTTTTCATTCAGTATAAGAGCAGGTATTTTACCCCAATTAGGAAGGGAATTAACTCTTTCTGGAGAACAATTAGGATATATTAATTCCATGTGGTTCTTAGGTTTTCCTATTTCTATGGTTATTGGTGGATTAATCTACAACAATGTTGGAGGGAAATTAATCATGCAATTTGCTTTTTTAGCTCATACCATTGGAATTATCATGACCATATATTCGGGAAGTTATGTAGGATTACTAATTTCTACTTTATTAATAGGCTTTGGAAATGGATGTACTGAAGCGGCATGTAATCCGTTGATTGCAGATGCATATGAAGGAAATATGATGAGTAAAATGATGAATCGTCTTCATATGTGGTTTCCAGGTGGAATTGTGATTGGAGCTTTATTGTCTAAATTCATGACTGACAGTGGATTGAGCTGGGAAACTCAGATTTGGATCATCATGATCCCAACCCTTATCTATGGTTATTTATTCTACGGTAAGTCTTGGCCTACAGCAAAAACTCAAGAGGAGAGTTCATTGGCTGAAAATCTTAAAGCAATGGTAACTCCTTTATTTATTTTTATGTTAATATCTATGGTATTAACTGCAATTACAGAATTTGGACCTCAGCAATGGGTTGGATTGATCCTTGCCAAAAGTGGTGCAGAACCTATGTTGATTCTAGCTCTAGTAACAGGATTAATGGCAGTTGCTAGATTCTTTGGTGGAGATATTGTTAAGAAATTTGATCAAACAGGTGTCTTTTTAGGATCTAGTATTTTGTCGACTATTGGTATATTTCTATTCAGTACTCAAACTGGAAGTATGGCCTATGTGGCAGCTATCTTTTATGCGTTGGGAGTTGCTTATTTCTGGCCAAACATGCTCGGATTTGTAGCTGAGAAAATTCCAAAAAGTGGTGCGATAGGCTTGTCCATTATAGGCGCTGTTGGGATGTTCTCTTCTTCCATCTTTCAGCCCATTATTGGAGGCTGGATTGATTCTGATAAGGCAAATGCCGTGGCAAAAGGATTGACTGGAGATGAATTAGAATTAGTTTCTGGTCAGGCTACATTGCAAACAATGACCATTTTCCCTCTCATTCTCATTGCATTATTTGTCATCCTGTTGATATGGGTGAAAAAAATTAATAGAGCAGGAGCAACGAGTTAATTTAACATATAAAAATAGCCACAAGAATAATTAATTACCTTTTATAACAAAGCTTTTTCTTGTCACTATGTAGGAAAACTAATTTATAATTAAGCAAAATTAAACCAAAAATTCACATGAAACCAATTCCATCTTTGTCAAAAGGGCGTATACTACTGACCCGATTTTTAGTTTTTTGTATTCTGTCATTTAGCCTAGGAACTATGCTACATGCACAAACACAGAATACATCTAAAGTCTACATGTCGACCGATCGGCCACATGCTCTCGCGTTGATTGGAGACCGTTATCACTCATCGGTTCACATCCGTAATGGCCTGATGGGCGCGCTAGCACTAGAAAATATCCCAGTCGTTTACATCGAAAACCATGAGGCGCTGACCGCCGAGGCATTGAAGGAAGTCGATCTGCTGATCTTCTTCAAGGATGGCAATATTTGGCCTAATGGCTACGAGAACGGCTCGGAGAAGAAGTGGATGACCGAAAAGCAGCAGAAAGCCATCTCGGATTTTGTGAATAGGGGTGGCGGGTTTCTGGCGCTCCATAACTCACATGGCCTATACCCGGCAGGGGGTCTCTACTATGAAATTTTCGGTGGCGACTATGGCGGCCATCCAGCTCCTGAAGATTTTATGATCCGCATCGAGAACAAAGATCATCCGATTACTGCTGGTGTTGAGGACTTCAGGACTTACGATGAGCAGCACATGAGCAAACACTATGGGGATCGTGAGCACTTACTTTTGCGCAATATCTCGGATGCAAACAAATCCGCTCCGGCTGGCTGGTGGCGGGAGATAGGAAAGGGGCGATTTGTTTATCTCGCACCCGGTCATACGCCAGAGGCACTTTCACACCCAATGATGCAGCTGCTGATTCGCAATTCCGTAAGATGGCTCACGCAACAAAAAATGAGTAAGTAAATCAAAGAAATAATCATATAGATAAAAGAAAACGGAATGAGAACCATACAAAAAAGCAGCATTGAGGCTATCCATCAAAAAAGATATAGGTATCATTTTAGTCTTTTGGTTTTACTTAATCATATGAGGCATTTGGTTGCTTGTGTGGTACTGTGTTTCATATTGATATTGACTTGTGTGAGTCGAGGTTTTTCGCAAACTCAAGTGCAACAAGGGCCTTGGCCTACCACCGCATGGTCAAAAGCCAAGCCAGAAGCCGTGGGGATGAAGAGCGCTTTATTGAAAGAAGCGGAACAAATATATCCACGAATTTTCCCCAGTGCCTATAGCTTAATTGTTATTCGACACGGAAAAATTGTGTCTGAGTCTTACTTCCACGGTCAAACGGCCGAGACGTCCAACCATATTTATTCCATTACAAAAACATTTTCTGCGACTCTATTGGGCATTGCAGCAAAACAGGGCTGGATACAAGGTGTTCATCAGCGCGTGGCTGATTTATTACCCGAATATCCGATTCACCCAAAGTTGGCAGCCTTAACACTTGAAGACGTATTGACACAC
>Ga0209443_1000837_pt1 | contig 20290 bp, 17 predicted proteins | sample LauGreBMM110DCMD_2_FD_187571 | JGI IMG/M metagenome (GOLD analysis project Ga0209443, IMG submission 187571) | Freshwater lake microbial communities from Lake Michigan, USA - Su13.BD.MM110.DCMD (SPAdes) (version 2) | ecosystem: Environmental > Aquatic > Freshwater > Lake | place: Lake Michigan... | reverse complement strand
TATAACTAAGAACTGGATTAGTTCCTGTTTTACAATATGTAGCTGAATCGTAAATAAAGGCCGCTACTGGCAATGCGGTAATTGTAACTTGAGTTGTTGCCACAACGACAGCACACCCTCCTGTTGCAACAATAGTATTCGTAACAGTATATGTTCCTGCTGTACTTGAAGCTAAATTTATTTCGCCTGTGGCAGTATTAATACTTAATCCAGAAGTTGATGTAAATACTCCTGAAACTCCACCTGCTGAAAATGTTGGAGACGGATTTGAAGAAGTGCTACAATAAGGAGAACCAGTATAACTAAATGTCGCTATAGATGGTGTTGTAATTGTGATTGAAAAAGTAGCCGTCACAACACCACATCCGCCAGAAGCAGCAATGGTATTTGTAATAACATAACTTCCTGGTGTGCTAGTAGCTAAATTAATCGCTCCCGTGGTTGAGTCTAAAGTTAGACCCGCTGTTGAACTATAAACTCCTGCAACACCACCTCCTGTATAACTAAGAACTGGATTAGTTCCCGTTTGACAATATGTAGCTGAATTATAAATAAAGGCCGCTACTGGCACTGCGGTAATAGTAACTTGAGTTGTACTAATTGCACCGGGACATCCGCCCATTTGTGGAAGGTTGTAACTTACTAAATAGGTTCCTACTGAACTTGTACTTGGAGTAAAAGTTCCGGTTGTTGTATTTAAAGATAATCCAACAGCTGGAGCGACAGTATAATTTCCTCCTGTACTTCCTGTTTGAGAAATATTTTGCAACGTTGAGTTTAATTTACAAAATGATGGTGCGCTGTAAGTGATACCAATACTTGTTGGCGGTGCTGTAATTGTTATTGTCCAAGTGTCATCATCGGATGGACAAGTTCCAGAAGGCGCAACAGTATTGTGAATTATATAGGTTCCAGGCGTACTTGCAGCAAGATTAACTAATCCTGTTGTTGGATTTAAAGATAACCCCGCTGTAGAACTATAAATCCCTGCAACTGCATTACTAATTAATGTTGGGCTTGGATTGGCTTCGTTTTGACAATAAAAAGTTTTTGGGTATGTAAAGTTTCCAAAAGGACAACAAAACAAAGGAATAGGCCCTTGTGTTTGGGTTATTCTAACAAATCCTTTTCTACCATTAAAGTTTGTAATCATAATCACATATACTTCACCGGCAATAGCGTTATTTATGCCAAAATTTTCAGTAGCCGCTGCTGAGTAACTACATCCTAAACTTGGTCCAGTAGGTGGTGCATTTGTAGTAGATATACTAGCACAAGCTGCAGCGTTAGTGGCAAATGGCCCCCAAGCAACAAAATCCACATCAATTCCTGTACCGTTAAAAGTACTGCTTGTATTTTGCTCTAAGAAAAAGTTGTAATTCCCACTTGTTGGTATTTGTAAATAATAAAATGTTGGAGAAGGTGCTGTAAATAAACACCCTACTACTGCGCTTGTTGTTGAATAAGGACTCACTGGATTGGGAAGTGTTGGAACACCTACATTATTTGGAATAATAATTGGAGTAATTGCACACAATGGTAATGCCGTTGCGCAGGTTCCTACATTTGTTCCTACACAAAGTTCAAAAGTAGTGGTTACTGCTGTTGTTCCCTCTGAATAAACCCTAACATAATAGGTTCTACCAACAGTTAACCCTGTAGCCGAATTGTCATTGTTAACAATACATCCTCCAAATTGAGTTAAAACCCCACAAGTTCCCGTATAAAGCGCGTAATTAATATTGAATGGAGCAGTTGTATAATTAGGCCCTAGTATTGTTATGTAATGACTTGTTGAAGTTGCTGTAAATTTAAACCAAACATCATCATTATCATCCGCTGATGCCGTTGTTCCACATGAATTGGTTACTAGTGATGCTGTTGCAAATGTTAAGCTTCCAAATGCTGTTTGCAAGCAATTTGTATTTTGATTTACTGGAATTTCAATTGCTCCAGCACATTCATCGTTTGCTATTAATGTGTTGAAACTTTTTGGGCCTACAATAAAACTAGAATCTGTTGGAGAACAAACCGCTCTAACATAATACTCATAACAAGTAGCAGAATTTAATCCGGTTATATAAAAAGGATTTGAATTTGCATTCAACCAACCTATTGATGCTGCTGTTGGGGCAGGTGAGCCACAAGGCAGAGCCAATACTTGCCATGCCGAAGCCGAACTTCCATCAGGATTGGCTAATTGTGTCCATCCTAATAATGCAGTGGATTGGGTTATTTGCGTAACCGTTAGTGTTTTTGGTTTTGTACAAGTTGGAGCTGGTAAACAGGTAATATTAGATTCCCAACCAGTTGAATTAGTAGTTGCATTTGATGTAAAAACGAATGTTAAGCACCCCGTTGGACCAGATGCGGTTATTGGCCCTGGAATAGTTGTCCCTGAAAAAGTTCCTAAAAGTGTTCCGGTAGCAACACTATTACCATCATAAATTTTTAATAAATCGGTACTTAATTGTGTAGAAAAAGAAGTAAAAGTAACTGTAACTTGGTCTCCTGTATTAATTGGACAAATTGTATTTGTTATGTTTGAGCTATTAGCATAATTTGCAATGGTACCCCCTGCATCAGTAAAAAATCCTCCACAACCAGGTAATGTTGAAGCTGATTTAGGTAAAGACCATGCGCTTGTATCCGTTGAAGAACAAGATGCTCTTACGTAAAAATCATAACACTTTCCAGGAATTAATCCTGTTGCTATAAATGGGTTTGTCGGTGCGGATAGCCATCCTACTGTACTAGCTGTTGGAGCAGCGGTCCCACAGGGTAAGGCAAGATATTGCCATGCAGTAGCTCGCGTGCCGTTTGGATTTAGCGGCTGTGTCCACGCCAATGAAACTGAATTAATTGTTGCCGTTGAAGTTGTTAAAGCAGATGGTCTTGTACAAGTAGGTACAGGGGCACAAGTTACATTAGCTAGCCAACCTGCAGCAACAGTAGAGTCGTCAGAAGTAAATACAAAAGTTAAACATCCATTAGAAGCAGAAGATGTAAAAGGTCCAGGCAATGCATTTCCTGTGAGAGTTCCCGAATAAGTTCCTAATAGATTTGCTGGAGAAACAGTATTTCCATTATAAACCTTTAAAATATCAAAATCAAGCTCTGTCGCAAATTGCGAAAAAGTAACTGTAACTAAATCCCCTGTTGTAACTGGGCAAATTCTGACAATTGAATTGGCAAAATTTCCATAGTTACTTAACCCCCCAGGATCAACAAAATTGCCGCCACAAACTGGAAGTCCTGGAGCTGTAGTAAACGTAAATGGCCCAGCCCATATACTTCCAGAAAACAAACAAATAGACCGAACATAATATTTATATTGAGTTAATGGTTGTAATGGTGCAAATGGCGCAGCAGTTAATGTTGTTGCTGTATATGGATTTGTATATACAAGTATTCCAGCACCTGTTGGGGCTAATTGAGTTGTTGGAATAATTTCAATTTCCCATTGATTACAAGTGTTAAGTCCAGCACCTATTAAAGGGTTTGGGTTTGTCCAACTCAATACTGCGCTTGTGGCTGTGAATGTACCTGCTGCTAATGTTGTTGGCTCTAAACATCTTGAAACTACCAATACATCGTCCAAATAAAAATCATCTCCTTGAAATTGAGATGCTTGAGTAACTTCAGAAACAAAAGCAATGTATACTTGAGTACCTGCTGGATATGAAGCAACTGGAAAATTTATTACTTGCTCCTCATAAACTATGGGAGCCGGAGCAACATTGGTACTTAGTTGAGATTCTGTATAGGTTTGTAATGTTGTATAGGCTGTTTCATTAGTTTGATTTGAAGTCAAGGCTGCAGAGGCGACTTTTACTTTAAAAACACCCCCCTGATTTCCTTGCAATGAAGTTTTTACCCAAAAACGCAATTGTCCGTTTACAGGAATTGTAACCAATGGGGTTGCTATATAATATTTTGCTGATACTCCAACTCCTATGTTTTCTCCATAAAGCAATGCTGACTTGGTTCCCGTGTGAGGTGCTGAAGTATCTGTAAACCATGATTCTGAAGCCGCTCCGCTCTCAAAATTAACCCAATTCAAAGGAAGTCCAGAAGGGGTTGTAGGTGTTTCAAAACCTTGAATTAAGGCCTGTGAAAAACCGGAAACTGAGAATAAAATTGTTAATAATAAAAAAATAATTTTTTTCATAAAATGAAAATTTAAGGTTTTTTAGGGGATACACTAATAAATAACTCTCAAATTTAACAATTTTTTTTAAAAAAATGCATATAAACTATTTTTTAACTATTTAAAACGAATAAATGTTTTATTTGTGTTACTATATCTTAAAGTTTGAGTCAAATAAAGTAGCTTTGCAAAAGAAATTTTACTATGCTAGAAAAAGACGTTAAAAAGATAGAAAAAACGGTAATCGTTGGGATTGTAACTCAAAAACAAGACGAAGAAAAGCTAAAGGAATACCTTGACGAGTTAGAGTTTTTGACCTTTACGGCAGGTGGTGAAGTTGTCAAAAGATTTTCTCAAAAAATGGAACGTCCCAACCCAAAAACATTTGTTGGAACTGGAAAAATTGAAGAAATAAATCAATATGTTATAGAAAATGGCATTTCAACTGTTATTTTTGACGATGAATTATCGCCATCTCAACAAAAAAACATCTCCAAAATTATAGATTGTAAAATTCTTGATAGAACACACCTCATCTTAGACATATTTGCCCAAAGAGCAGAAACTTCTTATGCAAGAACACAAGTAGAATTAGCGCAATGTCAATATTTACTTCCAAGATTATCTGGAATGTGGACGCACTTGGAACGTCAAAAAGGAGGTATTGGGATGCGTGGTCCTGGAGAAACTGAAATTGAAACGGATCGACGAATTGTTCGAGATAGAATCGCTCTATTAAAAGAAAAAATAAAAACTATCGACAAACAAATGGGCGTGCAACGAGGAAATCGAGGCGCAATGGTTCGTGTAGCTTTAGTTGGTTATACCAATGTTGGAAAGTCAACTTTAATGAATGCCGTTGGGAAAAGCGATGTATTTGTAGAAAATAAATTGTTTGCAACATTAGATACCACCGTTAGAAAAGTAGTGATAAAAAACTTACCGTTTTTGCTTTCGGACACCGTTGGATTCATCAGAAAATTACCAACTCAATTAATAGATTCTTTCAAAAGTACGCTTGATGAAGTTCGGGAAGCCGATTTATTATTGCACGTGGTTGATATTTCTCATCCTGAATTTGAAGACCATATAGAATCTGTAAATCAAACATTGGCAGACATCAAAAGCAAAAACAAACCTATAATAATGGTTTTTAATAAAATTGATACCTATAAACATTTGACAATTGAAGAGGATGATTTAATTACAGAAAAAACGAAAAAGCATTACACTTTAGAAGAATGGAAAACGACTTGGATGCATAATGTAGGTCAAGAAAACGCATTGTTTATTTCGGCAACTAACAAAGAAAATTTTGAGGAATTTCGGGAACGAGTTTATGAAACAGTTCGAGAAATTCACATCACGAGATTTCCATACAACAAGTTTTTATATCCCGATTATAAAGATGCAATTGAGAAAGAAGACGAATAAAAGGTTATTTTTTCTTAAAAAGAGGAACCGCAGAACAGGCTTCCCCATACATAATGCTTTTTGCAAATGGTTGCAAATACTGAGCTACTAATACATAAGCACTCATTGGCACTGGTTTTTTGGAACATCCTTTTATAATAACAGGCTTGTTTTCATAAATGGCATAATCAAGTGTGGGTAGGATTTCTTGGTATAATGAGGTGTCTAAATCTTCTAAATTCCCATTCACAATTTTCTTAGCAAAAGGAGCTAATTGTAATGCAACTAAAATGGAAGCCCAAGCAGGAACTATGGCATCGGTACTACAAGAAACTGCAACATAATTATCTTGATATTGCGACCAATTGTGTTGTTTCAAATACTCCCGAAACTCTTTTTCTTTCAAAATAAATCCTTCTAAAAGCCATTGTGAAATGTCAATTTGTACACGAATTCCCATTGGATAATACTCTTCCAAATCGAAAACTTCAAGCGAACTATTGGCAACTTTATTTATGATTTCATCCATTATTAATAGTTTATAAAGTTTAAGGTTTAAAGTTACTCAACCTTAAACTTTGAACTTTAAACAAATTTTAAAGCATCCCCAATTCTAATTTTGCTTCTTCACTCATCAAATCTTTGCTCCAAGGTGGGTCAAAAGTAATTTCAACTTCGCAAGATTTTACTTCATCAATTGATTGTACTTTTTCCTCCACTTCACGAGGCAAAGATTCTGCAACGGGACAGTTCGGAGAAGTTAAAGTCATAAGGATTTTGACTTCGTTATCTTCATTAATCATAACGTCATAAATGAGTCCTAACTCGTATATATCAACAGGAATTTCAGGATCGTAAATCCCTTTTAATTTTTTTACTACGTTATCTCCTAAGTTGATTGTGTCTGTATATTCTTCCATATTTTTTTAATTTTTTCACCATATAAGGCAATTAAGTCATTTAATTTTTTGCATCAAATGCCAAAGCATACATTTTAATGTTTTTTATCATCGATACCAATCCATTGGCGCGCGTTGGTGACAAATGTTCTTTCAAACCAATTTCATCTATAAAATTCAAATCGGCAGCTAAAATATCGGCGGCTTTTTGATTGGAAAAAGCACGAATTAGAATCGCAATAATCCCTTTGGTTAAAATCGCATCGCTATCGGCTGTAAAAACAATTAAATTATCATTTTGTTCTCCTTTTAACCATACTTTAGATTGACAACCCTTGATAATATTGTCGTCAGTTTTAAATGCCTCGTTAATCAAAGGTAACTTTTTACCTAATTCAATAATGTATTCGTAGCGCTCCATCCAATCATCAAATAGAGAAAATTCATCTACAATTTGGTCTTGTATTTCTGTAATTGTCATTTTTCTGGTTTAAATAATAAATTCACAATTTCAACTACTCTTTTTAATTCCATTGGTGGAAACCCATGATCAAAATTGGAAGTTTGATAGGTTTTCCCTTTATAAATTATCTTTAAATTGGCAATTGCCGCTCCGTCATAAAATCGCTTTTCAGTTGGAGCTTTCAAATTAGGCAAATTTTCTAAATCAATTTTGTTTAGTTCTTGCATTAAAGCGAACCAATCGGCTTGAGAAACTTTTTGAACAATAGGATTTTCAATGCCATTTCTATCTTTCGTAGAAGAAACTGTTGCGTTATTTAAAACTAATTTTTGATAAAAACCTCTCGTATTTGCTTCATATTGGATTTCAATATCTTTTATTATATGATTGTTTCCAAGTGCATTTTTTTGACTATTGCAACTTCCCAAAACAACTAAAAATAAGGATAAAAATGATACTATTTTCATATAATTATGTATTTATGATAGCATTAATTTAGCTCTTTTTACACCTTCAACAAAGATATCAATTTCTTCTTTTGTATTATAAAAAGCAAAACTAGCACGAATCGTTCCTGGAATTTTGAAAAAATCCATGATAGGTTGCGCACAATGATGGCCTGTTCGAACTGCTATTCCTAATTTGTCAATTATTGTACCAATATCATACGGATGAATTCCTTCGATATTAAACGAAATTACAGACGTTTTATCTTTGGCAGTCCCATAAATTTTTAATCCTTCAATTTCTAACAACCGTTTGGTGCCGTAATCTAACAATTCTTTTTCTTGAATTTGGATGTTTCCAAAACCAATTTCATTCATATAATCGACAGCAGTTCCAAGGGCAATTCCTCCAGAAATATTAGGAGTTCCGGCTTCAAATTTATGAGGCAATTCGGCATACGTAGTTTTCTCGAAAGTCACTTCTTTTATCATTTCGCCGCCACCTTGATACGGCGGTAATTTGTTCAGCCACGCTTCTTTTCCATATAAAATCCCCGTTCCTGTTGGTCCACATATTTTGTGTCCCGAAAAAACATAAAAATCACAATCTAATTCTTGTACATCTGGTTTCAAATGCGGTACCGCTTGTGCGCCATCAATCAAAATTGCAGCTCCAAATTCATGCGCTTTATCAATCATATATTGAATAGGATTGATCGTTCCTAAAGCGTTCGAAATATGGTTTACAGTTACAATTTTGGTTTTATCGGATAGTAATTTATCATATTCAGTCAGTATCAATTCCCCGTTTTCATCCATTGGAATCACTCGCAAAATAGCGCCTGTTTTTTCACACAACATTTGCCAAGGGACAATATTAGAATGGTGTTCCAATGCCGAAACCAAAACCTCATCCCCCGATTTTAATAGGGATGCAAAACCATTGGTGACCAAGTTAATTCCGTGCGTTGTTCCAGAAGTGAAAATTACTTCATGAGCAAATTTCGCATTAATATGATTTTGAATTTTTCCACGAGAAATTTCATAAGCATCTGTAGCCAATTGACTTAACGTATGAACGCCACGGTGAATATTGGCATTAATTTCCTGATAATATTTTGAAATTGCATCAATTACAACTTGCGGTTTTTGCGAAGTCGCACCGTTGTCAAAATAAACTAATGTTTTCCCATTTACCTTTTGAGAAAGAATAGGGAAATCTTTACGAATGGTATCTATATTAAAACTCATTTTCTTTTCTTTTTTAATGAAAGCTAAATATTCTTTTAGAGCCTACAAGTCAAATCCCATTTTTACACCCAATCGTGTAGCGATAATTTTAGTGATTCTTTGTTTTAATTCGGGGATTTTGATGCTTTCTATTACTGCATTTGAAAACGCATACATCAATAATGCTTTGGCTTCTTTCTTAGGAATTCCTCGCTGTTGCATATAAAACATTGCTGTTTCATCAAGCTGACCAATGGTGCAACCGTGGGAACATTTTACATCGTCGGCAAAAATCTCTAATTGCGGTTTGGCATTAATGGTTGCTTTATCGCTCAATAAAATATTGTTGCTTTTTTGGAAAGCATTGGTTTTTTGAGCTTCTCTTTCTACATATATCTTCCCATTGAAAACTCCTGTTGATCGATCAGAAAAGATTCCTTTATAATCTTGGTGGCTTTCGCAATTGGGCGTCGAGTGTTGCACCAAAGTATAATGATCTACGTGTTGCTTGTCACCAATAATGGTAATTCCATTCAAATTACTTACAATTCGTTCTCCAAAATGATAAAAATTCAGGTTGTTTCTCGTCAAGTTTCCGCCAAATGAAAAAGTGTTTACAGAAACATTGGTTTCTTGTTTTTGAGATACATACGTATTGTCAATTAGGTTGGCCTCCAAATTGTCATTTTGGATTTTATAATAATCAACAATAGCTCTTTTTTGGGCAAAAATCTCGGTAACGGAATTGGTCAAAACAGGATTTTCGTTCAAAATTTGATGTCTTTCGATAATTTGAACGTGTGAATTTTCACCAACAACAATCAAATTTCGTGGCTGAACCAAAAGTGCTGCTTCGCTTCCTGTAGAGAAATACATAATTTCAATTGGCTTGTCAACGACTTTGCTTTTTGGAATATTGATGTACGCTCCCTCATTGGCAAAAGCCGTATTTAAGGACGTTAAACTTTCGTCTTTATTGGCAATTTTATTAAAATAATTATCAATTACCATTTTGTATTTTGGCTTGTTCAATGCTGATGACATTAGGCAAACATCTATTCCGTCGTGGGTTGTTGCCGATAAAAAGGAACTAAATACGCCATCAATAAAAACCAGTTTGTAAGTGTCGATTTCGTGAAGGAAATATTTTTTTACATCTGCAAATTCAATTGTATTTTCGTTTTTTGGAAATACAGAAAAGTCGTTTTTTAAAATCGAATTTAGCGAAGTATATTTCCAAGATTCCTCTTTTTTAGTTGGGAAACCTTTATTTTCAAAGTTTTTTATAGCCGAAGTTCGAACATCGTGCAAATCCGAAGTTACATCAATTCGCTCTTCAAAAGCCATAAAAGACGACAGTAATTTTTCTTTTAATTCCATTTTCTTTATTGTTTAAAGTTTAAGGTTTAAAAGTTTAAAGTTGTTTCGTGGGCAACTTTAAACTTTAAACTTTAAACAAATTCTATGCTTCTTGTTCGTTTTTAATCCAATCGTATCCTTTTTCTTCTAGTTCTAATGCCAATGAAGCATCGCCAGATTTTACGATTTTTCCATTGTATAAAACGTGAACAAAATCAGGAACGATATAATCTAAAAGTCTTTGATAATGCGTGATTACGACGATAGCATTTTTGTCGCTTTTCAATTTATTTACGCCATTGGCAACAATTCGAAGGGCATCAATATCCAATCCAGAATCGGTTTCATCAAGAATAGCCAATTTCGGTTCTAACATTGCCATTTGGAAAATTTCGTTTCGTTTTTTCTCTCCACCAGAAAATCCTTCGTTTAAAGAACGGGATAAAAATTTGCGGTCGATTTCCAATAATTCCGATTTCTCACGAATTACTTTCAGCATTTCATTCGATGGCATTTCTTCTAATTTATTTGCTTTTCGAGTTTCGTTGATGGCCGTTCTAATGAAATTGGTTACCGAAACTCCCGGAATTTCTACAGGATATTGAAAAGAAAGAAAAACGCCTTTATGCGCTCTTTCTTCAGGAGCTAATTCAGAAAGGTCTTCACCGTCTAATGAAATTTCACCTTCGGTAAGTTCGTAATTATCGTTTCCAGCAATAATCGATGCAAGCGTACTTTTTCCGGCACCGTTTGGTCCCATTATCGCATGGATTTCGCCCGCTTTGACTTCAAGGTTGATTCCTTTTAAGATTTCTTTATCGCCAATTGATGCGTGTAAATTTTTAATACTTAACATGTTGTTTTCTTTGTTTAAAGTTTAAAGTCTAGTGTTGCTGAAACTTAGTTCCTTTAAAATCCTTCTTGTTTAAATATGATATAAAATTGTTTATTTTTCCACTTAAATTCTCGTAATCTATTCTCAATATTGAGAATTTTTCTTCATTAATATATTTGCAGTCAAATACTCTGTAAAGTTGAGATCTTGTTTCGCCCGCGGATCCTTTAGCAATTGATAAAAATTGACGAAACTCTAGATTTCCATTTCTTTCAAAACCTTCAGCAATATTGTCCATAACTGAGCCTGAAGCCGCTTTTATTTGATCTCTAAATCTAAAATCTGTTTTCAACTCAGTTTCTAAAGAAATAAAATGTATTTCTTTAGCTAATCTTCTCGCTTCCTGCCAAATTTCTAAATCTTCAAATCGAGTAATTGTTGCCATATTATTTTGTTTGGTTTTTATTCGTTTAAAATTACTAATCGATTCCGGACACACAACTTTAAACCTTAAACTTTAAACCAATTTTAACCTACACTTCCTTCTAAACTAATCTCTAACAATTTCTGCGCTTCAACTGCAAATTCCATCGGCAACTTGTTCAAGACTTCTTTGCTGAAACCGTTCACAATTAATGCGATGGCTTTTTCGGTAGGAATTCCACGTTGATTGCAATAAAAAACTTGGTCTTCGCCAATTTTACTCGTTGTCGCTTCGTGTTCTATTTTGGCAGATGTGTTTTTACTTTCGATGTACGGAAAGGTGTGCGCGCCACAATTGTTTCCCATTAATAAAGAATCGCATTGAGAGAAATTCCTTGCATTGTCTGCTCCAGAACCAATTTTTACCAAACCTCTGTAACTATTTTGTGATTTTCCTGCTGAAATTCCTTTGGAAATAATGGTCGATTTGGTATTTTTCCCAATATGAATCATTTTCGTTCCCGTATCGGCTTGTTGGAAATTATTAGTCACTGCAATCGAATAAAATTCTCCAACTGAATTGTCTCCTTTTAAAACAACAGAAGGATATTTCCAAGTAATTGCTGATCCTGTTTCGACTTGTGTCCATGAAATTTTTGCATTTTTCTCACAGATTCCTCTTTTGGTAACAAAATTAAATACTCCTCCAACTCCTTCTTTGTTTCCTGGATACCAGTTTTGAACCGTCGAATATTTAATTTCGGCATCTTCCAAAGCGATAAGCTCAACAACAGCGGCGTGCAATTGATTTTCATCACGACTTGGTGCCGTACAACCTTCAAGATATGAAACATAACTTCCTTCGTCGGCAATTAGTAATGTTCTTTCAAATTGTCCCGTTCCTGCTTGGTTGATTCGGAAATAAGTTGATAATTCCATTGGACAACGAACGCCTTTTGGAATATAACAAAACGAACCGTCTGAGAAAACGGCCGAATTTAAAGCCGCATAAAAGTTGTCTTTTTGAGGAACAACCGTTCCAAGATATTTACGAACTAATTCGGGATATTCCTTAATTGCCTCTGAAATACTCATGAAAATGATTCCTTTTTCTCCCAATGTTTTCTTGAAAGTTGTAGCCACCGAAACGGAATCAACTACAATATCCATAGCCACATTGTTCATCATTTTTTGCTCATCAACAGAGATTCCTAACTTTTTATACATTTCTAAAAGTTCAGGATCTACATCGTCCAAAGTTTTATTTGGATCTACCGCTTTTGGTGCCGAATAATATGAAATTGCTTGAAAATCAGGTTTCGTATAATGCACATTTGCCCATTCGGGTTCCGTCATTTCTTGCCAAGCACGAAAAGCTTCAATACGCCAATCGGTCATCCATTGTGGCTCTTCTTTTTTATGGGAAATAGCACGAACAATGTCTTCATTTAATCCAATAGGAAACGTTTCCGATTCTAAATCAGTGTAAAATCCGTATTCGTATTCTTTTGTTTCAAGCTCGATTTTTAAATCGTCTTCTGTATATTTACTCATTTAATTATAAAATTTATAGCGAAAATGATTCTCCGCAACCACAAGTTCTACTTGCATTTGGATTATTAAAAACAAATCCTTTTCCGTTTAAACCGCCTGAAAATTCTAAAATGGTTCCTGCTAAATACAAGAACGATTTTTTTTCGACTGCAATTTTCACATTGTTAACTTCAAAAACTTTATCGGTTTCGCCAATTTGTTTATCAAATTTTAATTCATAAGACAAACCCGAGCAACCACCACTTTTTACGCCCACACGAACGAAATCTATGGCTGCATCAAAACCATCGTCTTTCATCATATCGACGATTTTTTTACTTGCAATATCTGATACTTGTATCATTTTATTATTATTTTATGATAGTAAAAACTGTAATTTTAATTTGAAAATCAATGAACTATTTTGAGTTTTTAAACGCTCCGAAAATAGCTTATTTTGATTTTGTCTAAATAAAGGACAAATATATTACAATAAAATGTTTTTGTACTATTTCTTCTATACATTTTAACTAATAATTGTATAGAAATAATTGATTTGACATCTTAATAAAGCCGTTCAGATTTCTTAAATTGCAAAAGATTTCAAAACATTAAATCTAAACCATGAAATTATATCCAATAGAATCTGGAAATTTTAAGCTTGACGGAGGCGCAATGTTTGGTGTTGTGCCAAAAACTATTTGGAATAAAACCAATCCTGCCGATGAAAATAATCTGATTGATATTGCCGCAAGGTGTTTGCTAATTGAAGATGACAATCGCTTGATTTTAATTGACACCGGAATGGGAAACAAACAATCAGAGAAGTTTTTCGGTTATTATTCACTTTGGGGAACGCATTCTATCGATAAATCACTGGCAAATTATGGATTTCACCGAGACGATATTACCGATGTTTTTATGACGCACCTGCATTTTGACCATTGTGGAGGAAGTGTTAATTGGAATTCTGATAAAACGGGTTATGAAATAGCTTTTAAAAACGCGAAATATTGGACCAACGAAAATCATTGGGAATGGGCAACAAAACCCAATTCACGTGAAAAAGCGTCTTTTTTGTACGAAAACATAATTCCAATTCAAGAAAGCGGGCAATTGCATTTTATTCAAAAACCTGATGGCGATTTCCTTGAAAAATCAGAACTTGGTTTTGGGATTTTCTTTGCCGATGGTCACACCGAAAAACAGATGATTCCTCATATAAAATACCAAGACAAAACGATTGTTTTTTGCGCCGATTTATTGCCAACAGCCGGACACATTCCAATTCCTTATGTTATGGGATACGACACAAGGCCGCTATTAACGTTAGACGAAAAAGGAAAATTTATGAATGCCGCTGCTGATAATAATTACTATTTATTTTTAGAACACGACGCACATAATGAAATTATAACTGTCGAAAAAACCGAAAAAGGAGTTCGATTAAAAGAAATATTCACTAGTAAAGCATTTTTTGATGGATTCTGAAACTACAATAACTACAAAAGTAACTGTGGGAGGAGATGAAAAAAATTCTCGTCAATTTTCTGATTTATCAAAATCTGGAAAAATTGTAAACACCTAAACGCTATGATAATGGCTGGAAAACCGAATCCAAAAAAAGTAAAAGGATAAATTTTAGATAAATATACAAATAAACTTGCAGGAATTTTATACATTTCGGGAAGCTTATATTTTTAAAACTATTTGAACAACTTCAATTTCTAAACAATTATGAAAAAATTATTTATACTTTCAATTCTTCTTCTAAATTTCGGGAAGGTTATTTCTCAAAATTCAACCTATTGGCAGCAAAAAGTTGACTACAAAATGGATGTTTCCATAGATGTAAAAACGTATTTATATAAAGGAAAACAGGAATTGGTTTATGCCAATAATTCATCTGATACGTTGAAAAAAGTTTTTTATCATTTGTATAATAATGCTTTTCAACCCGGAAGTGAGATGGATATGCGTTTGCAAAACATCAAAGATCCTGATGGAAGAATGGTCAATAAAGTTAAAATTGGGGATAAAGAAGTTAAAGAAAGCAGAATTAAAAACTTGAAACCAAATGAAATTGGCTTTTTGCACATTTCAAATTTCAAACAAGACGGGGTTGCCGCTGTTGCAAAAGAAGTGGAAACTGTTCTTGAAGTTACCTTGGCAAAAGCCATTTTACCTGGCGAAAAAACCACTTTTACTTTAGATTTTGACGGGCAAGTTCCTCTTCAAATTCGTCGTTCGGGACGAAATAATAAAGAAGGAGTGGAACTTTCGATGGCACAATGGTACCCAAAAATTGCTGAATTTGATTTTGAAGGTTGGCACGCAGATCCTTATATTGCAAGGGAATTTCACGGTGTTTGGGGAAATTTTGATGTAAATATTACCATTGACAAAGAGTATGTTTTAGGCGGTTCAGGTTATTTACAAAACAAAAACGAAATTGGTCACGGTTATCAAGATGCTGGAATAAATGTAGTTTATCCAAAGAAAGCAAAAACGTTGACTTGGCATTTTATTGCCCCAAATGTTCACGATTTTACTTGGGCAGCCGACAAAAACTACATTCACGATACGGCGCAAGTTCCTAATGGCGCAACGCTTCATTTCTTATATAAAAACAATCCGAAAATTATTGAAAATTGGAAAAATGTACAGTCAAAAACAGTGCAATTGATGCAGTTTTACAATCAAACTGTTGGGAAATATCCTTATGAACAATATTCGGTTATTCAAGGTGGCGATGGTGGAATGGAATACGCAATGTGTACCTTAATTCTTGGAGAAGGCACTTATGACGGACTTCTTGGCGTTATTGCACACGAAATGGGACATTCTTGGTTTCAACATATTTTAGCTTCAAATGAAAGCAAACACGGTTGGATGGACGAAGGATTCACCTCGTTTATAGAAGATTTAGGAATGAATGAATTGGCGGAAAAAAAGTCGGAAAATCCATTTGAGGGAAGCTACAAAAGCTATATAAATATGGCAAATTCCGGCAAAGAACAACCACAAGGAACGCACGCCGATCGCTTTGATGAAAATCGAGTTTATAGCATTTCTTCTTATGGCAAAGGGGAACTTTTTTTGGCGCAATTGGACTATTTAATCGGGAAAGAAAATCTAATGAAAACGCTACAACGTTATTATTCGGAATTCAAGTTCAAACATCCAACGCCAAATGACATAAAACGAACTGCAGAACGAGTTTCAGGAGCTGAATTGGATTGGTATTTAACAGATTGGACAAAAACCACCAATACGATTGATTACGGAATAAAACAAGTTTCGGAAATTTCAGATAAAACATCCATTTCATTAGAAAGAATCGGTAGAATGCCGATGCCAATTGACTTAGAAGTAGAATTTACCGACGGAACTAAAGAAAGTTATTATATTCCGCTTCGCATGATGAGTTTCATAAAAGACAATCCAAATCTAGGAATGAAAAGAACGGTTTTGAACGATTGGACATGGGGAAATCCAAATTATGAATTTACGATTTCGGTTGCAAAAAACACAATTAAGAAAATTACTATTGACCCAATTGGTTTAATGGCTGATGTGAAAAGGGATAACAATGTGCTTGAATTGAAATAAAAAATAACCATAAATGTTTTGCATTTCCTATCTTTGATTTTTAATTCGCAACATGCAACAACCTTCAAATAAAAAAATATACTTTGCCTCCGACCAACATTTTGGCGCACCAACTCCCGAATTAAGTTTTCCAAGAGAACAAAAATTTGTGTCGTGGCTTGACGAAATTAAAGTTGATGCGGAAGCTATTTTTTTATTAGGCGATTTATTCGATTTTTGGTTTGAATATAAAACCGTTGTCCCAAAGGGATTTGTTCGTGTTTTAGGAAAATTAGCCGAAATTCGTGACAGTGGAATTCCAATTTATTTCTTTGTTGGAAACCATGATTTGTGGATGCATGACTATTTTCAAAAGGAACTTAACATCCCTGTTTATCACGATAATAAAGAATTTACTTTTGGTAATAAAACGTTCTTAATTGGTCATGGCGACGGAAAAGGCCCTGGCGATAATGGGTATAAAAGAATGAAACGAGTTTTTACAAATTCTTTTTCAAAAGCTTTATTTCGCTGGTTGCATCCTGATATTGGGGTTAAATTAGCCCAATATTTATCCGTGAAAAACAAACTGATTTCAGGCGCTGAAGATGTGAAATTCCTTGGCGAAGAAAACGAATGGTTGGTACTTTATTCCAAAAGAAAATTGGAAACGAAACATTACAATTATTTTATTTTTGGGCACCGTCATTTACCTATGAAAATCTCCGTTGGGGAAAATGCGGAATATGTGAATTTAGGCGATTGGATTGGCTATTTTACGTATGGCGTTTTTGATGGGGAAAACTTTGAAATTAAGAAGTTTGAAAAATAAATTTAATTCTCGTGTTCATCAATGTCTTTTTGCAAGTCTAATTTTCTGAATGTTGGTGATGCAAAACCTGTGAACAGCACAATAATTAGTGTCATCGTTCCCCCAAAAACTACCGAAGTAACTGTTCCCATTAATTTTGCAGTCAATCCACTTTCGAAAGCACCAAGTTCATTGGAAGATCCTACAAAAATAGAATTCACCGCAGCAACTCGTCCTCGCATGTGGTCAGGCGTTTTTAATTGTAAAATCGTTTGACGAATTACAACAGAAATTCCGTCTACAACTCCACTTAAAAACAATGCTATTACGGAAAGCCAAAAAATCGTGGAAACCCCGAAAACAATAATACAAATTCCAAAAGCAAAAATCGAAAATAAAAGCTTCATTCCTGCATTTTTATTCAAAGGAACATACGCAGAAATAAACATAATTATAAATGCTCCTAAAGCGGGTGCGGCACGTAAAACTCCAAATCCATCGGGGCCAACTTTCAAAATATCTTGAGCATAAATTGGCAAAAGCGCCACTGCTCCACCAAAAAGTACTGCTGTCATATCTAAAGATAAAGCACCTAAAATGGTTTTGTTATTGTAAACAAATTTAACGCCTTCTTTCAAACTTTGCATAATTGGTTCCCCAATTTTAGGGTTTAGAATTGGTTTTGTACTAATTTGGCTTAAAGCTATTAATGCCAATAACGAACATCCTAAAACGGAACACATTGACCAATGAACCCCAATTAAAGTTATTGAAAAACCCGCAACTGCAGGCCCTAAAACAGAACTTATTTGCCAAACAGAACTGCTCCAAGTTGCAGCATTTGAATATACTTTTTTAGGAACTATTAAAGACAAAAGCGAGAATATTGTTGGTCCTAAAAAAGCACGAACCAATCCGCCAAGAAATACTAAAAAGTAAATGGAATATAAAATAACTTTGGAAGAGTAGTTGCTTTTGAAAGGCGGCCAAGTCAATAGGAATAATCCGAAACTAATTACTAAAAACCCTAAAATACATTTCAACAACAATCCTTTTTTCTCATTTTGATCTACAATATGACCTGCAAATAAAGCCATTGAAATTGCAGGAACCACTTCCATTAAACCAACAATTCCGAGTGAAAGCGCACTTTTTGTTAAGCTATAAACTTCCCATTCGATTACAATGAATTGCATCGACCATCCAAAAACCATAACAAACCGAAGCAACAAAAAAATATTAAATTCTTTGAACCGCAAGGCCGCATAAGGATCATTCTTCTTCATATTCTTATAAACGATTATTTAATATCTCTCAATCTTAATTGAATGGTAACTTTTCCATTCCACTCATTTTCATCCAAACAATACACGGCATCAAAGGGTTTTTTATCGGCAACCAAATTGATTTTATTTCCCAAACCAAAACCAATTGCCGCAATTCCCTCTGAGTTATTTTGTTTTACAAATAGTTTTAAATGCGCTTCTTCCGAGCCCATATTTTTTGGATAACCCGTGTCATTTATATTTTTTGAAATGAAAATTGGCGTCATATTTAAAGGCCCAAAAGGTTCAAACTGTTTCAAAATCCGAATTAATTTGGGTGTAATTTCTGTGAAATCAAGTTCTGCATCAATGGCAATTTCTGGCAATAACATATCAGGATGAATGGTTTCTGACACTACTTTTTCAAATGTTTTTTTGAAATCGGGGTAGTTTTCTTCCTTTAATGTCATTCCGGCAGCATACATGTGACCACCAAATTGCTCCAAATGTTCCGAACACGCTTCCAAAGCATTATAAACATCAAATCCTTTTACAGATCGTGCTGAAGCCGCTAATTTATCGCCACTTTTTGTGAAAACTAAAGTCGGTCGATAATAGGTTTCTATCAATCGTGATGCAACAATTCCAATCACGCCTTTATGCCAATCTTCCTGGTAAACAACCGTTGTAAATCCGGCAATTTCGTCATTTTCGACTATTTGCGAAAGCGCTTCAATGGTGATTTGTTTGTCCAATTCTTTTCGGTCGGAATTGTATTTTTCAATTTCTGAAGCAAATTGTTGTGCTTGTTCAAAATCAAATTCCGATAATAATTCAACTGCGTGATTGCCGTGTTTTATTCGTCCAGCGGCATTAATTCTTGGTGCAATTATAAATACAACATCGGTAATATCGAGCGTTTGTTTTTTTATTTGATGAATCAAAGCCTTAATTCCTGGTCGCGGATCTGAGTTGATAACTTGCAATCCAAAATGTGCTAAAACCCTGTTTTCACCTGTCATTGGAACAATATCAGCAGCAATTGCAGTCGCTACTAAATCGAGATACGGCGTTAAATCTTCAATGGTTTGACCTCTGTTTTCGCCCAAAGCTTGAATCAACTTGAAGCCAATTCCGCAACCACATAATTCGTCATACGGATAGGAACAATCGTCTCTTTTTGGATCTAAAACCGCAACTGCGTCTGGCAAAAATTCTCCTGGTCGGTGGTGATCGCAAATGATAAAATCGATGTTTCGCTCTTTGGCATAAGCCACGTGATCAATAGATTTTATGCCGCAATCTAGGGCAATAATTAAGGAAAATTCATTGTCGTCGGCAAAGTCAATTCCCTTGAAAGAAATTCCATAACCTTCGTCATATCGATCTGGAATATAAGTGGCAACATCCGAATAATAGGTTTTTAAATAGGATGAAACCAATGAAACTGAGGTGGTTCCATCTACATCATAATCGCCAAAAACGAGGATTTTTTCTTGTTTTGCAATCGCCAATTCAATTCTTGCAACGGCTTTATCCATATCTTTCATCAGATACGGATTGTGCAAATGTTCTAATTTAGGGCGGAAAAAATCTCTGGCTTCTTCAAACGTTTCAATGCCGCGTTGCACCAAAAGTGTGGCAACAAATTCTTCGACATTCAAGGCTTGCGCCAAATGGGCAACTTTTTGAGAATCGGGTTGTGGTTTTAAAGTCCAGCGCATATAATTTGATTTTGAATGGTAACTAATTTATTGAACTTTATATGTAATTATTTCGTTGGTTTCCCTCCCACAATGACCACAATTTCGCCTTTTGGTGGTTTGTTTTCGAAATGAGTTAGCACTTCTCGAACGGTTCCCCGAATGTTTT
>Ga0209443_1000835_pt1 | contig 20325 bp, 18 predicted proteins | sample LauGreBMM110DCMD_2_FD_187571 | JGI IMG/M metagenome (GOLD analysis project Ga0209443, IMG submission 187571) | Freshwater lake microbial communities from Lake Michigan, USA - Su13.BD.MM110.DCMD (SPAdes) (version 2) | ecosystem: Environmental > Aquatic > Freshwater > Lake | place: Lake Michigan... | reverse complement strand
CTTGCGATAAAAAAAGTAAAATCGAAAAAGAAATCGAAAATATTCCTGTATCTGTAAAAGTAGAACGTTTCGACAAAATTTTCTATGAAACACCAGTTGAAAATCTTTCGCAAATCAAACAAAAATATCCGTATTTATTTCCCGTTGCAACTCCAGATTCTGTTTGGGTTAATAAAATGAAAAATCCATTAAACAGAGAATTATACACGGAAGTGCAGAAAAAATATTCAAATTTTGAAAAGGTTAATGCCGATTTAGATCATCTTTTCCGTCATATAAAATACTATTTTCCCAAAACGAAAACGCCAAAAATAATTACCCTGATTTCAGAAATGGATTATCAAAACAAAGCCATTTATGCCGATACTTTGGTCGTAATTTCTTTGGATTTGTATCTAGGAAAAAACCACAAATTTTATGAGTTTCCAGAATATCTAAAGCAAAATTTTGAACAAAATCAAATGATGCCCGATATTGTTTCCAGTTTTGCAGCTACAAAAATTCCAAATATTTCAGATAAAACGTTGCTTTCGCAAATGATTTACGCAGGTAAGGAATTGTATCTAAAAGACGTTTTGATACCTGAAACTTCCGATGCCGAAAAAATTGGTTACTCAATTGAACAAATAACGTGGTGCCAAGAAAACGAAAGTTATATGTGGCGTTATTTTATGGAAGATAAATTATTATACAGCACCGATTCTAAATTACCGAACCGATTTATTAATGTTGCACCGTTCTCAAAATTCTATTTGGAATTTGATAACGAAACGCCAGGAAGAGTTGGAACTTGGGTTGGATGGCAAATTGTTCGTTCTTTTATGAACAATAATGAGCTAACTTTGCAACAAGTTTTGCAAATGGATCCAATGGAATTATTTCAAAAATCAAAATATAAACCTAAAAAATAATGGCAAATTCAACCTCTGAAATTAAATTTTTCGTAGAATTAGACGAAAATAAAGTACCCGAAAAATTAAGTTGGACAGCACAAGATGGTGGTGTTCAAGCTGAAGATGCCAAAGCCATTATGCTTTCTATTTGGGATAGTAAAGCTCAAGAATCTTTGCGAATTGATTTGTGGACCAAAGACATGCCTGTTGACGAAATGAAATTGTTTTTTCATCAAACTTTAGTTGCGATGTCTGATACTTTCAAACGTGCTACTGACGACGAAAAAATGGCGGATACAATGAAAGATTTTTGTGATTATTTTGCTGAAAAGCTTGAATTGAATAAATAGTAATCGCTTTATAACGAAAAAATCCCAAAACACAGCATTGCGTTTTGGGATTTTTTATTGGATAAAATATTTTCTAAAACTGACTGTTGTTTTTGAAAACCTCTTGATTAACTTCGTCAATATAATTTAATAATTCCATTTTGCCAGTTAATTCTGTTGCGGAAGTCACAAAATGATTTGGCATTTCAGCCCAATTATTAGCGAACATTTGCTTTTTGTAAGCTGCAATGTGAGAAGCAATTTTCACTTTACTGATTTTATCGGCTTTAGTAAAAACAATACAAAAAGGAATTTCACTTTCTCCCATATACGACATAAATTCGATGTCAATATTTTGTGCTTCGTGACGAATATCTATCAAAACAAAAGCGCAAACAAGTTGTTCTCTTGTTTCAAAATAATCGGTTATAAATTGTTGAAAAACAGATTTTGTTTTTTTGGAAACTTTCGCATATCCATAACCAGGCAAATCTACTAAGAACCAATTGTTGTTAATCAAAAAGTGGTTTATCAATTGCGTTTTTCCTGGTCTTCCTGACGTTTTTGCTAAGTTTTTATGATTCGTAAGCATGTTTATCAAAGACGATTTTCCAACATTGGAACGACCAATAAAGGCATATTCTGGCAAGAAATCTTTCGGACATTTATCAACTTCAGAATTGCTGATTATAAATTCGGCAGTATTAATTTTCATAATCAAGTAGTATTTCTACAAAGGTAGTTAAAAAAAACACCACAACAGTTTCAGAAAATAACTGAAATTATTGTGGATAAAAATTGTTATAATTAGTATTACAAATGGTTATTTTGCAACCATTCATACATAATTTCGTTGAATTCAGCTGGTCGTTCCATCATTGCTGCATGACCGCATTTGTCAATCCAAAACAAAGAAGAATTCGGCAATAATTTGTGAAATTCTTCGGCAACATCAGGGGGTGTAACCATGTCATTCTTGCCCCAAATAATACAGGTTGGAATGTGCATTTTAGGCAAATCTTTAGCCATATTATGACGAATAGCACTTTTGGCAATCGTTAGGGTTTTGATTAATTTAATTCGGTCGTTTGCCATACTAAAAACTTCATCTACCATTTCTTTAGTAGCGACTTTTGGATCATAAAATACAGCTTGTGCTTTCTTTTGAATATAATCATAATCACCACGTCTTGGGTAACTGTCACCCATTGCACTTTCGTATAGACCTGAACTACCTGTAATTACAAGTCCTGACATTTTTTCGGGATACATTTTTGCGTGGTATAATGCAATATGGCCACCCAAAGAATTCCCCATTAAAATCACCCTGTCAAAACCTTTAAATGTGATAAAATCTTTCACATATTTAGCGAAAGCTTTCACGTTTGTTCGTAACAGACTTTGAGTATATATTGGCAATTCGGGTATAATAATTTTATAACCTTTTTGAGAAAAGTAAGCCCCAGCAGATTCAAAATTGCTTAAACCACCCATTAAACCGTGTAAAACGATTATAGGTGTTCCTTCGCCAGCTTCAAAATAGGTGTAGCGTCCTTCTTTTTTTATGTCTTTTTCAATCATTATGATGACATTCTAATTTCTGCAAATATAAGATTTTATAACGAAACAATATTTTTTGATCAAAATAATTGAGTTTTCTAACTTCTATTTTATTTAAATTGAAAAGGCATAAAATAAATTCTGGTTATTAACCATTTATTTATTACTAAATCAATGGTTTTGATATGATTATGCTAATTTTTTTGAAATTATTTTCTCAATAACCATAATTCCTTAACAATTTGTCAAAGAACTTAGTAAGAGAAGGATCCTTCAAATTATCGATTTTTTGAAGGAAGTGGGAAAACTTATTAACAAAGTGGTATATTGTGGTAAATTGTGGTAAAAAATTTTATATTTTTGTCAAAACCATTTTAAATACTATTTAATTGAATTCAATAATTGGAACATACGAATGTAAAGTTGATGCTAAAGGTAGGCTGCTTTTGCCTGCGCCTTTAAAAAAGCAATTGACAGCTTCACTTCTTGACGGTTTTGTCTTGAAGCGTTCGGTTTTTCAGCCTTGTTTAGAATTGTATCCTATGTCGGAATGGGACTTGATGATGAATAAAATCAACAAGTTAAACAAATTTGTAAAGAAAAATAACGACTTCATTCGCCGTTTTACTGCAGGAGTAAAAGTGGTTGAAATAGATGCTTTAGGCAGAGTATTGATTCCAAAAGATTTAGTTGCATTTGCATCAATTTCTAAAGATTTGGTACTTTCTTCAGCAGTTAATATCGTTGAAATTTGGGATAAAGATTTATATGAAAATTTCATTTCTAACGATGAAGTAGATTTTGCAGATTTAGCAGAAGAGGTGATGGGTAAAGTAAATGACGATGAAAATGGAATATCATAATCCTGTTTTATTAAAAGAATCTGTTGACGGACTTAATATAAAACCAGACGGAATATATGTTGATGTGACTTTTGGCGGAGGCGGACATTCAAAAGAAATTTTGAGTCGTTTGGGTCCAAATGGTAAGCTATTCGCATTTGACCAAGATGAAGATGCTTTAGAAAATGCTTTAGATGACGAACGTTTTGTTTTGATCAATGAAAATTTCCGATTTATAAAAAGGTTTTTAAGATTTCATAATGTGAAAAGTGTTGATGGAATTTTGGCTGATTTGGGAGTTTCTTCTCATCAATTTGATGTTGCTGAACGTGGTTTTTCTACTCGTTTTGATGCCGAATTAGATATGAGAATGAGTCAGAAAAACGACTTAAATGCGTATCGAGTTGTCAATGAATATGACCAAACAAATTTGAGAAGAGTTTTTCTTGATTATGGAGAATTGAAAAATGCCCCGGCAATTGCCCGAGTAATTATTGAAGCCCGTGAAGAAGAACCAATAAAAAATACAGAACAGCTAAAAATAGTTTTAGGACGTTTTTTGCCAGCGCATAAAAGCCATAAAATATTGGCTCAAATGTATCAGGCAATCCGAATTGAAGTCAACCAAGAAATGGATGTTTTAAAAGAATTTTTAGAACAATCTTTAGAAATTTTGAATACAGGCGGACGATTGAGCGTTATTTCATACCATTCATTGGAAGACAGATTAGTAAAAAGATTGATGAAAAACGGAATGTTTGAAGGCGAACCAGAACGTGATTTTTTTGGAAATTTTTCTGTGCCTTTCAAAACAATTGGAAAATTAATTGTTCCTGATTTTCAAGAAATTAAAATCAATAATAGAGCTCGAAGCGCAAAATTGAGAATAGCCGAAAAGAGGTAGCCAATGAAAAACGGAGTTTACAGCATATTAAAAGCAAGATTTTTAATCAACGAAGAAGCAAATGCAGCTAAAAACTGGCGGTTCATTGTTTTTCTAACTCTTCTTGCCATTTTTATGATTGCCAATAACAATAATGTAGATCAAAAAGTTTTTAAAATCATTGAATTAACGGGCGAAGTAAAAGAATTACGTTCGGAATTTGTGGACCGTCGTTCTGAATTAATGAAATTGAAAATGGAATCTACGGTAACATTAAAAATGAAAGAAAAAGGAATTTTCCCAGCTTCGGCACCACCAATAAAAATAATAGTAAAGAAAGAAGAAGAGAAAGGTTTTTTTAAAAATTTATGGTAGAAGAAAATAAAAATAGTATCTCTAAAATCTACTTGGTTGCGGTTGTCATCTTTTTAATGGCGCTCGCAATTGTCGTGAAAATCACTAATATCCAATGGGTAGAAGGAGATACTTTGCGCAAATTGGCCAAAGAACGTTCAATTAAAAATTTTGTTATTCCTGCCAATAAAGGAAATATATATTCTTCAGACGGAAGTTTGTTGGCAACATCTATTCCAAATTATACTATTCGATTTGATGCAATGGCTCCAGATTCTAAGGATTTCAATAAAAACATCAAACCCTTATCCGATTCATTAGCTGTTTTATTTGGGAAACCTTCTAGTTATTTTAGTTCCGAATTAACCGCTGCAAGAGCTAACAAAAATAGATTTCTATTAGTGGCAAGAGATATAAGTTATACAGAATACATGCGAATTAAAAGCTATCCATTATTTAAATTAGGAATTTATAAAGGTGGAATTATAATTGACCAAAAAACAATTCGGAAACATCCAATTGGGGAAATCGCACAAAGAACTATTGGTTATGAGCGCATTACACCTGAAGGATTGCCTGATGGAAAAGGAATTGAATGGGCATTTAGAAAATATTTAAATGGAAAAGACGGAAAAGTGCTTAAGCAAAAAATTGCAAAAGGCCAGTGGAAACCCATCCGTGATGTCAATGAAGTTGAGCCTCAAGACGGTTATGATGTAATTTCTACCATTGATGTTTATGTTCAAGATATTGCACATCACGCGTTGTTAGAACAACTTGAAAAATACAAGGCCGATCATGGATGTGTGGTAGTTATGGAAACTAAAACGGGACACATTAAAGCAATTTCAAATTTAGGAAGAGCTACTGACGAAACATATTCAGAAACCACTAATTACGCAATTGCAGAATCTCACGAACCAGGATCAACGTATAAATTGGCCGATTTAATGACGCTTCTAGAAGATAAAAAAGTAGATACAAGTGCGGTTTATAATACAAACGGCGGGGTGGTTACCTATTTTGGAAATAGAGTTGTTGATTCTCACGAAGGTGGTTATGGAACAATTTCACTCGCCCAAGGATTTGAAAAATCATCAAATACAGTCATGGTTCAAGCGGTGTATAACAATTATAAAAATAATCCTTCTCAGTTTGTAAATCATTTGAACTCTTATGGATTAAATTCTCGTTTAGGATTGCCTTTTAAAGGGGAAGGAAAACCATATATACCAAAGCCTTCGGATAAAACATGGTCAAATATTTCACTTCCGTGGATGGCGTTTGGATATGGCGTTTTAATCACGCCTTTACAAACACTAACCTATTATAATTCTGTTGCCAATAATGGTGTGATGGTAAAACCTCAATTTGTTTCTGAAATTAAGGAATGGGACCGAACGGTGTTAAAGTTCAATAAAAAAATTATTAATCCAAAAGTGTGCTCTCAAGAAACGATACTAAAATTGAAAGCTGTTTTGGAAAATGTTGTTAAAAGAGGAACGGCATCAAAATTATATTCTAAAGATTTTTCGATGGCTGGGAAAACGGGAACTGCCCAAGCCAATTACGGAACGAATGGAGGTGCCGACAAACATTACATCTCATCATTTGTAGGTTATTTTCCTGCAGATGTGCCTAAATATTCTTGTATTGTTGTAGTTCACGATCCAGACGCTTCGAATAATAATTACTATGGAGCAGATGTTGCAGGACCAGTATTTAAAAGAATTGCTCAAAAGATTTTTACCGATTCGCCAACGAGAAATGAAGTGAAAAATTTGGACAAAAAGAATCCTAAACAAGAAAAAAATTACTCAGATTATTATACAAAATCGCAAGAAAAAAAGAATGTAATTCCAAATTTAAAAGGAATGTCAGGAATGGATGCGGTTGCCTTATTAGGAAATCTTAAAGTAAAAGTAAAAATTATTGGTATTGGAAAAGTCAAAAAACAATCCATTAATCCGGGTGTAGCAATTACAAGTGAAGCAACAATAATATTAGAATTATCGTGATAAATCTAAAAGAAATACTTTGGAAAGTAGCAATTGAAGCAGTTAATGGTTCGACGGATGTTGCTATTGAAAAAATGGAATTTGATTCCCGAAAAATTTCTGAAAACGATGTTTTTATTGCTATTCGTGGAACAATTTCTGACGGGCACGATTTTATTGAAACGGCTATTAATAATGGAGCAATTGCAATAATTTGCGATACATTTCCAGAAATATTTGTTACGGGAATTACCTATATCAAAGTTAAAGACACGAATAAAGCGATGGCTTTTATGTCGGCAAATTATTTTGAAAATCCGTCTCAAAAACTAAAGTTAGTTGGAATTACAGGAACAAACGGAAAAACTACTGTAGCATCTTTATTGTATCAATTGTTTCAAAAAGCAGGGCATAAAGTAGGGTTGCTTTCCACAGTAAAAATTTTAGTTGACACTAAAGAATATAAAGCAACGCACACCACGCCTGATTCAATTACGATTAATCAGTATCTAAAGGAGATGGTTGAAGAAGGTGTTGAATATTGTTTTATGGAAGTGAGTTCTCATGGAATTCATCAAAAAAGAACGGAAGGATTACAATTTGCAGGAGGTGTTTTTACCAATTTATCTCACGATCATTTGGATTACCATCCTACATTTTCGGAATATAGAGATGTAAAAAAAGTGTTTTTCGATAATTTACCGAAAACAGCTTTTGCATTATCAAATAGCGACGATAAAAACGGAAGCGTAATGTTGCAAAATACAGCGGCAAGAAAATTGACATATGCCTTGAAAACATATTCTGATTATAAAGCGCAAATTTTAGAAAATCAATTGTCGGGATTGCTATTAAAAATAAATGATAATGAAGTTTGGGTTCGGTTGATAGGAACATTTAATGCTTATAATTTATTAGCAATTTATGGAACTGCGGTTGAATTAGGTATAGAATCATTGGAAGTTTTGCGATTATTATCTGAGTTAGAAAGTGTGTCTGGACGTTTCCAATTCATCGTTTCCAAAGGAAATATTACGGCAATTATAGATTATGCACATACGCCAGATGCTTTAGAAAACGTGTTGAAAACGATAAATGATATTAGAACCAATAACGAACAACTGATTACTGTTGTAGGTTGTGGCGGTGATAGAGACAAAACAAAACGACCAATAATGGCAGACATCGCATCGACATTGAGCGATAAAATAATTATTACTTCGGACAATCCAAGAACGGAAAACCCGGAAACGATAATTGCAGAAATGGAACAAGGTGTTGCACCTCAAAATTTTAAAAAAACAGTTTCAATTTCAGATAGAAAGCAAGCAATTAAAGCGGCTTGTCAATTGGCTCAAGCCAATGATATTATTCTAATTGCCGGAAAAGGACACGAAACATATCAGGAAATTAATGGTGTTCGTCATGATTTTGATGATATGAAAATAGTAAAAGAAATGTTAGATCAATTAACCAAATAAACTAAAATTATGCTGTATTATTTATTTGAATACCTACATAAAGTGTTAAACGTTCCAGGAGCTGGGGTGTTTCAATATATCACATTTAGATCGGCTTTGGCATTGATTTTATCGTTGTTGATTTCTACAATTTTCGGAAAAAGAATTATCAATTTTTTGAGAAATCAACAAGTTGGAGAAACGGTTCGCGAATTGGGACTTGCAGGTCAAACTCAAAAAGCGGGAACGCCAACAATGGGTGGATTGATTATTATTATCGCCACTTTGATTCCTGTTATTTTATTGACAAAATTGAATAACATCTATATAATTCTATTGATTGTAACCACACTTTGGATGGGAACTATTGGTTTTATTGATGATTATATCAAAATTTTCAAAAAAGACAAAGAAGGGTTAAAAGGTATTTTCAAGGTAATTGGTCAAGTTGGATTGGGAATAATTGTAGGGTCTGTTTTGTATTTGCATCCCGGTGTAACGGTTAGAAATGATGTGAAAGATAAAGTTTCATTGACACAAACTGAAAATGTAATTCATCAAGCGCCAATTGAAGAAAAATCGACAGCAACAACAATTCCTTTTTTCAAAAATAACGAGTTTGATTATGCAGAATTATTAGCTTGGACCGGAGAAGGTTACGAAAAATGGTCCTGGTTGATATTCATTCCTTTTGTAATTTTTATTATAACGGCTGTTTCAAATGGTGCCAATTTAACGGATGGAATTGATGGTTTGGCCGCAGGAACATCAGCGATTTCTGTACTTGCATTGGCAATTTTCACGTTCGTTTCTGGAAACATTATTTTTTCAAATTATCTCAACATAATGTACATTCCTGATTCAGGAGAAATGACTGTTTTTATTGCTGCTTTTATTGGAGCATTAATTGGTTTTCTTTGGTATAATTCCTATCCCGCATCCGTATTTATGGGAGATACAGGAAGTTTGACCATTGGTGGAATTATCGCTGTTTTGGCAATTTCAGTTCGTAAAGAAATGTTGATTCCGCTAGTATGTGGAATTTTCTTGGCTGAGAATTTCTCTGTTGTGTTACAAGTTGCCTATTTCAAATATACTAAAAAACGATTTGGCGAAGGACGAAGAATCTTTCTAATGTCGCCATTGCATCATCATTATCAGAAAAAAGGGTATCACGAAAGTAAGATTGTAACTCGGTTTTGGATTGTCGGAATTTTATTAGCAATTCTGTCAATTGTAACTCTGAAATTAAGATAGAATGAGATTAGTCATACTCGGCGGAGGTGAAAGTGGCGTTGGAACCGCAATTCTTGGAAAGAAAAAAGGATACGATGTTTTTGTGTCCGATTATGGAAAAATAAAAGAAAATTATAAGGAAGTTCTTAGCATTAATGGAATAAAATGGGAAGAGGAAAAGCATACGGAAAAAAAAATTATGAATGCCGATGTGGTGATGAAAAGCCCAGGAATTCCTGATAAATCACCGATTGTCAAAATGCTAATCGAGAATAAAATCCCAGTGATTTCCGAAATTGAATTTGCAGCGCCATTTACAAAAGCAAAAACAATTGGAATTACGGGTAGCAATGGTAAAACAACCACAACAATGTTGACGTATCATTTGCTAAAATCGGCAGGAATAAATGTTGGACTTGGAGGGAATATTGGAAAGAGTTTTGCGTGGCAAGTTGCCGAAGATAAATACGATTATTACGTTTTAGAATTAAGTAGTTTTCAATTAGACGGAATCATAAATTACAAGCCAGATATTGCAATTATTACCAATATAAGCCCGGATCATTTAGACCGATACGAATATAAATATGAAAATTATATCGCATCAAAATTTAGAATTACAATGAACCAAACAGAAAACGACTTTTTAATCTATGATGCAGATGACGAAGCAATTTCAGAATGGTTCAAAAACAATAAAACAAAAGCACAATTAATTCCATTTTCACTGACAAAAACATTTGAAAAAGGAGCCTTTATAAAAGATAAAAATATGGAAGTCAACATCAACGAAGAAGAATTTGTAATGGAAACACAGTACATTGCATTGGAAGGAAAACACAATTTGAAAAACGCAATGGCGGCAACTTCGGTAGCTAAATTGCTGCAAATTCGAAAACAAACCATTCGCGAAAGTTTATCAAATTTTCAAGGTGTAGAACATCGTTTGGAGAAAGTTTTGAAAATTCAAAATGTGCAATACATTAATGATTCAAAAGCGACCAATGTTAATGCTGCTTTCTTTGCATTAGACAGTATGAATTCGCCTACAGTTTGGATTGTGGGTGGTGTTGATAAAGGAAATGACTATTCAGAATTGATGTCTTTGGTTCACGAAAAAGTGAAAGCAATTATTTGCCTTGGAGTTGATAACAAGAAAATAATTGATGCCTTTGGAAATATTGTTGACATGATGATTGAGGTTTCAAGTATGCAAGACGCTGTGACAATGGCGCAACGTTTAACCGAAAAAGGCGACGCCGTTTTATTATCCCCCGCTTGCGCAAGTTTTGATTTATTCGAAAACTACGAAGACAGAGGAAGACAATTTAAAAACGCAGTACAGAATTTATAAGAAAAGTTTAAGGTTTAAAGTTTAAGGTTGAGCAACTTTAAACTTTAAACAAAAAAACTTTAAACAAAATTTAAAAATGAAAGAACTAATAAACAATCTAAAAGGAGACAAAGTAATATGGACATTCGTGGCCTTATTAGCACTGTTTTCGTTTATGCCTGTTTTTAGTGCGAGTAGTAATTTGGCTTATTTAGGCAAAGGAACTGGAAATACAATAAGTTATTTGCTGACACATTTGGCTCACATTTTTATGGGTTTCTTGATAATTTATGCCGTACATAAAATCCCGTACCATTATTTCAGAGCGATTTCTAAAATTGCATTGCCCGTGGTTTGGGCATTGTTGGTCTTTACTTTAATTAGAGGAACGGTTATCGCTGGTGCAAATGCGAGTCGTTGGATTCAAGTACCATTTATTGGAATTACATTTCAAACATCAACTTTTGCTTTTGTGGTTTTGATGGTTTTTGTTGCCCGATATTTATCTAAAAAATCGGAAGTACCAATGACCTTTAAATCATCATTTATAGAACTTTGGTTGCCAGTATTTATTACATTAGTATTAATTTTGCCAGCCAATTTTTCTACAACAGCGTTGATATTTGCAATGGTTTTGATGCTAACTTTTGTGGGTAATTATCCAATAAAATACATCGCAGTTGTTGTTGGTTCCGGAGTTGTTTGCTTGGTATTTTTTGTATTATTGTCTAAAGCATTTCCAGATTCTAAATTTTTTAATAGAGTAGGAACGTGGACAAGTAGAATTGAAAACTATACTTCTAATAAGCCTGGCGAGGATGATTACCAAATTAAAAACGCAAAAATAGCAATTGCTTCTGGAGGAATTTACGGTTTAGGGCCTGGAAAAAGTGTCCAAAAAAATGTACTTCCACAATCTTCTTCAGATTTTATTTATGCAATTATTGTCGAAGAATATGGCTTAATTGGAGGCTTACTCGTTCTTGGTTTATACTTGTTATTGTTCTTCCGATTTATGGTTGCAGCACACAAAGCCAACACCCTTTTCGGAAAATTATTAGTTGTTGGTTTGGGATTTCCAATGATATTTCAAGCGCTAATAAATATGGGCGTAGCAGTTGAATTATTACCTGTAACAGGTCAAACATTACCGTTAATAAGTAGTGGTGGAAGTTCCATTTGGATGACGTGTGTTTCCCTTGGGATAATTATCAGCGTAACCAAAAAAGACGAAGAAATTGCATTGGAACAAAGTGAAGCTGAAAAAAGAGATATGATTCTTCAAAAGTTAATTGACGAACAAATCGAAAAAGAAAATGCCGTTGACGAAGTAGTTGAAGAGAATAATTATTCTATTGAAGACACTTCAAAAAATCCAATGGACGCAGTTTTGAAGAAGAAGTAGACAGTGTTCATTTTTTAGTAATCAGTTCATAATTTAATAAATGTCAAAATACAAATTCATACTAAGTGGTGGCGGAACGGGCGGACATATCTACCCGGCAATCGCTATTGCGGATGAATTAAAATCTCGTTTTCCAAATGCTGAATTTTTATTTGTAGGCGCCCAAGACAAAATGGAAATGCAAAAAGTGCCACAAGCGGGATATCCAATTAAGGGACTTTGGATTGCTGGGCTTCAACGAAAATTGACGTTGCAAAATGTATTATTCCCTATTAAACTAATCAGTAGTTTGTGGAAATCAAGAGCCATAATAAAAGAGTTTAAACCCGATGTGGTGATTGGAACGGGTGGATTTGCTTCGGGACCATTATTGCAAATGGCGAATTCCTTGAATATTCCAACGGTTATTCAAGAACAAAATTCGTTTCCTGGAATTACCAATAAACTGTTGAGTAAAAAAGCCAATAAAATTTGTGTGGCTTATGAAAATTTAGATCGGTTTTTTCCAAAAGAGAAAATGATTCTAACGGGAAATCCAGTTCGTCAGGATTTGATTGACATTGATGAAAAAAGAGAAGAAGCTATTACCTATTTCAATTTGGATGCTTCCAAAAAAACACTTTTGGTTCTTGGCGGGAGCCTTGGCGCAAGAAGCATAAATCAATTAATCGAAAAGGAATTAACACTTTTCGATTCGTTAAATGTTCAGATAATCTGGCAATGCGGAAAATTCTATTTTGATCAGTATAATAAATATAATACAACCAACAACCAACAACCAACAATTAATATTCAGGTTTTTGCCTTTATTGATAGAATGGATTTGGTTTATGCTGCTGCCGATTTTGTGATTTCAAGAGCCGGAGCATCGTCAGTTTCGGAGTTGAGTATTGTGGGAAAACCAGTGATTTTCATTCCATCGCCAAATGTTGCCGAAGACCATCAAACTAAAAATGCCAAATCTATTGTAGATAGAAACGGTGCTTTGATGCTTAAAGAAAGTGAATTGGATGAGAAATTCAATACTGTTTTTAGCGATTTAGTTGCCAATGAAAATTTGCAAAAGCAACTATCAGAAAATATAAAAAAATTAGCAAAAATTCACGCTACAAGAGATATTGTAGATGAAATTGTGAAATTGATAAAATAAATATAAGTCACAGATGTTGTTTGACCTTATGACTTTAAAACAGTAAAACTTTTTAATGAACTTGAACCAAATACATAACGTCTATTTCATAGGAATCGGAGGAATCGGGATGAGTGCTTTGGCGCGTTATTTCAAAACCATCGGTAAAAATGTATCTGGTTATGATAAAACCGAAACCGAACTCACGAGAGAATTGGTACAAAGTGGCATCAACATTCATTTTGAAGACAATATAAATCTAATTCCAACAGATTATTTAACTGAAAATACTTTGGTAATTATTACGCCAGCAGTGCCAATCACACATTCAGAATGGAATTATTTTTTAGAAAGAGATTTCAATGTTAAAAAAAGGGCAGAAGTTTTAGGAATTATTACAAAAGATACGTTTTGTTTTGCAGTTGCGGGAACGCACGGAAAAACAACAACTTCAAGTATTTTAGGACATATTTTGTATGAAAGTGGTGCCGATGTAACTTCGTTTCTAGGTGGAATTGTAGAGAATTATAACTCTAATTTAATTGGAACTGGAAAAACGATAACTGTGGTTGAAGCCGACGAATTTGACCGTTCCTTCTTGCATTTACATCCCAATATTGCTTGTATCACCTCAATGGATGCCGATCATTTGGACATTTACGGAGATAGTGCCGCAATGGAAGCTTCATTTATAGAATTTGCTGATAAAGTGGAAGATAAAAGTAAGCTTTTTATAACCAAAGATTTGCCGTTAGAAGGAGTTAGAGTAGAAATTAGCGAAAGTAAAACACTTAGCGAAGTTCCCCCTTCGGGGGTTAGGGGGCTATTCAATGCTTTCAACGTGAGAATTGTAAATGGAAATTATGTATTTGATGTGCAAACGCCAACAGAAATACTATCGAATTTAGAATTTGGATTGCCAGGAAAACACAATTTAACAAATGCCTTGATGGCTTTGGCAATGGCAAAAAAGTTCGGAACATCCAATGATGCAATTGCAAAAGCACTAAAATCGTTCAAAGGAATTAAGAGAAGATTTTCATATCAAATTAAAGAAAGTAATTTAGTATATATTGACGATTATGCACACCATCCAACAGAAATAAACGCGGTGCACCAAGCAGTTTCAGAATTGTATCCCAATCAAAAAGTAATGGCCATTTTTCAACCGCATTTGTATAGTAGAACAAAAGATTTCGCTGATGATTTTGCTAAAAGTCTTTCTGCTTTTGATGAGGTTTTATTGTTAGATATTTATCCTGCACGAGAAATACCAATGGAAGGAATTACATCAGATTGGTTGTTGGGAAAAATGACAAATGAGCATAAAAAAGTCGTTTCTAAATTGGATTTGATTCCAGCAATATTGAAAAGTGAAGCAAAAATAATTGTTACTATTGGAGCAGGAGATATTGGAGAATTGGTTCAACCAATAAAAGAAGCATTGCTAAAAAAATAAATGGATTCTTGATTACAAATCAGAATTGCATAAAATATATAAAATGAAAAAATTGAACTGGAAAAATATTTGGATAAATGTAAGATTACTGCTGATGTTTGTAGCGGTTATTTTTCTATTTTCATTTTCTTCAAAACGAAATTCAGAGCGAAAACTCGTAAAATCGGTAGTAGTTTTTCTTGGAAATGAGGAAATTTTTGTGACACACGAAACGGTTAATAAATTGTTAATAGAAAATAATCAGAGTGTGCAAATACTACAAAAAGATAAGGTAGATTTGAACAAATTGGAAAAATATCTCGACAATTACAATATGATTGAAAAATCAGAAGTGTTTGTAACTATCGATGGTGTGCTGAAAGCTGTGGTAAAACAGAAGTCGCCAATAGCAAGGGTTTTTGACGAAAACGGATCCTTTTATTTTGATTATCAGGGGAATAAAATGCCGTTATCTGAAAATTTCACTGCTAGAGTTCCGTTAATTTCGGGTGCAATAAATGATGAAAACAGCAAGGATTTAAATAAATTATTTCGATTTATTTATGATGATGCTTTTTTGAAAAAAAACATAATTGGAATAGAAATTTTGCCAACTGGGGCGATAATTATGTCCAATAGAAATTATAATTACAAGATTGATTTTGGAAGAACCATAAATGTGGAAGCTAAATTCAAAAATTATAAAGCATTTTTTCAAAAAGCAGAAGCAGATAGTTCGTTAGTGAAATATAAAAAAATAAATCTGAGGTTTACGCAGCAAGTGGTTTGCACAAAATAATTGGTTATGGAAAAAGAGAGTATTGCAGTAGGATTAGACATTGGGACAACAAAAATTGTCGCAATGATTGGTAGAAAAAACGAATATGGAAAATTGGAGATTCTTGGAATTGGAAAATCCAAAAGTTTAGGTGTGAAAAGAGGTGTGGTTGATAATATCACGCAAACAATCCAATCTATCCAACAAGCGGTTCAAGAAGCAGAAACTAATTCAGGTTACAAAATAAAAGATGTAGTTGTAGGAATTGCCGGACAACATATTCGCAGCATCCAACACAGCGATTACATCAGTAGAAGTAATGCAGAAGAAGTTATTGGCGATAAAGACATTGATTTGTTAATCAATCAAGTTCATAAATTAGCGATGCTTCCAGGGGAAGAAATTATTCACGTTTTGCCACAAGAATTCAAAATTGATGGGCAATCTGAAATAAAAGAACCAATCGGAATGTGCGGCGGAAGATTAGAATCAAGTTTTCATGTGGTTGTTGGACAAGCATCCTCAATCAGAAATGTGGGAAGATGTATTCAAAGTTCAGGCATTGAATTATCGGGATTAACCTTGGAACCATTAGCTTCGGCAGATGCTGTTTTGAGTCAGGAAGAAAAAGAAGCGGGTGTGGCTTTGATAGATATTGGTGGTGGAACGACAGATTTAGCCATTTTCAAAGACGGTATTATTCGCCACACGGCAGTAATTCCTTTTGGTGGAAATGTAATTACCGACGACATCAAAGAAGGATGTTCTATCATTGAAAAGCAAGCAGAATTATTGAAAGTGAAATTTGGATCGGCTTGGCCAGGAGAAAATAAAGACAACGAAATTGTTTCTATTCCAGGTTTAAGAGGGAGAGAACCTAAAGAAATTTCTTTGAAAAATTTGTCTAAAATAATCCACGCTCGTGTAGTTGAAATTATTGAACAAGTTTTTGTAGAAATTAAAGCATATGGTCACGAAGATCCAAGACGTAAATTAATTGCAGGGATTGTATTAACTGGTGGTGGGGCACAATTGAATCACATCAAACAATTAGTAGAATATATAACAGGAATGGATACTAGAATTGGCTATCCAAACGAGCATTTAGCGGGTGATTCTGATGAAGAAATTTCAAGTCCATTATACGCAACTGCAGTTGGATTAGTAATGAATTCTATTGAAAATAGTACGCAAAGTGCGGTGAAAATAACTTTTTCTGCACCTGAAAAAGTAAATGTTTATAGAGCGCCAGTAGAACCTATTCCAGAAAATGAAGAGCATGAAAAGCAAGAAGAAAAAGTTAAAATCCCTGTGGGAGAATCGACAGAAACAAAAATCAGAAAGTCGTTTTTTGATAAATATGTTGATAAAATCAAAGAATTTTTAGACAACGCAGAGTAGTTTAAAAAATAAATTGAAAGAAAACTTTCTTTTTGCACAGTGCCGAAAGAAGTTAAAAAAATAGAATAATTAATTAAGAATAAAAACCAATATTATGACAAGCAACTCAGATTTTGGAAGTATTTCATTTGATTTACCAAAGAACCAATCAAATGTAATTAAGGTAATTGGCGTTGGTGGAGGCGGAAGTAACGCAATTAACCATATGTTTAAGCAAGGTATTAAAGGCGTTGATTTCATCGTTTGCAACACTGATTCGCAAGCCCTAGAAAACAGTTCGGTTCCGAACAAAATTCAATTGGGTGTGAATTTAACCGAAGGACTTGGTGCAGGTGCCAATCCAGAAGTAGGTCAACAATCAGCGATTGAAAGCATTGCCGACATCGAAAAAATGTTAGACAGCAATACCAAAATGGTTTTCATTACCGCAGGAATGGGTGGTGGAACTGGAACTGGTGCAGCTCCCGTAATTGCTCAATTAGCTAAAGAAAGAGACATTCTAACCGTTGGAATTGTAACTATTCCTTTTCAATTTGAAGGAAAAGTACGTCAAGAACAAGCATTATTAGGTGTTGAAAAATTAAGAAAACAAGTCGATTCTTTGATTGTTATCAATAATAACAAATTGAGAGAAGTATATGGAAATTTAGGTTTCAAAGCCGGTTTCTCTAAAGCGGACGAAGTTTTAGCAACTGCCTCAAGAGGGATTGCTGAAGTAATTACGCATCACTATACTCAAAATATTGATTTAAAAGATGCGAAAACCGTTTTGTCAAACAGCGGAACTGCCATAATGGGTTCGGCTTCGGCAAGTGGTGATAATCGTGCAAAAGAAGCCATTATTTCTGCGCTCGATTCCCCATTATTAAATGATAATAAAATCGCAGGTGCCAAAAACGTATTGTTGCTTATCGTTTCTGGAACTAATGAAATCACAATTGACGAAATTGGAGAAATCAATGATCATATTCAAGCGGAAGCAGGTTACAATGCCAATATTATTATGGGGGTTGGTGAAGACGATTCTCTTGCGGATGCCATTGCAGTGACTATCATTGCTACAGGTTTCAATTCAGAACAACAAAATGAAATCGTAAATACTGAACCTAAAAAGATTATCCATACTTTGGGTGGCGAACAAAAATTAGTTCAAGATTTATCAAATAATAAAGCAATTCCAGGATTTGATTTTTTGACATTTGAGGATGTAGTTCCTCAAAAAGAAGAAAAAATCATCTTTGAATTATTAGAAGATGAAGTAGAAATTGATAGTGTTGCTGAAACTCCAATGGAAGTTTTTGAAGCTCCTGAAGTTGAAATTCCAACGTTCGAAATGGACTTGGTTCCAACATCAGAATTCATAAAAAACCTTGACGTTACTTTTGAAATTGTTGCGCCAGAATTGGATGCAGAATATTATTTTTCTGCTCCAGAAGTGAAAGAAATTGAAGTGGTTGCGCCACAAGCAATTGTTGTCGAAGAAGAGCAAATTACCTTTTCATTCGATTTGCCAATTGCAAAAACAGAAGCGCCAAAAGAAGAACATTTCCTTTTCCAATTGACAGATGAGACTAAAAATATTCAAGTAAATGAGCATGTGGAGTTCGTAACAATGACCGAATTGAACGAAAGTGGCATTATAAAATATTCTCTTGAAGAGTATATGGATATCGAAAAAGAATTGTCAAATTCGAAACCTGTTGCTGCTGCCATCGAAGAGCCAATCGCTGATGAATTGAATATCACAGTAAAACAAGTTGATTTCAGTGCCAATAACAACTCGTTTTCAGAGGAAATTTCTCCAATGGAAATGTCAATCGAAGAATCATCAAAAATTATTGCCGATGAAAGAAGAAGAAAATTGAAAGAATTCAATTATAAATTTCATAATAACCCATCAAGAGTGGAAGAATATGAAAAAGAACCAGCATACAAAAGATCGGGAGTTGACCTTTCAAATCCTCAAACAAACAATGCAAATTCAAGAATTTCATTGGGAACCGACAGTAATAACGACAATCAGCTGCGTTCAAATAATTCATTTTTGCACGATAATGTAGATTAAACAAAAACAAATTACAAGAATTTAGCCCGAAAGTCAATGCGATTTTCGGGCTATTTTTTGCTTCCAAGCTCCCGATTTCTTTTTATCGGAACAGAACCAAAACAGTTGTAAATTCAATATTAATTCTATAAATTTGCAGGGCCTAAATCCAGCTGTACGTTTCAAGTTTTTTTTCGAAAATGCTTTTTTCTAAGACCTTAAAAGAGCTTCTAAAGTCGCTTTTTAAGTCCAAGAAAAAATCCATTTTCTCTCAAAAAAGCTTTCCACTTCCATCTGGGGCAAAGTAAAATCGTTTTCAAAATAACGTTTTTATTTAACGATTAACCAAATTAACAAAACAAGATATGAGTTTATCAGCAAAATTAATGGACGATATTAAAACCGCAATGAGAGCAAAAGATACGATTGCATTGGAAGCACTTCGCGCCATAAAATCGGAAATTTTGTTAGCACAAACGGCAACAGGAAGCAAAGAAGAAATCTCTGAAGAAGACGAAATCAAATTGTTACAAAAATTGGTAAAAACCAGAAAAGACAGTGCTAAAATCTTCACAGAACAAAACCGTTTGGACTTAGCAGAACCAGAATTAGCGCAAATTGCAGTAATCGAAAAATTCTTACCAGCACAATTAAGCGAAGCAGAAGTAGAAGCTGTAATTGCCAAAATTATCGCAGACACTGGCGCTTCAGGAATCGCTTCAATGGGGAAGGTTATGGGAATTGCTTCAGCTCAATTAGGCGGAACCGCTGAAGGAAAAACCATTTCTACAATAGTTAAGAAATTATTGGTATAGATTTAAATGGATTACTTTGTATATGTTCTAAAAAGCGAAATTGATGGCCGACTTTATAAAGGCCAAACAAGTAACATTGATAAGAGAATAATAGAACATAACTCCGGAAAAACAAAATCTACTAAAGGTTTTATACCTTGGAAATTAGTTTATTCTGAAATATTTGAAACAAGAGATAAAGCTGTACTTCGAGAAAAATATTTTAAAACCGGAAGTGGGAGACAGTTCCTAAAAGAGATATTAAAAAAATAATGGGCTGCGTAGTTCAACTGGATAGAATATCAGATTTCGGCTCTGAGGGTTGGGGGTTCGAATCCCTTCGCGGTCACTTTACTCCTTGTATTATTCTACAAGGAGTTTTTATTTCAACTGGATACCTGCCTGCCTGCAGGCAGGGAATATCAGATTTCGGCTCTGAGGGTTGGGGG
>Ga0209443_1000833_pt1 | contig 20366 bp, 33 predicted proteins | sample LauGreBMM110DCMD_2_FD_187571 | JGI IMG/M metagenome (GOLD analysis project Ga0209443, IMG submission 187571) | Freshwater lake microbial communities from Lake Michigan, USA - Su13.BD.MM110.DCMD (SPAdes) (version 2) | ecosystem: Environmental > Aquatic > Freshwater > Lake | place: Lake Michigan... | reverse complement strand
AAATAAATTTAGTTGGTTTGCGATTATTACTGGTCTTCTTTTACCATTGTAATTAATCTTGTTAATAATTCTTTCTGCTTTCTCTATGTAATAAGAATGATTAATATTATCTAGAGGATGATCTTTTGTTAGATGATTACATACAGTCATTAGCCACTCACCTGCTTCAACTTGTGATACAGATGCAGCGCCAGACATAGAGTCTGCATTTTTTATTTTGAAGAGTTTTTCCCCATCATTTGATACGTAATATCTAATAAGCTTGTTGTAGACTTTAGATCTTCCCTTAGATCTTCCTTCGAAATGGAAATCTCTGTTAGCTTTCTGACGCATAGCAAAATCATAAATGTTACTATGATTGATGATAGTATCAGCAACAGGAGTATCATTGATGAAATATTGCTCAAGTGCGATAGGTATAATCCTACCAGACTTATTTTTATGCAACTCAAAATCAGTAAGAAAATCACCTTTTTTCTTGACTTCTCCATTTGTTTTAACTGCGAGGTAATCATTGACTGTTGAGAAGATAATCTTGCTATAATCTGTTCTTTCGAGTTCATATTTTGTTAAGTTTTGCCACCACTCATTGATTTCATTCATCTTATCAAGATGTGTCTTTTCTATTCTAATAGTTACACCATCTGTATTAGCTGAGATGACGTGTATACCTGCTAGTTCATACGCTTCAATAAGCATAAGCAAGCTAAGCTCTCCAGTAATAGTAGTGAACATAGTAAGTTGTCTGTCATAGATCCAGTTCTGCATATCAGAAGACTTACCATATACAGAATTGACAGCAAGCTTAAGGGCACCAACAATGCCTGCAATGCGTTTGCTCTTTTTAGCCTGTGGCTTAAGCTCAAGACGCCTCTCAAACATACGCTTATAGCCAGTAAGAAACTCTTTACCAAGATGTGCAGGATACCTGCCATTATTGATAATGATAGCAGGATAATAACTAGACACATCCCAATCAATGATTTCAAACTGATCATCAGCTTCAAATACCTCTGGCTTGTTCTCTGTGTGCAAGCCTCCTTTAGCAAACGTATAAGTGTTGCCATAAAAATTTATACTTTCTTTAAAGTCATCATTAAGTCCTAATACTAGTTTATCTATGTATTTTTTGAACTCGATGAGCTGGTTAGTTTGAAACTTTACATAATCAGGTCTACATTGTGATACAGTTATCTTCTTTCTAAAGAATCCTGTGCGAGGTAGATTAGCATATGTAATTTTCTTCTCTTCACAATAATACTTCTTAATCATCTCATCACCAATCTTACTATCAGAATAATTAATACAGTTAATATCAAACTCTTCTTGTATGTCTAGTCTTAATTGTAATTGATCATTTCCTTTATACAAGGGATGTTCTGTATCACCTGTTGTAACCTTAAAGAACTCATAGGTTGCCATTACATCATTAATACAATAGTTCATTGTAACATCTATCTCTTCTTGAGTCATGTTACACTTTGTATGATGTATAGGCATCTCCTCAATGTTCTCAAGGTCCATCTCAAACTCTAGTCTCTTCAGACTAACCATACGATTTTTATTATCGTAATGATTAACCTTGAATAAATCTATCTGTTTGAACGACAAATCCTCTTCACGATATTCTGGGAACTGTTCATAATTAGCATCTTCAATAACATCTTGAGCCTTCTGTGCAATCTTAGCACATATTTCTAGACCTGCGAGCTCATGCCAATCATCATGATTACGTATTACCCATTCTACCACTTGAGCATCAAAACGAAGATTATTATAACCCACCCAATAATAGTCTGGCTTATCTTGCATTAGTTTTACAAATGCATCAAAGTTATTCTGCCACTGACTAATTAGGAAATCATAATGTTCATCTTCTTTTGGATCGTAGACATGTATTAGGAATAGTTCCTGCATTGTCTCGATATCATAAATTAGAACGTTCATTTGTCTTCTATTATCTCTATTAAATCTTTCATAGATAATGCAAACAAACATGAATGTTTCTCTCCATTCCAATAATCAAGATAACTCTCTCTTGGAATAGCCCACCACAATTCTTCATGATGATTGTAGTGGAATACATAGTTATATATTTCTGTCATTTCTTTGTTTTTGTTTATCAATTACCCATATCGCTACTCTCATTATTCTAATAACAATGTTATAAACAAAGTCTTCTAACCATATAATAGTTTTGCTTCGTTGATATGTTTTCATCCTTGACTAGTTAAAGATATCCATCCTGTTAGAATATATTTAGTCTTAGTTTGACTAACTTGTCCACGATGTGTATGAGTCCAATCAGCAGGGAAGAATAATAACTTACCTTGTTCTGCTGGTTCTATATGTTTTTGAAACATAAACTCTGTACCACCATCTTCTACATCATTCAAATATATCATCCATACAAATAATCTGATCATTTTTAATGTTGACTCATAGTGCCAAGCTTTAAAACCTTGACCTGGAAGATATCTTTGAATATTATATGAATCAATATTAACTGTAGTATTTAAAAATATGGGAAACTTATCCATATATCTATACATTTCATCAATCATTTTATCAACAACATCATCTAGCTTATCTTCATATAGTCTTTTAACTGTACTATGATTTTCTTGAGCAATATTAAAATCTGAAGACTCTTTTACGTCATGATCTATTCCTCCACCAATATATCCTTCAAATGTATATTTATCATTTGCTTCGAATATATTAATAATCTCCTCACATTCTTGTTTAGTGAGGAGATCTTTTCTGTGTATGAAATCTACTAGTTCCATTGTTCTAATGCTGTCCTGGTATTGTTAGTCTTGATTTCTTTAAGATTATATTTACGTAGATATTCTTGTTTCTTACGTGTATATTCTTCAGACAAATGTCTATCAATCGTTACTCCCCATTGGTTAATAGTAATATTCAATTCATTTTTCATAATAGTTTTATTTAGTATTGCTACACTTAAAATAGTGAATGCAAAAGTTAAAACATAAAATACTGGATGTAGTTTAGTCCTCGTAATCTCCATAATAATCCATTGGATCTATTGCGTCATATATATCATCATATGTTACCCAATCAGGTACCTCCATATTATTGACATATTCACCACAATATGTTATTAATTTAGCATCTTCAATAACTATATCATCATCGCCTGGCTGTTCTAATGTAGCAGGTGATGAATGATGCGCCCATTTAATTTCTACACTACAGAATATATCATCCTGTGTTGGATGATAGAAGTCTGCGTGTGTTCTTCCTCTTGTTGTGCTCATAGTACAATAATTGCTTTATCGTTTAACATTACAGGTTTACCTGATTTATCTGCTTGAACATTGACTATTTCACCAATGTGTTCTGCGAGAAGAGCAGGAGGTGCATTAACTATGTTGCCTCCTTTTTGAACTACCCATACCATACGACTAGATGCTACAACAACGTTGTTTGCATCATCTACTAGGACTGGGTTACTATCGTCTAGTACTGTCAACTTTAATTTGATTGTTTTCATAGTTTTTAAATCTAAGGTTAGTTCTATCTAATTCTGGATAGTGATAATATGATTAATATAATGACAACCCCTAAACATGCCCAGAATATAATCTCAGATGATAGATCACTTGATGATTCTTTTTTTCCTTGATCTCTCATTGTTTCTCTATAAGTCTACCATGTGATGTATACTTTTTACCCTTCTCCATGTTATCTATATAGATATCTTCTTGCGTAATGATTCCAAAGCGTTCACGTTTAATTATACTAGTATGTATTTCAGAGTTACCTTCTATTCTAGCTGTAGTTACATACACAAATATAAATAATAAAAACACAATAATCATTATAACTAGAGATGCAATCCATGACCACATCTCTAATTTTTTTCGTAACCTTAATGATATCACTAGTCTAATAGTTTAGATGCTAAACTACGTACCACTTGATCTTCAGTGTTCTTACGAGCTCTCTCGTATGCTACAGTGATTTCTACATCTGTAAACAGATAAGGATTATACTGTCCATTGCTATTTAAAATTACAGCTTGATAAGTATTATTAGCTGACTTTTTCTTGTCTTGGTTCTTAACCTTTACAAGTTTACCCACTCTAGTTTTAATCATTATATATTTGGTTTAATTAATAATTCAGTTAATGAATTTCTTGATCCTAATACAGTTGGTACAGTATTAAATGCTAAACACCATCTATCTTTAGTTGTAGCCATATCTGGTACAGAGTGTGGTAGATAACTAGGAAATAATAATATTTCATGATTAGCAACAGGAATAGTAGCCTTAGTTTGAGCATATGGATTACCTTCTAATAGATTAAGATTAACCTCTGGTTCTAATCTATATGTTGTGGACCTATCTACATCAGGCTTATAAAACTTTATCAGTGTACTATTGTCTGGTACATCCATGTAATATACACCTGAGACAATAGAATTATGGTGATAGTGGTAATGTGTACCACCACCATTTATATTCTTATTAACCCAACTCTGTGTTATCATGATGTCACCATCAATAGCTAAGCCATGTACATAAAAATCTTTAACTTCTTTCTCAATATAAGCTTTTAGTTTCTCCATACCTGGTAAGTCTAAACAATATGACTCTATTGATTTAAAATGATTAATATCATTGGTAATATTATTACCATACACATTCTCAAGCTCAAGCTTTTTCAATTTCCATATTTCATCTTGAAAATACTCCTGCACTCTTACTCTGAGCACAGGAGTTGGAAATAAACTTATGATTTCTAAGTTTTCCATTATTTTAAATTAACTTTTTTAACTGGTCTAATATCATACACCTCATATTTTGGTGTTTCTCCTTTTTTTGTAGATCTGTCTCTATGAAACTCAACAACTATTTCAGCTAATTTATCATCTTTAAGATCTTGTAATAATGCAGTGCAATAGCACCCAGAATCTCTATCATATACTCTTACTTTATTTCTCATTTTGAATTGGTTTAAAAATAGATTGTTAATGATTTCTTTTGTAATATTACACGTTTAACATTCGTAAAGTCAAAACTTGTACCTTCTGGTATATCAATACCAATGTTTTTTGGCAATGACACTTTCTTAACACTAATCTTTGCAGGTTTTTGAATCTTTTCTTTTACTGGTCTCACTATACCTTTACTAAGAGTGTGTAGTTTCATATATACACCAGTCTTTCCACGATTATATCTAACTGCAAACTCTCGTGATAATGATGCTACTGATGCATTTGACATTGAAAGAGCATTTATCATCTCTTCAAGCTCAGTTTGTGAATAAAAATAATCCTTTTCCATTTTACTAATTGATTTTTGCAATAGTACACATAGGTGATGTGTCATAATATTGCGTGAATAAATATTTTCCTTTAGTTGTGATGTATTCAGTATGAACTATAGGTGATGTGATATCTGTACGTGATATAATTGATTCATTTCTTGAATCAAAGAATATTTTTGTAGTGCTATCTGACCCTCCCTTTATTCTTATGCTAAATGTCATCATGAAATTCTTTTGGAACTTCCTAATATGTGGTGTTAAATGATTTACAGATCTACAAAAATCAAGATCATACAATGTATTATCTCTATCTGCATCTGCAGTTAATATATCACCATATATCATATGAACAGGCTTATTGATTTTAAACACCTGAGACATAAATGTTTGAGAATCGTTTTCATATATCTCAAATTGTTTACATCCCTCTGATGCCAATCTATCAATGTATTGATTAATGTCTGGACCTGCTAGTCCTACAACATGCTCAAATTTAAATTTAGCTAGAAAGAAATCTCTCACCTTCTGCTTCTGTGTTGCATTTAGATATGTATATTTTAACATTCTATGTAGTTTTATTCGTCTTCATATTCATCATACTCTTCATCAATATAAAAGACTATGTCACCATTCTTTTCTAATACTGTTTCTCCATCATCGTATGTAAGTATATCAACATAGCCTCTTGCAGAACAGAAATTCATTTCTTCTACAGATAGTTTTATTTGCTCTGGATATGCTACTACTGATGGTGTTATATCAGGATTATTACTTGTTCTCATGATGAGATGAGGCTGGACAGGTAGTCCATGCTTCTCAATATATGCACCTTGATCTCTTGGAATATGATCAAGCTCATATATATGTACATATGGATTCTCTTGAACGAGACCTTCCATTGTCACAAAATACATACCCTTCTCTAATTGATCAGGGTAGTATTGTGGAAATATTAGTTGTGCACTACTGTATTTCATTTTTACAAATTTGTAGATGATACTTCTTCAATTAACTTTTCAGCCTTAAATATAGCAATATCTGCTTGAACTAACAAAATGATAGTCTCTAATTCTACATCATCTATTAATTCTGTATTAATAGTGACAGTGTTATTAGTGTATCCATTTTGTTCAAATAATCCTACATTGACTGTTTTAGGCCATGTTGAAAAATGCATACTGCTATAATCATGCAATGGACTATAATGCATACTTACTCTATTTGAAATTTTTATATTTATTCCAACAGATTTACCTTCTTCATTTATATCTTCTGGAAGGTTTAATGATTTTACATAATCACGTAATTCTTTTGCTATTTGTAATAGCTCATTTGATTGACTTCTCATTTTTAGTTTATTTAAACTGTGAAAAAATAAAAGAGCTCAAGGACAATGTCCAAGAGCTCTATGCATTCAACCTTTAACCTAATTCATAACTTTATAGCCTGTTGTTAATAGTTGTTTTAATAGGCTAATTTTAATCTTTACCATCACATAGTTATTGGCATAAACATAGTCATGCATCACTAATGGATAGTTCTTACACCAACATAAATATTGGCCTAAGGGTACGTTAAATGTTTTCATCTTTTGATGATTTAGAATGTGTGAATAATTTATAACTACTTAGTGGAAATTAAATGTAATTGAAATTAATAACTATACGTCTACCAACATTAGTAGGCACAGAGCTAGAATGTTTAATCATGCCATCAAATAATATCATCTTATTCTCCTTACATTTAGATGCAAAATCAATATCTCCATTATCATTATAGAAATATGTTGGTGCATCTGATGTGGTGAGATAGATTAATCCTGCTTGATGTTCATCAGGATGATCTATGTGTGATGGATTAATAACATGCGTTGCTTGACCAAGTATAGAAGCTAGTCTTATTCTTATAATTTTATTGACAGGCATCTCAGCTTTATCAATACCAGCTAATATAATTGCTTCAAACAATGGTGCATATTCTGATACATACACATCATCTCTCTTAGCAACATGTACAAGATTAAAGTTGGATCTATTCTCTACTGTTTCTTCCATAGTGTACGTTGATCCTGCATATACCCATGGGAATTGATTACTCATAATGACGCCTTTGACATGTTTCAGTACAGAAGGCGTCATTACATTATTGACCTCTATCATTTTATTTTCTTTGAACGTTCAAATATAGCGATAGATATACATAGTAATGAGAAAATCATAATTATCGTACCATAGAATAATCTCATAAAATTAGTTCCATCATTAAATGATGTAATACCATGCAATAGTTGTAATGAAACAACAAACAAAAATATACCTAAAATAGCAGGTAGTATGTAATCAAACTTTTCCATAATGCTATATATTTATACGTTTTCTTTATTACGATTAAAATACCAGCCAATAAAATAACACACAACCATTAATAATAGTATTGTGCTAATAAATGTAGGCTCATCCATATACAAACCCACAACAAACCAAATAATACATACAGAAATTGTAAATATAGACACAATGGCCATCCCAGCCATTATTCTATTAACATGCTTATTTATTTCAGTCATTTTGACAATATTTAAAAGGTTAAAAAGGCAATAATACTTATAATAATTGTAATAACTCCTAGAGCTATTGCACCCATGATGATACGAATAGTATATCTCTCACATTTAGTATTTGGTGTCATTTGAATAATGTTTAAAAGGTTAAAAATTGATTTAATAGTGAACAATACAGGATTCGAACCTGTGATTTGTGAGCCTTCAGTAGTATGTGACAGCTCAGCCTGCTATAAACCAGGTAATTGGGGAAAAACCCTACATACTTTCAGTGCGTGTACCTTCCTCGCCTATTGTTCATAGTAAATGTTCGTTCGATTATAATATATTCAGGTATGATGTATTCCTTGAATACAACTAGTGACCAACCAGGAACAGAAATGGTCCATAAATACTATTGCGCAATAGTAGCTACTGGATTCTATATTATAATACTGGAACGAACATAACACTCTGCATTTAATTGTAATAGAACAGCAACTATGGCCTGTATTGGTGTCTGCTTTTAAGACATAAACTACATCACTTACCTTAATAAGATATAGTAGTCAACACTTTTATTCTATTACAATTGCTACCTCTTGGGAAGCTGATTAACTGTGGTTTATTCATTTCTGAATCATTTATACACATTTAGCAAGATCATTGCTTATTAATCAGTGTGGTTGGTTATCCACAATAGAATGATGCATTAACTGATAGTTTTAAAAAGGCAGATCTATCAACTGAGCACACACACTAATAATTATTACTAATCTTACCAATTCTATGCTTAATAGTACCAGTTATTGTAACTATTGAGGTGTCTTTCATCTCACCATCACTACAAATGTACCATTTACCTTTACTAGATTGTACACAAACTGTAGTGAACTCTCTATAATTAACATCATCATTATTAAATGCTTTAACTACAGCACCATTAGATAACTTAACTTCTTGATAGTTATCACAACTCATCAATGACGTGGCAATAGCCACCATTAATACTAATTTTTTCATTTTTATATTATTTAAAGGGTTAAAGAAAAAAGAGAGCTATTATAACTCTCTTCTAATGTTTGTATATTGAATTAAACCAAATATTCCTGTTATGCTAAAGAATGTAAATACTATTGCATATCCTTCACAATGATTGTAATCTAATCCTATGCCAACCAAACTAATAGTCATGACAATAAGAGATAATATATAGATGACAACAGAACCAATCATTAACTTATGTTTATTACTATTCATGTCTTTATTATTTAAAAGGTTAAAAATAGATAGTTATAATATGATGAACTATGCTTTACACGTTATGTGTATCATCAGGTAGTTGCAATCACCTCTTTATATTATAACTATCTATCATTATTAGTTTAAAAGGTTATTTAATCACACCAACTCCTTCCACATACAGGACATCCTGTTATGTGTGTAGAAGAAGAAATAACAAATGCTTTCTCTTCTCCATATTCTTGTACTAACATATCACTCAATGTTTGCTCTTTGGCATATCTATCATCATCAATCATCCATTTAGATGTATGACTACATGAAGAAGAAGCAAAGAAGGGAACATTCTCATTAATACAATACACTCTCTGATTATCGTAATGTATATTACTCATGTCTTTATAAGGTTAAATGTTATTATTAATGCTATATATTTTCAGTGTTCACCACAATTATAGCTCTTGTGAGAACGATGTTAATACCTATGATGGTTCACACTGCACTATATTTACATACAGATATATATAATTCTAATGCTATTTTACCATAGAAGTTAATATTCTCCTAGTATAAAAGTGCAAAATAACATTAGTTTATAAACAGCGTAATATATCCCACCCAATTCATTCGCAGTGCTCTGTATATCACCCACCCCATATATACATTTGATGTGCGAAGCCTTGATTAGCGAAGCCTTATTGCCCCACTAAGTTCAATGTCTTGCGTCAGCAATTCCCTGCCCCACTAGGAGGCAAGGATTGCGTCAGCATTACTCTTAAGCAATAACAGCCTGATATTTTTGCACTCCACATGGCATGGACTAACTCTCATTACTGAGACTGCATATTTCCTGTTATTACTCATTCAATTAAAGGAGAGAGATGTTACTCTCCCTCCTGTTACTCTTAAGCAATGTCGTTTGCTAATTCTGCAGTGAATACTGTAGGAGCAAATGTCATTTCTTGTATTGCACGAAGTTGGGCTTTGTTTCTTTCTAAGCCTACTTTCTTACTGTAAGGGATGAAGCTTACGAACTCTAAGTAAGTTGCGTCGCCATCTTTTACCTCTTCCAATGTTACCTTGAAGACGTCACCTGCTTTTAATGCTGTGTGGAATGTAGCATCACGACTAGTGAATATCTTACTATTGTAACGATAACGATGATACTCTTGACCTGCAAGCTTGTTGTCTGTCTTGCCATCAGCTAATTTGTCTTTGTACTTTTCTGTCGAGACGAAGTCAATTTCTAAAACATCATCTTCTGTCAATTGAATTGGAGCGTTAGCCATTTCTTTATTATTTAGATTGTTAAATTACCAAGGCACTCGCCTTGGCAAGCATGTAGAGGTTCCCTCTGTAATAGCACATCTCTCTATGCTTTGATAATTTCAGGCCATATTTTCATCCATGTCTATTATCTACTATTACAGGGGGTAACCCCAACTTGCCAATTTCCCATGGGGGTTGCAACATGGAGTAACCTCCTCTCCCATAGACATAAGGGGGGGTGGGGCTATAAAAAATTTTATAAAATTTTGTAATGTAAAAAACATTGTTCATCTTTGGGGGGGAAAGGGGGGGCCTTCCTTTCACGTAAACAGAAACATCATGATAGATATTCGTTTTAATAATATTTCTAAGTTTGGAATAGGTTTTGAGTTTAGAGCTAAGGAGTTACATTATTATTCTATGAAGAGACTTGATATTCATCTTTTAGTAATTACGATTTCATTTGTAATTACAAAATTTAATATATAATATAGCAATGGAAATCAATAACAGTCATTGATATTCCAAGGAATATACATATATTTGCCACCAAACTAAATATGGAAAACAGTAGCAAGAAGATTATTGTCCAGAAGTTTCTTAGGAAGATAGAGGATAATTATGCAATGGCTGAAAAGTATTATAGTGTATTGTCCACTGTCAATGGTTTAAAACTTACACAGAGGGAGATACAGCTTGTAGCATTTACAGCTATTCGTGGGAACATTTCTTATTCGAGTATACGAGAAGACTTTTGTAAGAAATACAATAGCACCAGTCCTACGATTAACAACATTATATCAAAGCTGAAAAGAATTGGTGTGTTTGTTAAGGATGGAAGCAAGATAAAGGTGAACCCTGTTATAATTCTTAATTTCTCTAATGATATAACATTGGAGATAAAGATGGAGCACAATGAATAAGCCACAGAGCATGTCACATAAGGAATTTCTTATAAGGACATTAGCTGTAAAGCTGTCTGTAAATGAGAAGATGATAGAGGCTATAGTTAATCATCAATTCCAGAGTGCTAATGAGGCTATGGATTTAAATCATTCCATAGAGCTTTCAGGATTTGGTAAGTTTATGCTTAATATTAAAAAGGCTCATAGAAAGATGGCCAAGCTTATAGGAAAAAGAGACACATTTCAAGCTACAGTGGATGATGAAACAAAGACAGACGCTGAAAGACTGAAAGCTAGTGTTGTAGTTAGTAAAACAATTGATCAAATAAATCTATTAAAACCAACAATAGAAGCTCATGATTAACTTTGATAAAGTAAAACAGTTTAAACAAATCTATGAAGGCTGGAAAAACATGTTAGTTCCCCCTTCTGAAATGAAAGAATTAATTGAGCAAGTGAGTAAGGACAGATTAGAAATCTGTGATGCTTGCCCAAAACATTCTAAGAATCATGATACACCATTACGTCCAGATGATCATTGTACAGAATGTGGTTGTATGTTAAGAGCCAAGGTGGCATGTTTATCATGTATGTGTCCATTAAGATATTGGGTACCTATGGTAAATAGCCCTGAAGAAGAAGAAAAATTAAGAAAACAAACAATGTAGCATGGCTGTTATAAAAAAGGTTCCTCTCGATGAGATTATAGATGTCTTTATGGACTTATATAATAAGGGTGTAGATTTCATTGATTTAGTAGCCTCTGAAAAAGACAACAGAATCTCTGTCATATTCACAGAAGAATATGTTAATCAAGAAGCTATAGATAATTTCGAATTAGATGATGATGATGAAATACAAGGTGGTGAAATCGATATAACTGCTAAGCTTACAGATGAGGATTTTAATCAACTTATATAATGAAAGTAAACTACTATGAAAAAATTCTCGCAGTTCTTATAGAATTAAAAGAAACCTTCCCAACATATAATCTAGGCAGACACATAGAGACAGCTCTAGATGGATATAAAGATGTGTGGGGAATAACAGATAAAGAGATGCATTGGGCACTCATCAGATACAAAGCACAACTCACGATGGATGTTCCTCATCCAGATGAATCTGAAATAGATAAGATTATTAAAGATGGAATGCAGTTGCATACTATTCTACATGAAGACGAAGAAGACCTAGACTAACATGGCAGCACCAAAGAAAACTACATATATTAATACAGAGCTCGAATGGGCTGAAGAACAATTATCATCATGGAGAACATATGTTGATAATAATCCTATGCATGAGCTAAAGGATAGAATTGAGTGGAAACCAACAACAAAGGGTGGTGTAATGCCCATGGTTATTGCCTCTATTGAGGCTCAGGGCAAGTTCATCCAAGAGACAATGAAGAACTATTTAGCTCTTCTCGAGGTGGTTGATAAACTACGTGAGAAAGAAGAGGCTAAAGTGGAAGTGAGAGGTGGCGTAAGCATGAGCTCTAAAGCTGAGAAATGGTTAAAGCAACGTAATGAAACTACATAAGGTCGATTATAAAGATTGGTTGATGAATCAGAAGCGTCTACCCACACCTGACAGTGCTGAGTATGATGCTTTTTATGCATTTCATGAGGAGCTTTGTAAGAATGGTTGTATGATGGGAGACACCTACATTAACCCATTCCTCTACTGGCATCTAAATGCATGGCATACAGAGATTGACGTTATAGATGATTATGGTAGAATAGCACAGAAATATGCTAACCCATCCCTTCGTGATAACGAGTGGATAGTAAGCTCTGAGATAGATAGAGCACAGAAAGAGAAAAAAGGCTTAGTTATTCTTGGTATTCGACGTTTTGCTAAGTCTGTTCTAGAGGCATCATATGTGTCACATGGGGCAACGTTTGATGAGAACTCACAAAACATTATAGCTGGCCTAAATGCAGCTGATATAAAGCTAATTACAGATAAGATTGACAAGGGATTGAACTATCTGCCAGAAGCATGGAAATGGCAACGTGTAGAGGATAATTGGAAGAACCAAGTGACGCTTGGTGTAAAGACAAGAGGAGGAGAACGTATTCCCTTCTCACAAATATTGATACGTAACCTTGATGAAGGTAATAATGAAGAGGCAATTGCTGGTACAAAACCTAGAAGATTAATTATAGATGAAATTGGTAAAGGAAATTTCCTACGAGGCTTTCAAGCAGCTGTGCCTGGCTTCACAACACCCTTTGGCTGGGGCTGCTCACCAATTCTTACTGGGACTGGTGGGGATATGAAGAAATTTATGGATGCCAAGAGTTTAATGTTTGATGTTGGCAACTATAACTTCTTAGAGTATAATAATTCTAAAGATGAAAAACGTATACATGGGCTATTCATATCTCATAAGTTTAGGATGGAAGCCAAGTATGAAAGTTCTCTTGGTGTATATTTAGATCTACCAAAGAGGAATGATTTACATAATGTAAAGATGTTAGTGTCTGATGAAGAACTAGCTACAAAGATAACCAACGATAATCTTGAAAGACTTAAAAGGGCTGGTGATAGACTTGCATATTTAAAAGAGAAGATGTACTATCCACAAGAAGTGGATGATATATTCTTAAATGAAGATTCTAATATATTTGATATAGAGGGAGCAAAACGACAAAAGGCCAGACTTCTAGCTAACGAACGTACTGGTACGCCTGTTGTGCTATATGATGATGGTGATGGTATAAAGCATGAGTTTACAGACAAAATGCCCATCACCAACTTCCCTCTTAAGAATACAGACCATAAAGATGCTCCTATAGTTATATATGAGTTTCCTGTAGAGAATCCTCCTTATGGATTATATGTAGCTGGAGTCGATCCATATCGTCAAGGTAAAGCTGCTTATTCAACATCATTAGGAGCTGTATACATCTATAAGAGAATGCATGCAATTACAGGAGAGAAGTATCAAGATATGTTTGTAGCCTCGTATTGTGCTCGTCCTGATAAAAAGGAAACATGGGAAGAACAAGCTAGACTCTTGATTAAATATTATAATGCTAGAGCATTGTGTGAGAATGATGAGGTTTCATTTATTGATTACATGATTTCTAAGAATGATGCTCACTATTTAGAGAAGCAACCTGAATGGTTGAAAGAAGTGGTACCTAACACTACTGTGAGACGTGACTATGGTATACATCGTTCAGCAGAAAAAATAAGAGACTTCCTACATGGATGTCTTAAGAAATATACAGAACAAACTCTGCTTGTTGAAAAGAATGAAGCAGGAGAAATTATTAGTGAAAAGAAAGGTATGGTGAAGATATTCGATCCTGTCCTTTTGGAAGAAATGATTCAGTATAATGAAGATGGTAACTTTGATAGAATCATCGCAGCTGAATTAGCAGTAGCATTAGCTATGAAGATGGATCCTATAATGGGAAAAATAGGAGGATCAGGAGATGCTAGAGTAATGGCTATGCATCCAAGAATTAAGAAAAATAAATTATTTGAAGAGTCCAGAGGGCTTTTCAATAATAGACCTAAACAAAAACTGTTTACATAATGGCAATTATTAGATATACCAAAGATGCAACCATTAGATATGCGTATCTAAACATCTTTCCTGATCAGTTCAAAACTGAGAAGGAGAAAATGGATGAGAGTTGGATCAAGAATACAATGGACTATTTTGCTAATAAGTCCTATGCTGAGTACGTAAAGAATAGAGATACGTTTGTTAAAAACTATGATCTTGTTAAGGGCATCCTTCGTATGGAGGATTTTTATCAGTCAGCTCCTCAGGTGAAAAGTTTTACAGATATGTTAACATCTGATCTTGAATTACCAGCTTATGTAAAGATGTATTCAATTATCACCACTCCTTTAAATGAGTTAGTTGGTGAGATATCAAAACGTCCTGATGCATTTAGAGTTAAAGCATTTGATGATGATTCTAAATCAGAAGAACTAGAATTCAAGACAGGCATACTTCAAGAATTTGTAATTAATCAAGCTAGACAACAAATAATTGAGAAAGCTCAATTACAAGGAGCTGAGATAGATGATGAGCAATTACAACAAATGACAATGGAGGAAGTTCAAGATGAGCTTGATTCATATACATCTGTAGCAGAGAAATGGGCTAATCATGTACTTACATGTCAGAAAGCAGACTTCACAATGAAGGAAAAAAGTGAAGATGCATTTAGAGATATGTTAATTTCTGCTCGTGAGTTCTATCATATATATGAAGATAACTCTAAGATGGGATATAATATTGAAGTGGCAAATCCAAAGAACACTTGGTTCCTATCTACACCAGATCGTAAATATGTATCAGATCCAACAGGACGTGCACAAGGTGCGTATGCTGCTGGTACTGTGCAGGTTATGGAACTCTCTGAAATTATTGAGAGCATCCCTGATCTTACTAAAGATGAGATTGATCACTTAAGATCATCTCTTCAAGACTATGGACTTATCAATGTTCGTGAATCTAATCTTGGTAATCCTAATGCAGGTAATGGTATTGACTCAATTCAATATGATACGTATGATCCTCTTGTTCTTCAGACACGTATGATAATTGAGTCTGAGATGAAACAGAATGATGATGGCTTACAAGACTTCTTGGGCCTTACATCAAATGTGTCTTCATTTGGATACAAGTATGTAGTTGTACGTGCTTATTGGATCTCTAAGAAAAAGATTGGTAAGCTAATCTATTTAGATGAAATGGGTAATGAACAATCTATGCTTGTTGATGAAAGTTATAAGAGTGGTACAATCCCTACACAACAATCATTAGAATGGGGATGGATTAACCAATGGTATCAAGGCATTAAGATTGGACCAGATATCTATCACATCAAACCATTCAAGTTATTAAACTACTGTCCTATCATTGGACTAGTACATGAGATTAAGAACACAGAAGCAAAGAGTTTAGTAGACTTAATGAAACCATTCCAGGTTCTTTATAATGTTTGTATGAACCAGCTTTACAAACTTCTTGAGAAAGAAATTGGTAAGGTTCAATTAATGTCTATTAGACATATTCCTATTCCTAAAGATGGAGATGCACAAGATGCTCTTGATATTTGGGAGATGGAAGCTCGTAACAGAGGTGTTGTATTTATCGATGACTCTCCAGAGAATTTAAAATCCCCAAGCTCATTCAATCAGTTTAGGGATATTGATATGACACGTACTCAAGAGATTCAATCTCGTTATACGTTAGCTCAACAATTAAAGCAAGAGTGTTGGGAACTTATTGGTATGTCTAAGCAACGTTTAGGATCTGTCTCAGCTTCTGAAACTGCTACAGGTACTAACACTGCCATCACACAATCTTACTCCCAAACAGAACCATTGTTTGTAGCACACGAGTATGTATTGGGCCAAGTATATCAAGCTATTATAGATGCATCTTTATACATTGAAGCTAAGAAGCCTCAATCAACTATTTCATATATTACTAATGAAGGTGAAAGTGCATTTGTACAAGTTAATGGAACAGATCTTAAATTTAGAGATCTTAAGGTGTTCTTAACCAATCGTCCAGAAGATCAGAAGATGTTCCAAGAGATTCGTGGATTGTCTCAAGCTGTTCTACAGAATGGTGGAAGTTTACATGACATCATTGAATTGTATTCTACAAACTCTGTTCGTCAAATGAAGAAAGTGTTCAAGACTCTCAAAGAACGTCAAGAGCAACTTGAGAATCAAAAAATGCAACAACAGCAGCAGCAAATTGAGCAACAGCAACAAATTGCTCAAGCACAAATGCAACAAGCTCAACAGATGCAAGCTGAGAAAATAGCACATGATGATTATCAAAATGAGCTAGATAGACTCAATAAGGTTCAGATTGCAATGATTGCAGCTGAGTCTAAAGCTGGTCCATTAACAGACGCTGATACATCTGGAACTGCTGATGTTCTTGAGCTGAGTAAATTAACTACAGAACAGAACAAAGCAAGCAAAGATTATGAAGGTAAGATGAGAGAGATTCAAAGCAAGAACAATATTGCTGCTCAAAAACTAGCTGTAGATAACAGAAAGATAGATGCTGAGCTAAAAAATCAAGATAATGATCTTGCAATAGCAAAGATAAATGCAAGTAATAGAGGATCAAAGAGTAAGTAATTCTAACTATCTTGGTTAGAGAAGATTTTATTAATGCTATATTATCTAGAATATTCAACGATTTCAAGCATATTCTATTTGTTATTAATTTAATACAACATATTTTTATATCGAAAAACCAATTCAAAAAAACAAACTACGTATGGCCAATGACTTAGAAACCCCAAATATTGGGAACTTCAGCATTCAGGATACCATGGAAATGGGTATGGGGAGTACAGAACTATTAAATGATTTATTAGGTCCTGATACAGCCTCTGCTAGTCCTGATGACATTAAAGATATTAAAGCTGAAGAAACTCCAGCTCCTAAAGCAACTAAATCTTCTACTAAAGTTGAAGAAGAAGAAGACACTTCTAGATCAATCACAGACTTTTTATTAGGAGGTGATGAAGAAGAAGAGGAAGAAGAAGCAGCTCCAATAGCAAAAGCTAAAGAAGCTCCAGCAGCAGAATCAACATCTGAAGAAGAAGATGATGACGCTATCAACCCTTTTGCAGCATTTTCTAGAGACCTTTTTAAATTAGGAGGTTTCACAAAGGATGAAGACGAGGAAGATGTAAACATTAATACAGCAGAAGAGTTCTTAGAAAGATTCGAATCTGAGAAAAAGAAAGGGGCATCTGAGATTGTAGAAACTTTTATAGGACGTTTTGGTGAAGATTATCAAAATGCCTTCACTGCAATATTCGTAAATGGAGTTGATCCTAAAGATTACTTTGGCACATACAACGCTATTCAATCATTCACTGATCTAGATTTATCAGACGAAGGAAACCAAATAGCAATTATTAAACAGACTTTAGCAGATCAAGATTATGATCCTGAAGATATAACAACAGAGATCGAAAGACTCAAAAATTATGGTGATCTAGAAAGCGTTGCTGCTAAACATCATAAAGTGTTGGTTAAAAAAGAAGCTGTAAAGCTTCAAAAACTGGAGCAAGAGAAAGCTGCCCAATTACAACAACAAAATGCTTACAAGCAACAATATTCAAACAATGTCACTTCGATATTGCAAGATAAGCTTAAAGCAAAGGAGTTTGATGGCATCCCTCTTAATCCAAAGTTAGCAACTGAACTACAAGATTTTTTAATTACAGAAAAGTGGAAAACAAACTCTGGTGAAAATTTAACAGATTTTGATCGCACTGTTCTGGAACTTAAGCGTCCTGAGAACCACGAAATGAAAGTGAAGGTTGCTCTACTTCTAAAGATATTAGAAAAAGATCCAACACTATCAACCATTCAGAAATCAGGAGTTACCAAGAAGACAGATAGTCTGTTTGGTGAAGTCGCAAGACAAGCTACTAAAAGTTCAGTAAAATCTTCCAAGTCAGATAAGCCTAACTCATGGTGGAGTAATTAACAATTATTAAATTAAACATAAACAAAAAATGGCAATTCAAACTATCCCTGGTTTAACTGGCTTTACTTATGCTCGTGTAGCGTCTATGGACAAACGTGCAGTAGGTAAATTAACAGACTCTAACCACTTGGAAAGCTTTCACTCAACTGAGCCAGCAGACTACGATAAGAAGATTATCAGTTTGTACACTCAGAGCTCGCTGTACAGCAATGACTTCTTGGACATGATCAACAAGTCAACTCCTTACTACATCGACAACAATAGTGATGCTTGGAAGTGGCAAGTACAAGTTCCTTACAAATTCCCTAAAATCATCGACATCCCTGTTTCTACTTTAGAACTAGACAAACCAGGTATTGATGGTCAAGAATTTCAAGTGATTATTGACACTAACGAATTCTCTAAGAACGCAATCGTTTCTGTAGGTACTCGTCAGTATGGTCCTCGTTGGTATGCGATCAAAGATCCTCAACCATGGAACATGGGTTATTTATACACTTTCACATTAGTAACTGACAATCCTCAAGTTGACTTCGTATCACCTGTATTCTTACAGATTGGTTTAGAGCTTGAATTAGTTGATGCTGCTATTGGTGAATTTGATCAAGACCTTTTAGGATTGCCACGTTTAGGTGAGCAAATCACTATGTTTGAATCATTGAGTTCTGCATATGGATATGAGCACAAAATTACTGAATGGGCTGATGACAAGATGTTAGTTAACGCTGATGGTTCAGCTTTAGATATCTTAGTATATGCTCCACAACGTCGTAACCAACTTCCTTTAACTCGTAATGATGTTAAGTGGGAGCCATTCGTTGAGTTCTGGATGCGTAAGTCTATGTTAGAATTAAAGGTTAAGCGTATGATCTGGGCTCGTCCAGGTACTGTTAAATCTAATGGTTCTAAGCAAGAATTAAAGCGTACATCTGCTGGTGTTTATCACAGAATGCGTAATAATGGTAACTTGGTTCAATACAATCGTGGAGAATTCACTGCTAACTTGATTCGTTCAGTATTTGGTGATTTATTCTATCGTCGTGTGGATGTTAAGGATCGTCGTGTTAAAATGTACACTAACGAAGCTGGCTTCGACGTGTTCCAACAAGCACTTAAGACTGATGCATTAAATTCTGGTTTAACTTTCATGGCTGATTCAGGTAATCGCTACATGCAAGGAGAAGGACAACACATCACTTACAACTTTGCATTCGATGCAATGGTTACTCGTGAGACTGGTCGTGTTGAGTTAATTCACTTAAAAGAATTAGACCTTCCTCAAACTAACTTAGAATTTGGACAGAACAAGAAATCAACTCCAGTATTTATGGTGTTTGACGTTTCTCCAATGTCTGATGGTTCAATGGTTAATAACATTCGTGAGGTACGTATGAAGGGTGCACCTTCTATGACTTGGGGTTATATCGATGGTACTCGTCATCACTTAGGATTTGCAAAATCTCAAGGTATGTCAAGTGCTAACAAATTCCCAGGATACGAAATCTGGATGAAGGATCGTTGTGACGTATTTATCGAAGACTTGTCTCGCACAGTCTTGATCGAAGAAATCCCTCAGTTCTAATACATGGGACTTTGTCCCACGC
>Ga0209443_1000832_pt1 | contig 20377 bp, 17 predicted proteins | sample LauGreBMM110DCMD_2_FD_187571 | JGI IMG/M metagenome (GOLD analysis project Ga0209443, IMG submission 187571) | Freshwater lake microbial communities from Lake Michigan, USA - Su13.BD.MM110.DCMD (SPAdes) (version 2) | ecosystem: Environmental > Aquatic > Freshwater > Lake | place: Lake Michigan... | reverse complement strand
GTTAAATAACGACAAAAAAGCAGAACCCATACAAAATATTCAATCCAAAGAACAATTAGAGGTGGTGGAAGCCGCTGTAGAGCCAGTAAACGAAACCATGTCTGCGGAAGAATACAGCGCCATGATTGAATTGGCCAAAAACGCAGGTCCAGAAGATTGCGAAATGTGTGGATCATAATTAGAAAATAAATTGAAATAGTTTTTCAAAACAGGCATTATTTTTAATGCCTGTTTTTTTATACCTTTGAAAAAAATAAAATCATGGCAAAAGAAAAAGGAGTTTATACAGGATTAATTGAACAAGACGCTGACGGAAATTTTTTCTGCGGGCCATATATGTTAGATTATAAATTAGTGGTTTCAAAATTTAAAATTGGCGATGAGGTAAATCTAAAAACCGTTATTGAAAACCCTAGCGATAAAAGTTATGATAAGTATCCAAAAAAATCGAGTTTGTTTTTCTTATCTAATTTAAAAGAGTAAAATTAAAATCCTTCATTACGAAGGATTTTTTTTATTTCTAAATTCCTATCTTCGTATTTCTAAAACCGACTATAATGATGAAGTGGGAACAACTTTTGTCTTTAAAACGACAAGGCGACACTAGCAAAAGATTACGAAAAGAACAAGACGACACCCGTTTGGGTTTTGAAGTAGATTATGATAGAATTATCTTTTCTTCAGAATTTCGTTTGCTTCAGGATAAAACACAAGTAATTCCGCTTTCAAAAACAGACTTTGTTCACACGCGTTTGACGCATAGTTTGGAAGTTTCGGTAGTTGGTCGTTCCATAGGAAGGTTAGTTGGAAAAAAAATTTTAGAAAAATACCCACATTTACAAGAAATTCACGGCTATCAATTAAATGATTTTGGCGCGATAGTGGCAGCAGCTTGTTTGTCTCACGATATTGGAAACCCTCCATTTGGACATTCAGGAGAAAAAGCAATCGGAGAATATTTTTCATCAGGAAGTGGAATGAAATACAAATCAGATTTATCTGAAAAAGAATGGCAAGATATTATTGATTTTGAAGGAAATGCAAATGGTTTTTCTATTTTAACTTCAAATAGAGAAGGTGTTGAAGGCGCTTTACGTATGTCTTATGCAACTTTGGGAACGTTTATGAAATATCCAAAAGAAAGTTTGCCCAAAAAACCTACTTCAAATATTTGTGATAAAAAGTACGGATTTTTTCAACAAGACAAACAATTTTTTCAAGAAGTAGCTTCGGAGTTGGGCATGATTTCAAACAAATCAAATCCAGATGTAGGCTATTTTCGTCATCCATTAGCTTTTTTAGTGGAAGCGGCAGATGACATTTGTTATACGATAATTGACTTTGAAGACGGAATAAAATTGGGTTTAATTAATGAAGATTTTGCTCTAGAATATTTAATAAAGTTGGTTCAAAAATCAATTGATTCCAAAAAATACAACGAACTAAAAACCAAAGAAGACCGAATTAGTTATTTGCGAGCGCTAGCAATTGGCAGCTTAATAAATGATGCGGTTTCTGTATTTATGGAAAATGAAACAGCCATTTTGAAAGGAGAATTTTCAGTTTCTTTGATGGATAAAAGTCAATATAAAGCACAAATTTCTGACATTATTGAAATTAGCGTGAAAAACATTTACCAATCCAAAGAAGTAATTGAAAAAGAAATCATTGGTTATAAAGTTATACATACATTATTAGATGTTTTTATTCAAGCCTACATTAATACTTCAAATAATTCAGGCACAAATTTTGATAAATTAATCATGAATATTTTGCCAGAAAAATACAAAGGAAATAAAGCAACTATGTATGATAAATTATTAAATATTTGTCAGTTTGTCTCTTTGTTAACAGATGGAAAAGCCATTGAAATTTATAAAATTATCAATGCAACTAAAATATAATAAACTAAAACCAAAAAATATTTTTTTATTTTACTTATAAAACATTAAATTTGAACTTTAACAAATACCTTAACCTGTTATGAAAAAGCAACTACTTTTTATTTTTGTATTTTTTACTTCTTTGATTTTTTCGCAAAATTCTAGTCAAAAAATTCAAAGTTATATTTCTAATAATTATAAAAGTTTGAATATTAGTTTTTCGGAGACATCAAAATGGATTATAGAATCTGAGACAAGTTCTGAAACTACAGGAATTACAAATTATCTAGTAATGCAAACGTATAATGATGTAAAAATTGATAATTCTTATATCTATTTTTGGATAAAAAATGGAGAAGTAGTTAATTTACCTGAAGGATTTATTTCAAATATTTCTTCTAAAATTAATACTTCTGTAGCTTCATTAGATGTGAAACAAGGATTTTCAAGTGCTTTAGTGAAATTAAATGAAGTTAATTTCACAACAAATATTATTTCTTCTGACAAGAATAAATATAAATTATCAAATGGCGTTTTAACTGAAGACCATGTAAATGCAGAATTGGTTTACTTTCCAAATCAGGAAGATAAATTAGTCTTATCATGGAGTTATGAATTTTATTCTCAAGACGCAAATCATTTGTGGAAAGTCAAAATTGACGCCACTAATGGAAATTTATTAGAAAAAATTGATTTAGTTCATAATTGTAGTTTTGGACCAAAACACGATCATTTAAATTGTGATAATAAACTGAAAAGTTTTGATTCAAATAAATTATTTAAAGACCAAACTGCAACTACTTTATTAACACCAGGAACAACTAATTACAGAGTAATTCCATGGAATTTTGAAAGCCCATTTCATAGTGCAAGACAGTTGATTACAAATCCTGAAGCAACTATCTCTTTAGCTCCTTTAACAGTTGCTGCATCTCCAAATGGATGGCATAATTCGAGTACTGCAGTTGGTGGGTCCACTGCAACACTTTTATATGGTTACACAAGAGGAAATAATGTTTTTGCATATTCAGACTATACTAATGCAAACCCTACAAATCCCACTACATATTCAAGTGCTTCATCAGGAACTTATCCTAATTTAACATTTGACCATGTATACGGTGGAAATACTGTAGCTGCAACATCTTACATTAATGCAGCAACTACAAATTTATTTTATCAAAACAATATCATGCACGATTTATGGTATCAATACGGATTTAATGAGAGTAATAGAAATTTTCAAGCATCAAATTATGGTAGAGGTGGTTCTCAAAATGATGCAGTAAATGCAGAAGCCCAAGATGGTTCACAGGCAACTACTCCAACATTAAATAACGCGAATTTTTCTACACCTGGTGATGGTAGTAAACCAAGAATGCAAATGTATTTATGGAATTCGAGAAAACAATCTAAATTAGTTGTAAACTCAGGAACTTTGGCTGGAACTAATTATAACGTAAATGACAATGCATTTAGTCCAGGTCATGTAAACTTACCATTGGCACCGGCTACTTTAACTAATGATTTGGTTTTATACGTTGATGCTACTCCAGACACATCAGATGCATGTGAAGTACCTATAAATGCTGCTGCGCTTAATGGTAAAATTGCAGTAATTAGAAGAGGTATTTGTACATTTGCAATAAAAGTAAAAAAAGCCCAAGATGCAGGTGCTATTGGTGTGATTATCGTTAATAACGTTCCAGGAGGAATTTCTATGGCTGGAGCAGATGTTAGCATTACTATACCTGCCGTTAGTATGACTCAAGCAGATGGAGAAGCATTAATAACCGCAATGATTTCTGGAGTAGTAAACATTAGTTTGTCTAGCCCAGAAATTTATGTCAATGGAGATGGAGATTTTGATAATGGAATAATTGCTCACGAATATACACATGGTATTTCAGGTAGGTTAGTAGGAGGAGGAGCAGGTCTAAATTCGCCAGAGCAACCAGGTGAAGGATGGTCCGACTGGGCTTGGTTAATGATGCAAATTAAAGCCGGTGATACAAGAAATGATGATAGAGGAATTGGTACCTATGCTATGAATCAAGCTAATGATGGAATTGGCATTAGAGATTATAAATATTCCACAAATATGACTACAAACCCCCATACTTTCGCTAGTACTAATACAATGTGGTACACCAATGCAGATGGATTGGATCTAATTAATGTTCATGCAGTTGGCTCCGTTTGGTGTGTTATTTTATGGGATTTAGCATGGAATTACATTGAAAAATACGGCTATGATGCCAATATTTACAACGGAACTGGAGGAAATAATAAAGTAATGCGACTAATCATTGATGCTATGAAATTAACTCCAGCAAATCCGTCTTTAATTCAATGTAGAAATGCTATTATTCAAACAGATCAAAATACTACTAACGGTGAAAATTATTGTATGATATGGAAAACTTTTGCAAGAAGAGGAATGGGTATAAATGCGTCATCTGGATCGAACACTGGTATTTTTGGAATTCAGGATCAAGTTGAAGACTTTACCGAGCCAACTCCAGGATCTACACCATCAACAGGTTCAAATTGCGTCTTAGGAAATGAATATTTCCAAAGTTCCGAGCTTTTCAGAATTTATCCAAATCCCGCAAACGAATTAATTAATATTAACATTGCTAATTATATAGGCGAACTACAAATAAAAGTTTATGATATTAATGGAAGACAAGTTTATACTGAAAATGCAAATAACTTTAATAATTCTTATACAGTTAACTTAGATGGATTATCAAAAGGTATTTATATTTTAAAACTTCAAGGTGAAAATTTAAATCATACAGAAAAAATTATTTTAGAATAGAAAAAATTATAAGCTTACACAAAAAAAGCCTGTCTTATAAAGACAGGCTTTTTTGTTATTATGATTTATATTTTAAAGGCAAATACACTACCTTTTTGGTTTCAAAAAAATCTTCTTCAAAAAAATCTGGTAAATCAAATAATTGCACTGTTTTGTATGCAGCCAATTCTTCTGTTAAATCTCCGCCTTTTAAATATAAAATACCGTTTTTTAATTCGTGAACTGCATTTTTCTTCGTTTTGTCTTTTGTCCATTTTACAAAATCCGGCATATTGGTAACCGCTCGGCTTACAATAAAATCGAACTCTTCTCTTACTAATTCTGCTCTTTTCTGTTCCGCTTTTACGTTTTTCAAACCCAAACCTTTTGCTACTTCTTGTACCACTTTTATTTTTTTCGCAATGATGTCTATTAAATAAAATTGCGCTTCAGGAAATAAAATAGCCAATGGAATCCCTGGAAAACCTCCGCCAGTTCCTACATCCAAAATTGATGCACCCGGCTGAAAATGAATCACTTTTGCAATACCTAAAGAATGCAAAACATGTCTAGAATAAAGTTCTTCAATGTCTTTTCTAGAAATTACATTAATTTTAGAATTCCAATCAATATACAAATCGTATAATTTTGTGAATTGTTCAATCTGAATAGGGGTTAAATCGGGGAAATATTTTAAAATCAGTTCCAAATTATTGTTTTTATTTGCAAAAATACAATTTTTAAATGATATGATATTTATCATAATAATTTTTAGATAAATAGTAGTACATTTGTAAATTAATATAAAAAATTCTAACGAAAATGCAGACACCAACTTTTTCAAGAACAGATAAAAATCAATTTTTTAGAACACTAAATAAAAGAGTTAACGACTATTTTAATGAACACAACATTAATAAAACAGGGAACTGGAAGTTACACTTAAAAACGGCTATTATGTTCGGTTTGTTTTTCATACCGTTTTTTGTAATATTTTTCATTGACATTCCTGTTTTGGTATATCTTTTTGCTTCTGTAATCATAGGTATAGGTATGGCCGGTGTGGGTATGAATGTAATGCATGATGGAAATCATGGGTCGTATTCATCCAAAAATTGGCTGAATAAAATAATGGGTGGAAGTATCTATATTTTAGCTGGAAATGTTTACAATTGGCAAGTGCAACACAATGTATTACACCACACTTATACCAATATTCCTGGTCATGACGAAGATTTAGACGCGGGAAGAGTAATCCGTTTTACTAAAGAAGCTACTTGGTATAAATTTCATGCTTTTCAACATTATTATTCTATATTTTTATATGGATTGCTTACTATCAATTGGTGTTTAACTACCGATTTTAAACAAATGGGTGGTTATTTAAAAAGAAAATTATCTTATGGAAATACACCTAATCCTAAAACACTTTGGACAGGTTTAGTAATCTCAAAAATCGTATATTTTAGTTTTTGGATTGTTTTACCTTTAATATTTGGAGCTGCTAGTTGGTGGGTAATATTAATTGGGTTTTTCATAATGCATTATACAGCTGGAATGATATTAAGTATTGTTTTTCAATTGGCACATATAACAGAAGATACCATAAACCCACATCCAAATGAAGAAGGCGAAATCGAAAATACTTGGGCCATACACCAATTGTTAACTACGGTAAATTTCGCCCCGAAAAACTGGATTGTAAATTGGTATACTGGCGGACTTAATCATCAAATTGAACACCATATATTTCCAAATATTAGCCACATTCATTATGGCAAAATTGCAGAATTCGTAAAACAAACTGCTGCCGAATGTGATTTACCGTATTTTGAATACCAAACCATGAGAAGCGCTGTAATAGCACATTTCAGACATTTAAAAGAGCTTGGCAAACAACCTCAATTAGCATAATAAACAGAGACGCGATTTATCGCGTTTCTTCATTTATATCACATTTAATAAAACAACATGAATAACATTTTATCTGAACGAATCAATAATCTTGCCGTGTCTCAAACTTTAGCAATGGCAGCATTGGCAAGAGAATTAAAGCAACAAGGAAAAGACATTATTAGTTTAAGTCTAGGCGAACCAGATTTCAATACGCCAGATTTTATTAAAGAAGCGGCAAAACAAGCCATCGATGATAATTATTCAACCTATTCACCTGTGGATGGTTATTTAGAATTGAAAGAAGCTATTTGTGAAAAATTTAAAAGAGATAATAATCTAAACTATACACCAAATCAAGTTGTGATTTCAACAGGTGCTAAACAATCTCTTTACAATATTGCGCAAGTAATGCTAAACGATGGTGATGAAGTAGTTCTTCCAGCACCATTTTGGGTTTCTTATTATGAAATTATCAAACTTTCTGGCGGAATTCCTGTAGAAGTTCCAACTTCAGTTGAAACAAATTTTAAAATCACACCAGAACAACTAGAAGCCGCTATCACACCAAAAACAAAAATGATGTGGTTCAGTTCTCCTTGTAATCCCTCAGGTTCGGTTTATAATAAAGAAGAATTAACAGCTTTAGTCGCAGTTTTAAAAAAATCTCCAAATGTCTATGTTGTTTCAGATGAAATTTACGAACATATCAATTATACCGATGCCTATTGTTCAATTGGTTCAATTGAAGGCATGGAAAACAATACCATTACAGTCAATGGAGTGGCCAAAGCATTTGCTATGACAGGATGGAGAATTGGTTACATCGGTGCTCCAGAATTTATAGCAAAAGCATGTACAAAAATACAAGGACAAGTAACAAGTGGCGCCAATTCAATTGCACAACGCGCCACAATTGCAGCTTTACAAGCCAATCCTTCTAAAATTAAATATATGGTGGATGCATTTCAAAAACGCCGCGATTTAGTTTTCGGATTAATGAAAGACATTCCAGGATTCAAATTAACCAATCCTGATGGCGCATTTTACGTGTTTCCAGATGTTTCCTATTACTTTGGAAAAACTTTGAGAGGTACTGAAATCAAAGATGCAACAGATTTTGCCATGTATTTATTAGCAGAAGCCAACGTAGCAACCGTAACAGGAGATGCTTTTGGAAGTCCTAATTGTTTAAGACTTTCCTACGCAACTAGCGAAGAACAATTAATTGAAGCTATAAAAAGAATCAAAGAGGCTTTAGTATAAATTTAAAAATGAACCATTAAGGAATTTAGATTTTTTTTTAATCAAACTCAATGATTTAATGGTTTTTTAATTTTAGGGCGTTCCCTTTCAGGTCGGGCATTCCGTTACAATCTTTTATGAAAAATAAAAGGATTTTCACTGCATTCCCTAACGCACATCTGTTTTCTAAACACATTAATAAATGAATAAAAAAATACTACTATTAGGTTCTGGTGAACTTGGAAAAGAATTTGTAATTGCCGCACAACGAATCGGACAAACTGTAATTGCTGTGGACAGTTATGAAAATGCACCCGCAATGCAAGTCGCACACGGTTTCGAAGTAATCAATATGCTCGATGGCGCTGAATTAGACAGAATTGTAGCCAAACATCAACCTGATTTTATTGTTCCCGAAATAGAAGCCATTCGTACGGAGCGTTTTTACGAGTATGAAAAACAAGGAATTACAGTTGTACCTTCTGCAAGAGCTGCAAATTTCACTATGAACAGAAAAGCAATACGCGACTTAGCGGCGATAGAATTAGGTTTTAAAACCGCCAATTATCGTTATGCCACTTCATATGAAGAATTACAAAAATCAGTTACCGAAGTAGGAATGCCTTGTGTAGTAAAACCATTAATGAGTTCATCTGGAAAAGGACAATCTACAATAAAATCAAATGAGGATATTGAAAAAGCCTGGAAATATGCAGTAGAAGGTTCAAGAGGAGATATTGTAGAAGTAATTGTAGAAGCTTTCGTAAATTTTCATTCAGAGATCACCCTTTTAACAGTAGCTCAAAATAATAATTTACCCACTTTGTTTTGCGCACCAATTGGTCACCGCCAAGAACGAGGCGATTATCAGGAAAGTTGGCAACCAGCTCGAGTTTCAGATGCAGACATTTCAGAAGCGCAAGACATGGCCAAACAAGTTACAAAAGCTTTAGGTGGCGCAGGACTTTTTGGCGTAGAGTTCTTCTTAACTAATGAAGGTGTATATTTTTCAGAATTATCGCCAAGACCACACGATACTGGAATGGTAACTTTAGCCAATACGCAAAATTTTAACGAATTTGAATTGCATTTACGTGCTATTTTAAGTTTATCAATTTATGAAATTACTCAAGAAAGAGCAGGAGCAAGTGCCGTAATTTTAGCATCAGAAAATTCAGATCATCCAACTTTTTCTGGAATTGAAAAGTTAGCATTTCAACCTAAAACAGATTTTAGACTTTTCGGAAAACCATCATCACGACCTTATAGAAGAATGGGTGTGGTGTTAAATTATGATAAATTAGATACACCAATAGAAGAAATTGTTGAAAGAGCAATAAAAATGGCTACTTTAGTAACAGTAAATGCTTAAGAAAATGAAGAAAATACTTTTATTTTTGCTGATATTTTACAGCTCAATTATTTTTTCTCAAGAAAAAAAAGAAACTTCAAAAATTCAAATTGTAGAAGTATCCTGTGGCCAATGTCAGTTTGGAATGGAAGGTTACGACTGCGATTTAGCCGTTCGTATTGAAGGTAAAACTTATTTTGTAAAAGGAACTTCAATAGATTCTCATGGCGATGCCCACGCCAAAGATGGATTTTGTGCCAGTATTAGAAAAGCAGAAGTTGTTGGAGAATTAAAAAATAATTTATTTTTTGTAACGTACTTTAAATTAATGCCAATACAACACCCTTAATTATAGAAAATTTTATGGCAACTAAAGTTATACATAAAGCAAATACAAGAGGTCATGCCAATCACGGTTGGTTAAATGCGTATCATAGTTTTAGTTTCGCAAGTTGGTATAATCCAGATAGGGTTCAATTTGGAACGTTACGAGTTTTAAATGACGATACTGTTGCGGCTGGAATGGGTTTTGGCACGCATCCACATGATAATATGGAGATTATTACCATTCCTTTAGAAGGCGATTTGGCGCACAAAGATAGTATGGGAAATGAATCAACTATCAAAACAGGCGATGTACAAGTAATGAGTGCAGGAACTGGAATTCAACACAGTGAGTTCAATCCAAATGCTGATTTACAAACAAAATTATTTCAAATTTGGTTGTTTCCAAAAACCAGAAATGTAACACCTCGATACCAACAAATTACTCTAGAAATAACGGAACAAAAAAATAATTTTGCTCAAATTTTGTCCCCGAATGCAGATGATGCTGGAGTTTGGATTCATCAAGATGCTTGGTTTCATTTAGCTGATTTCGATAAGGATTTTTCTAAAACGTACGCACTTAAAAAAGAAGGAAATGGCATGTATGTTTTTGTGATTTCTGGAACGATTACAGTTAATGGCCAAGAATTAGCAACTCGTGATGGTTTCGGAATTTGGAATTTTCAAAATTTGGAATTTGCAGCTACAACTGATGCAAAATTTTTATTAATGGAAATTCCAATGGCACAATAAAAAAAAAACACATAGGCACATAGAAAATTAAAAAAGGGAAACTTCTATTGAAATTTCCCTTTTTTAATTTTTATTATTATTTCAAACTTAAATTCTCAAATTGTGAAACATCAATAATTTCTTCAGTATCTAAATCAAATGAAATTTTCGCCCTATCTCCAACTGCAGTTAATGGCAATTGATTTGAGATTTGAGAAGAACCAACAAAAATATTTGGATAATCTTTTACTGTAAAATAATAAAAACTATTTCCGTTTTTAACATCGTTTTGAATTCTTACAATAGTTGATTCTACAACTTTTTTTGCCGATTTGCTATCTACATTTATTTTATTTCCAGACGAATTAAATGCAGTTTTATAAGCAGTTAATGCTTCTCGCATCGTATTTCCTGTTCCTACAATTGTGTAATCTGAAATGGAAACCATGGCGTACATTTTTACTAATCCACCGTTGTCTTTTAACGTCATTACATAAGTTGGAATGTTGTTAATATTATACGGAATGGGCAACGACGCCACAAATCCTTTTTCTTGTACTTTTCCTTGTGCCGAACTTTGAGCGGCAATTTCGGTTGCACCACTTTGTTTGTAAAATGTAGTATGTTTGGTTCGTGTGTCAACTAAAACAAATCCTACTGCAGATTCGTCTTTTCCTACCGAAGTAATTCCAGTGTACCAATATGATTTATTGTCTTTTCCATACACTAAAGTTAAATCTTCTGTAATTTGAAGTTTATTTTCATTAGAAAAATTCCAATATCCTTTTACGTATTCACCCCAATCGTTTAATTGGTCTTTAATAAATGATATTGGTTGAATTCTATCTACCCAAGCCGGCGTGTTTTTAATATTATATTCTTTAATATCTCCGTTTTGCGCATTCACTACAATAACTCCTGTGGCATCATTTCCAGAAAAACCCACCTGTTTTTTGTATTTAGTAACCACCCAATATGGCACTCCTGCATCATCAATTTCAAAAGAAAAATCAGTTAAACCAACTGTATTGTAACCATTAAAATATAAATAACGGTGTAAATTACTTTGAAAATAGGCCTCTTGTTGGTACTTTAGAAAAATTGGTTTACCGTTTACTTCTTGTACTAATTTCACATCTCTTTCATTCGTAGCAGAAACCATTACATATCCAGTAGTTCCTTTTTTATTGTTAAGCCATTTAAAAAATCCAGAATGTTCTAATGGGGCAATCCAATATAATTTTCCGTTTACTTTTTGTATGAAAAATTCACCTAATTGCGCCTGACTTCCTAAAGCAGGTTGAGAACCTAATATTTTTTCTCCCAATAAATAGGCTAAAGATTCATCTACAACACGAATTTCATTCATCGAAATAGGAGCAATATGATTGGTTAATTTATCGCCATTTGTTACTTTTCCTATTAAGTTTCTATATTCTTCATTTCTAAAAACGGGGTGTGATGTAAAAAAAGGCAATACAAATGCATACAAAATAGCAATTCCAATCAATATTGCAGGCATTTTCCAAAAAACCTGAACTGGTTTGTAGCTTTTTCCGTCTGAACTAATTGTAAATTTAGAAAAAGTAAAAAATAATAAGGCTGCGATTATTATGAATAAAACGGTTATTCCTGAAAAACCATAACTTATTACCGGCAGCGAAACATAAAAAAAGAAAAGCGTTACAAGAAGCACCACTATTATTGGAAGAATTTTTTTCATTTCATTTTAATTTAGATGTTGTAAATATTAGACATTAATTTGATAAGATTGTTACAAAATAAGTATTTTTGTTCTCTTGTTTATAGATTTACAAACAACTCTTAAACTCATAATCTTTTTAACTTATAAACTTTTTAAAATGAAAGCATACGTTTTTCCAGGTCAAGGAGCACAATTTACCGGTATGGGTAAAGATTTATACGAATCATCGCCTTTAGCAAAAGAATTATTTGAAAAAGCAAATGATATTTTAGGATTCCGAATTACGGATATTATGTTTGAAGGAACCGCTGAAGAATTAAAGGAAACAAAAGTAACACAACCAGCTGTTTTTTTACATTCAGTAATTTTAGCCAAAACTTTAGAAAATTTTAAGCCTGAAATGGTGGCTGGACATTCTTTGGGAGAATTTTCTGCTTTAGTTGCTAATGGAGCTTTGTCTTTTGAAGACGCCTTATTGTTGGTTTCCAAAAGAGCTTTAGCGATGCAAAAAGCCTGCGAAATTAAACCATCAACTATGGCTGCAGTTTTAAATTTAGAAGACAAAATTGTTGAAGACATTTGTGCTTCTATTGATGGGGTTGTAGTAGCTGCAAATTACAATTGCCCAGGACAATTGGTAATTTCTGGAGAATACAAAGCCGTGGAATTGGCTTGTGAAAAAATGAAAGAAGCAGGAGCCAAACGCGCTTTAATTTTGCCTGTTGGAGGTGCTTTTCATTCACCAATGATGGAGCCCGCTAGAGAGGAATTAGCCGCAGCTATTGAAGCCACCCATTTTTCAACACCAATTTGTCCGGTGTATCAAAATGTAACAGCGAGCGCAGTTTCTGATGCTAATGAAATTAAGAAAAATTTAATTATTCAATTGACAGCACCTGTAAAATGGACGCAATCTGTAAATCAAATGATTGCTGATGGGGCTTCTAGTTTCACAGAAGTCGGACCAGGGAAAGTATTGGTTGGCTTAGTAAATAAAATAAACAAAGAGGTAGAAACTATTTCTGCATAAATATAATAAAATCAAAATAAAAATCCTCATAAAGAAATTCATGAGGATTTTTATTTTTGACTATTAAAAAAAACATGACAAAAATATTAGAAATATTCCGTTCAATTAAATCGGCAAATGTAATCGCTCCTAAAATTGATTATCATGATTATATACCTTTAGACTTGTCTGTTTCGAACCATGAATTACACAATCATAAATTAGAAACCGCAAGTGACTACGAAATTTTTATTCAAAAATATTTAGATAAAAATAAAGGAAAAATTGCATTTGGCGGGTATATTGAAACAAGAAATTTATACAAAAGAAGCACTGTTTTTAAAAACGAACTCACAGCGGAACGCAATATACATATTGGATTGGATTTATGGATTAATGAAGCTGCATCGGTTCATGCTGCATTAGATGGGAAAATTCATAGCTTTCAAAATAATATCGCTTTAGGGGATTATGGTCCAACAATAATTTTGGAACATGAAATAAACGGTTTTGTTTTTCACACACTTTGGACATATATCAATTTGGGACACTTCTGAAGTTACTAACATGAGTTTTCTGTTTGATCAAAAAAATAGCTTTAATGAAGATATTAGTTCATGGGATATAGGTAATGTTACTAATTTAAATATGATGTTTTCTAATGCTTTTAATTTTAACCAACCCATTAGTTCTTGGAATTTGAGTAGGGTGACTTCAATGAAATATATGTTTTATAATGCATCCGACTTTAATCAATCTATTGGTTTATGGGATGTCAGCCAAGTGATTGATATGAATTCAGTGTTTTCGAATGCAACAGCATTTAATCAACAAATTAGTTCATGGGATGTTAGTAAAGTGATGGACATGAATTTTATGTTTAATAATGCAACTGCTTTTAACCAACCTATTGGTTCTTGGAATGTGAGCAGCGTGACTTCAATGAAACATATGTTTTCCGATGCATCCAACTTTAATCAATCAATTGGTTTATGGGATGTAAGTAATGTGACATCAATGGAACATATGTTTTCTAATGCTATTAATTTTAACCAACCTGTTAGTTATTGGAATGTGTTCAATGTGACTTCAATGAGAAATATGTTTGCAAATTCAAAAACCTTTAACCAGCCTATAAAAGATTGGGATGTTAGAAAGGTGACTAACATGAATGAAATGTTTTATTGCGCTACCGATTTTAATCAAAATTTACTATCGTGGGATGTTAGCAATGTAACTAATATTTGGGATATGTTTTCAGGTGCAATTTCAATGAATTTAAAATACAGACCATTTAACTTTACAGAGTATAATTCTGAGTCTGAAACAGAAGATTTTGAAATATATCTTTTAACTGAGGGAACAGAGTTTTTTTATGAAAATGAGAATGGGGAGCAATTTAGTTTTATTGCAAATAGATTAACTGTTGAGTGTCCTGATTTTGAGGATTTAGAAGGTGAAATAATGAGTATGTTTGAAGATTTAATATTGACGTCCAAAGGTGATAATTATGAACCCTACTTAATATCAGATTTACCTGAAATAATGGATTCAGAATTTATTAATGGCGTTGGTAATTTAAATGATGAACCATTTACATCTATTGAGCAATGTGTTGAATTTATTAATAATTTAAATAATATTTCATTTAAATCTTTAAACCCAAAAGATGGGCAAAGTATAAAATATATTGAATAAATAATAATTTTTTTAAAGAAATGAAAAAAAAATGGAATACAAAATAAAATTTACTTTAATTAATAATTTAAGTAAAGTTGAATATTTATTATTATATATTTGTTAAAATTATTATTTGAAATATACTAAAAAAAACGAAAATATGAACCTAACTGATATAAATAAAATTAAAGGTGATGAAAGTGTAGAGGATTTAATTAATATGTTTGAGGAAAATAATTCAGTAATTACTCTTATTATTGTAAAGACAAAAAATTCTTCACCTGCTACTTTTAATCAATTTATCAAAAAATTAAAGAACGATAAACCTGAGCTTTATTCAAGAGGAACCAAAATATTTAATGAATTACTCAATGATAATAAATTTTCAATTAATAGATTGTTACGGTTTATTAAAAATCCTAAAAATAAAGTTATCGATAAATTAATTGATAATAATTTAAATATTATGGCAGATCTATTGAAAAATAACAAGTTACATAATAATGATTATTCTGATGAAAAAAAAATTTATGAATCTTCAATGTTAAATAAATTATATAATCTAAAAAAAGGTCCAGCTAATGAAACTTTAAACAGATTTAAATGGTCAAAAGATATTTGTGAAGAATTTAATTTAACCGAAGGTTCTAGACTGATGCAGTATTACATAGAAATTTATGAAATTTATATAAAAGAATACTGTTAATAAATTTCATAAGTAAAAATATTAATTAATATAATTTATTTATGTTTCCTAATTGCAAAAATGGCACAAAAATGTTTTTAACCCATTACATCTCAAATTGATAACCAATTGGTTTATTATGCTTTGGGTATAGTTTAGAGTGGGAGATATATAAAGGTTTTCGTCAAGGCATATTCTCCACAAAATCACTTAGAAATTCTAAGATTTGGTTTGAAAATAAGTCAATAGCCTTCATGGACATTTAAGTGAAGCCAGTTTAACAGATAAAAAAGTTGGCGAATTAGTTACAAAAGGATCACAAATTGGTACATTAGGATTGTCACCAATTAATGGCGATTATGCGCCACATTTGCATTTTCAAATCATCATAGATATGGAAGAAAAAACTGGAGATTACCCTGGTGTTTGTTCTGAAAATAAGCTAGAATTTTATAAGAATAATTGTCCTAATCCAAATTTATTGTTGAAAATAAATTAACTTCTTATTTTCTGTTCCCATTTCCAAGCACTTTTTAAACAATCATCTAAACTAGATGCGGCTTTCCAGCCTAAAACATTGTTGGCTTTGTCTGTATTTGCATAAGCTTCAGTAATGTCGCCCTCTCGTCTTCCAACAATTTTGAAATTTAGTTTTTGTCCGGATACTTTTTCAAAGGATTGAATAACTTCTAAAACCGAACTACCTGTTCCAGTTCCTAAATTAAAAGTTTCTACGGCCGTACTATTTTTTTTATCTAGCAATCGCTTCATGGCTATTACGTGGGCTTTTGCCAAATCTACCACATGAATATAATCTCTCACCGCTGTTCCATCAGCTGTGGGATAATCATTTCCATAAACGGAAAGTTCTTGTCGTAATCCCATGGCGGTTTGTGTGATAAATGGCACTAAATTTTGTGGAACGCCTAAAGGTAATTCGCCAATTTCAGCTGATTCATGTGCGCCAATTGGATTAAAATAACGTAGTAAAATGGCGTTTAAGGCACTAACTTTTGAAGTATCAGTAATAATTTCTTCACCAATTTGCTTTGTGTTTCCGTAAGGTGACATTGCAGTTTGAACTGGCGCATTTTCTGTAATAGGCATTTTTTCGGCTTGACCGTAAACCGTACAAGAAGAACTAAAAATGAAATTTGCAGACTTTAATTTGGTTAGTTCTTGCAACATGTAAATCAAAGCACTTATATTATTTTCGTAATATAATAACGGATTTTCAACACTTTCGCCAACGGCTTTACTTGCTGCAAAATGAATTACTCCAGAAATATCAGTATATTTTTTAAAGAAATTTTGAACTGCTGTTTTTTCTCGTAAATCGATATTTTCAAAAATTGGTTTTTTACCAGTGATTCGTTCAATCCCACTTAAAACTTCAATTGAAGAATTAGAAAGATTATCAATCGCAATCACTTCAAAACCTTCATTCTGTAACTCTACAACCGTATGCGAACCAATAAAACCTAATCCTCCAGTAACTACTATTTTCATATTTTTTTAGCTTATGGCTAACAGCTAACAGCTAACAGCTGCATAAACTGAAAGCTAATTTAAACGTATTCTAAAACCGTATCGGTAATAAATTTAATTTGTTCGTCGTCTAATTCCGTATGCATGGGTAAAGCAATTACTTCTTTACATAACTGATTGGTTACAGGAAAATCTTCTTCTTTATAGCGAACATCAGCATACGCTTTCTGACTATGTAAAGGAATTGGATAATAAATAGCACAAGGAATACCTTTTTCTTGTAAATGAGCCAATAATCCGTCGCGTTTTCCGTTTGTAATTCGTATTACATATTGATGAAATACATGACAATCGCAAGTATCGCAAATAGTGGGTGCTACGATATTTTTATTTAAACCCAATGCAAGTGAATATTTTCTAGCAGCATCTTGACGTGCACTGTTATAGGTGTCTAAATGAGGTAATTTTGCTTTTAAAACGCCTGCTTGAATACTGTCTAAACGAGAATTTACACCTACAACATCATGATGATAACGTTCGTACATTCCGTGATTTACAATTCCTCTTATTTTATGTGCTAATGCATCATCATTTGTGTAAATAGCACCACCATCACCATAACATCCTAGGTTTTTTGATGGGAAAAATGAGGTAGCAGCTACATGTCCAATTGTGCCCACTTTCTTTTTAGAGCCATCTTTTGCAGTATAATCTGCTCCAATTGCTTGTGCGTTATCTTCAATTACGTACAAATTATGTTCGTTAGCAATTTCCATAATCGCATCCATATTGACAGCACGACCAAATAAATGTACGGGAACAATCGCTTTTGTTTTCGGAGTAATGGCTTTACGAATACCTTCTAGTGAAATGTTCATATTATTCCTATCTACATCCACCAAAACCGGAGTTAATTGCAATAAAGCAATCACTTCAACTGTTGCCGCGAATGTAAAATCAGCAGTTATGACTTCATCTCCAGGTTGTAAATCCAATCCCATCATGGCAATTTGCAAGGCATCCGTTCCGTTAGCACAAGGAATTACGTGTTTTACGCCTAAATATTTTTCTAAATCAGCCTGAAATTGATGTACCAATGGGCCATTTATATAAGTATTGTTGTCTAAAACATCTTGGATAGACGCATTTACTTCCTCTTTTATTTTTTCGTATTGACTTTTTAAGTCAACCATTTGTAATTTTTTCATCTTCCTAATCTAATTAAGTCAAGCAAAAGTAAGAAATTCTGCTTACATTTTTTGTGTTACATAAAAGAAACGTAATTTAGCAACATAAATTAGTACTATGTCATTTATTTATAACTTTACACTACTATTTGCTTCGCAGTTTTTAAAGCTTTTGGCATTTTTTAATCTGAAAATGAAATTATTTGTAGCAGGAAGAAAATCAGTTTTTCAAACGTTACAAAATAAAATACACGCAATTGATAAAACGATTTGGTTTCACGCAGCATCTTTGGGTGAATATGAACAAGGCTTGCCAGTTATAGAAAAAGTAAAAGCACAATTTCCAAATCATAAAATAATAATTACATTTTTTTCGCCATCTGGATTTGAAGTGCGAAAAAACAATACTGTTGCAGATGTTACGGTATATTTGCCTTTAGACACAATTTCTAATGCCAAACAATTTTTAAAATTAGTGCATCCAGAAATGGTCTTTTTCATTAAGTACGAATATTGGCCCAATTATCTTAATGAACTAAAAAATCAAAATATTAAGACCTATTTAATCTCTGGAATTTTCAGGGAAAATCAAACTTTTTTTAAATGGTATGGCGGATTTTACAGAAAGGCGCTGAGAACATTTACCTATTTTTTTGTACAGAATGAAACTTCAAAAAAATTATTGCAATCTATTGGTTTTGAAAACGTTAAAATTTCTGGAGACACCCGTTTTGATAGGGTAGTAACCATTTTAGAAAAAGATAATACGTTAGATTTTATTGCAGCATTTAAAAATAATTTGCCAACAATTGTAATTGGCAGTAGTTGGCCAAAAGATGAAGAATTATTAATTCATTTCATCAACCACGCCTCAAATGACATTAAATTTATAATTGCACCTCATACAATTGATAAAAATCAAATTTTAAATCTTAAATCTAAAATTTCAAAGAAAACAATATTATTTTACGAAAAAGAGGAGATGCTGAAACAAGTTCAGCAAGACAAATTAGCTGATTTCAATGTATTTATAATTGACACTATCGGAATTTTAACTAAGATTTATTCTTATGCAGACATTGCCTACGTTGGTGGTGGTTTCGGAAATCCAGGGGTGCACAACATTTTAGAACCAGCCACTTTTGGAATTCCAATTGTAATTGGTCCAAATTATTCACACTTTGCAGAAGCAACAGCTTTGGTTGGTTTAGGAGGTTGTATTTCTGTAAAAAATCAATCAGAATTAAATGATACGTTTAACTTGTTATTACAAAACAAGGAGGAACGATTAGAAAAAGGACACATTTGTAGTACTTTTGTGCAAATGAATAAGGGTGCAACAGAACATATACTAAAACATCTCTTAATGAAATATTAAAATTCGACACAACTTTTTTAATTACACTAACTTGCAAGCATTAAATTAAACTTTATGAAATTTTTAAAACTATTTTTATTATTATTTATTGTTCAAACCCAAGCCCAACAAGGCGGTATGTGGATTCCATCTTTGTTACAAGGCATGAATGAAAAAGAAATGAAAGCTTTAGGTTCTAAACTAACTGCAGAACAAATTTATTCTATAAACAAATCGTCTTTAAAAGATGCAGTTCCACAATTTGATGGCGGTTGTACAGCAGAAATGATCTCTTCAAAAGGCTTATTGTTAACCAATCACCATTGTGGTTATGATAACATACAATATCATTCTACAGTGGAACACGATTATTTAGCTAATGGTTTTTGGGCGTATAAAATGGAAGAAGAACTTCCAAATCCTGGAGTGGTAGTTACTTTTATTGTGAAAATTGATGATGTAACCACAAAAGTATTTGAAGGGGTAGCAGCTTTAATTTCAGAAGTAGAAAAGCAAAAGAAAATTCAAGAAAATATTGCAGCATTGAACAAATCTTATGAAAGAGAAGCTTGGCAAGATGTTTTAGTACGCTCTTTTTATGATGGCAATCAATATTTATTATTCGTTACAGAAAACTTTAAAGACATTCGATTAGTGGGTGCACCGCCTAGTTCTATTGGGAAATTTGGTTCTGACACCGACAACTGGGTTTGGCCTCGTCATACGGGAGATTTTTCTTTATTCAGAGTTTACGCGGATAAAAATAATCGTCCAGCAGCCTATTCTAAAGACAATGTGCCTTATAAACCTAAACATTTTTTCCCGGTTTCAGCAAAAGGAATTCAAGAAAACGATTTTACAATGGTAATGGGTTATCCTGGGAAAACTACAGAATATTTACCGTCTTACGCTGTGGAGCAAATGGTAAACGATTTAAACCCGGCTAGAATTGAAGTGCGTGATGCGGCTTTAAAAGTTCAAGATGGTTTTATGAGAAAAGACCAAGCAATTAAGATTCAATATGCGTCAAAA
>Ga0209443_1000831_pt1 | contig 20388 bp, 22 predicted proteins | sample LauGreBMM110DCMD_2_FD_187571 | JGI IMG/M metagenome (GOLD analysis project Ga0209443, IMG submission 187571) | Freshwater lake microbial communities from Lake Michigan, USA - Su13.BD.MM110.DCMD (SPAdes) (version 2) | ecosystem: Environmental > Aquatic > Freshwater > Lake | place: Lake Michigan... | reverse complement strand
CGCCCCTGCCATCATTATAGGCTTCACAAGCTGCATCTAATGCAATTTTTGCTTCTTTCTCTGTACAGATAGGATAAGAGCCAATTTTGATACGCTCTATTCCGTTTGGAGTATGGTTACAGATGGGCGAAAAAACTTCATGGGTTGGGCCATCCCAAGTAATTAGTTCTCCGTCAGACAGGTAGGTTTTTTGATCAATAAGTGCTGGCAATACATATGCTTCAGGTATTGCCTTCTTGTCTATAATTAAATGATCCAGTTGTTCTTGAAATGTCATAGTTTCTCTTTTAATGAATTATATAACAATTAATCTAGCCTATTGTTGCATTCTAAGGAATATAAAGTTTAAAATATGGATGAGGGATTCAATTAGTTGTTTTACGCGAATTAAAGAAAAATGAGAATAAGTTATACAATCCAGTTTTTACATAATTGCTTGTTGGCATTTTTTCCAAAAATTAAAAAAGGAGGAACAATAGCCGGAAACTGATGGGAACATCCAATCCCGCTGATCTTTAATACCTGGATAATACTCAAATGCTGGATGCTCTTTTGAAAATATTACATCATTTATCAAAAAATCGCTATCCATATAAAGGGCTGAGATTTCGGATATTTCTCCTGTAAAAACTTGTATACTTGGGATGTTTTTTGAAAGCTCAAGTATAAAATTTAAAACATTTGCACTAACAGGGTTTGCAGCAAAATGAGTTGGTTCCAATAATAATATCCTGTTGACATTTTCATTTGCGCGCCAAGCTGGATCCAAATTATATGAATTATAAATTAACGTAGGTCTAGATAAATCTAGTGTAGGGCTTTTTGTATCTGGTAAAATTGTATTTAATTGTAATGAAGCTGTAGCTTTTAAACTATTAGGTACTTGTATAGTAACAATTTGCTCATAAGTATTATCTAAAAAAGTACCTGATTGATGTGTATTCGTGTACTTATTAATATTTTCTTGATTACAATAATATTTTTTTGAAGAAAATGAGCCAGCCACCCATTGCCAACTGCAATTGTTACTGGCGATATCCCCGTCCAGCAAATGATAGTATAACCATTTAGCAGGTTTTTGCCAGTGTGCTTTTCCAATATTACATGCAATAGCTGCTAAATACATTCTTATGTGGTTATGTATATATCCAGATTCATATAGTTGACTTATTTGTTCATCTATTACTTGAATTCCCGTATTACAGTTTATAAAGGAATTTAACATTTCATGATGATCAACGCTTGGTTGTGCTTGTTTTAAATCATCCCAAATTTGTTCTTTTTTAACCTGCCATACCCTTTGATAATATTCACGCCAAGCAAGTTCTTGAATTAATTTTTCACTTTGTAAAAAAGTAAAGCCATTTTTTAAAACAGCATACATTATTTGTTTGGTTGATATTACACCCCTTGAAATGTAAGGGGACAAATAAGTAATGTCACCATTCAAGAAGTTCCTTGTTTTTGAATATTTCTCTGGATTAATCGTATTTACTTTAGAAAGAATTGAGACGAAATCGGTTGGAAACATTTGATTAAACTTTTGCATAAGGTAATCGCGCTAAACTATTAGTTGAATGATAGCTATCAAGCCCAGAACAGGTGATCGTTCCTGCTTTTTCGATATCTAAAAATCCATCTTCCTGCATGCAGTTCTCGGGAAAATATATATTTTTAATTTCGCCGATAATCATGATAGTATTGTTAATGGCTAAATCAATTCGTTGTTTAAATTCAAGTTCAAGTTGTACATTACTTTCTTTTACAAATGGCGCAATGCAGTTAGCTTTATATTCGATACCTAAACCTGTCGCATCAAATTCGCATACTTCTTTAGGATACCTCGCTGAAGTTTGATGCGCTTGCTTATAAATTGCCGCATTCAAATGATTAATGGTATAAGACCCCGTATCCAAGATATTCGATAAAGTATGTCGTTCTACCGAATCTGGTCGCATGATAAAACTAATTAAAGGAGGATTGGAACCAATATGAACAATGGAGCTAAAAATCGCCAGATTCGTTTGACCTTTCAAATCAAAAGTACCAATAAGACAAATGCTTTTAAAGCCTCCAACGCTATTGATTAAGTGCGCTCGTTTCCGTTGCTCCATCTGTATTAAATCGGTTTCTGTTATTTGTATTTTCATATCTTATTTTGAATATCTAAATCATTTAAAAAGATATTGGCGTTGGATAAATGCACATTTTGTTTATCCGAACTCATTTTATCAAAAGTGTGTACTAGCATCCCAATTCTTGGATTACTTAAGAAAAAGGTTCTATGCTCATGCATAAATCGCCAAAATAAACCATCCCAAACTGGTTGCCATTCCCCTTTTTCGTAATCACTCATTTTCATTAAATAATTACTACCACTTATGTACGGCTTAGTGGTCATTAATCCACCATCTGCAAACTGTGTCATACCGTAAACATTAGGTACCATGACCCAATCGTAGGCGTCAATAAACATTTCCATAAACCACTTATGCACTTCATCTGGATCAAACTCGCATAAAAGCATAAAATTACCAAGTACCATAAGCCTTTCAATATGATGACAATACCCGGTTGCTAATACCTTTTTTATGGTAATATCAATAGGTGCAATACCGGTGGTACCGTTCCAAAAACTTGCTGGAATTTTTCGAGTAAACTTCCAATAATTTGTAGTCCTTTGTTTTGAACCTTCTCGCTCATATACAATTCTGATAAATTCACGCCATCCCATGATTTGTCTAATAAACCCTTCTAAAGAATTTAATGGGATATTATTTTTATTTGAAAAGGCTATTGCTTGATCTATGATTTGCTGTGGACTTATTAAACCCACATTGAGCATTGGACTCAACACAGAGTGATGTAAAACCGTTTCCTTTGCTACAATGGCATCTTCATATATTCCAAATTTTTCGAATCGGTCTTGCAAAAATTCCTCAAGCCATTTTTCTGTATCTATAAAATTAATAGCAAATAAATGATCTTTATTTATTGATCCATAATTTTTTGGATAATTTTTTTGTACATATTTTTCAGCTTCCTTTACAAATTGATTGACAGCGGCCGATGGTATTTTTGGGACAACTTCTTTTTTTGGAAATTTAGACCTGTTATCTGCATCATAAGTCCATTTCCCGCCCAATGGTTTCCCATCTTTTTCAATTAGAATGTTTCTTGACTTTCTTTGCGAAGTGTAAAAATCGGTTTGAAAATAGGTTTTCTTTTTAGAGAAATAGGCGTCTACATCATTTAAACTATTTAAAAAATTAGGACAATTATAAATAATTAGTTCAATACCGTTTTTTTTGCAACTTGATTTAATTTTTCCTAACAACCAACTATCAATAGGATCTACAATATGAATTTGTTTAACATTGTTTGAATATACCTTTTCGATAAGTAGTTCGATCCTATTTTGAGTTTCAATTGATTCAATATAATAAACCACAATCCCCAGCTCTTTTAAAAAGGCTTCGTAAAATTTCATACTCGCCCTATGCAAGACCAGTTTTTCTTTGTGAAATTGGTATTGATTAAAAAAATGCCATTCCTCCACCAAATAGGCGGGTCTATTGTTATGAATAGCAGGATGTTGCTTATATAATTGGTTGGGGAATATTAATGAAATTTGCGATGACATTTACTGACTTTTAATCTAACTAAATAACAATTTCAGCTTCAGATTGTTTTAAATAAATTGATTTAATCTTGGCTAGATTCTGGGTAAGATTTTCACCAAAAATGGGTAAAAAGGGACGGGTTATGAAGTTTTTAGAAAAATTCACGGTGTTTATTTCAAAAAATTAGTTATAGTCCGTGGTCAAAAAAAATATTGCCTATTTCTTTTTAAATAGCTTAGAAAATGGAAATAAAGAAGGTGTTTTACGGATATACGCTTGATAGTTATCTAAATGCCCCCATTTCTCCATACCTGAAATTTCTAATATCCTAACGCCGCTTATATAAACCAATAAAATATATGTAAAAAGTGGAGAGATTAAAGTGATATACTGCCAACTTGATAAGGATGAAAAAGACACAATGGAAATCCCCAACCATAAAGTAATTTCACCAAAGTAGTTTGGGTGTCTTGAATAAGACCAAAGTCCATTAGAAATAAATTGATCCTTATTTTCAGGATTTTTACGGAATACTGACTTTTGCCAGTCGGCAATAATCTCTACAACAAATCCGAAAATAAAGACAAGCATACCTACATAGAAAAAACCATTTTGTACTACCCCATTTTTGCTTGCAATGGCAGTTAAGGCACACATCGAACATAATGAAACCCACATCCCTTGTAAAGTCCATGCCATGAAGAACCTTGTTAGTGAGGGTTTGATGGATGCAAACCTTTTATCTTCTCCACTTTTTTGAACTCTTTTAAATAAGAAGCTACCTAAACGGGCTGCCCATAGGATGATGCAAGAAGCTAATAGGATGCTGCCCATATTTACATTTATTGCGGAATAACTTTGAAAGCTTATATAACTCACAATGAATAAGTAGGTAGCGCTCCCCGTTAGGTCATAGAATTTCTCTGTTTGAAAATAATAGGCCGGAATAAATAAAAGCCATTGAATAAGAAAGGCAATTAATACAGCTTGCTGAATCACCTGTAGTCCAGTTAATAGCGCAATACTATATGCAATAGAAAAAGCGATGAGGGAAAATAATAAATTTAGTAAGGCTTGCTTCATGATTTTTAACTATTTCTAAATAGCATTTTTAAAGGGCTATAAAATATTATTTTTAATTAAGCTATAAATAATAAATAAAATCAGATACACTGCTAAATAAATTCGATAGTAATTTCTTGTTTTGAGATAAGTCTTGTTATCCGGATACATATTAGTGAATAAACCTATAATCTCTTTTTTGAAAATGGGTTTAATATTTATTTTCCAATCATCAGTTTTGTAAACAATTTTCCTAAACTTACTCCTAAAATAAGTGCTAGGAATACTCCAAATAATTAAAATGAGCAATATTAGATGCATGTCTGTCATAAATAAAGATATAAATATTTAGTTGAATTATTTTATAGAAAGTATTAAATCAGAGTGTCTTTGATATATCATTTTTAATATCTTTTTCAACTCTTTTTAAATAGGCAATTCTTTTGTTCTGTGATACAAATGGTACACTCCAAAATTGGCGAGTTTTTGTTTTAAACCAACCGAATACAAATGAATACACACCCATAATTAGCCTCAATTTAACTGAATTAAGGTATAAAAATAATACGGGTAATCCAGGGGCTCCGTGTGTAAGGTATGTTCTGACCTTTTTATGACTAAGTAATGGCTTTGGATAACCATATAGTTTTGAAATGGGTATAAATTTATAAGCAAAACCTGGTGTAAAAATTTGATCAAAGAAAGATTCCAAAGCAGGTGTTGTTCTGAACCACCAAACTGGTGATATAAAATAAATCCTATCAGCCCAGGTTATAAAATCTCTATACTCTTTGATTTTATCTTCCCCGAAATTAAAATTAATATTTTCTTGGTAAAGGTCTATAACATGAACTGTTTCATTTTTTGAATTTAATGTTGTTTTAATAGTATTAAAAATACCATTGTAACAAAAACTTGTTTTATCTGGGTGTGCTATTATTATTAAGTTATTCAAAATTGCAATTTTTAGATTTATTGGGGGCTATATATAAATGGGAAGTATCGCTACTTGTGTAAAGTTATAAATAACTTTTAAATAGGAATGAAAATAACAAAGGACCCAGGATTTAACGTAAGTCATTGATTTTCAAGTAGCTAGAAAGAGATTTGAACTCGTGACCTCCCGGTTATGAAGCTTTTAAAAAAATAATACTAGTGATTAATAAATAAAAAAAGGCAAATAACTTTAAAGATTATTTGCCTTTTTTATCATAGGTGACTAAGCCGATGATATCTAGAATTACTATTTATTTTTTACTAGCTCAAAGTAGGTAACAAGAAATCGATCTCCTACTATAGACCCCTGTACTTTAGCTTTTTTGATTGCATTACAAAATCCCTCCGCATCATGCGCATCGCCATGATCATCGAGATTAGTTCCATCAACAAAATAGTCCTTACCCTTAAATTTAATTGCTAAATGACAACCCTTACCTTCCATTTTAAACATACAAGTGCCACAGGTAGCCGCTACTTCATACACTGGATTTTTAGGATTTAATACTAATTTTTTACTTGTGCTGTCCTGTGCATTTGCTGCAGTAAATAATAACAATGTAATTAAACTGAGTAACATTTTTTTCATAATAATATTTTTTAATAATTTACATAAATTCCTGTTCCAAATCCCATATCGCTATCATAATGAGTACGTATCCCCATATTTTTGTTAACAATATATTTGACCCCAAACATATATTCTTTATCCGTATTAACCATAAAATCGCCCCTCATTCTTTTTGAAAGCGGTATATCTTCTCTCATTAATTGCATTCTTAAATTACCGTCTTGATACAATTCAGTTTGAAAAGTTATAAGCATTGGCAAAGTATAGGCAAGTCCCACACTTATTTGCCTTCGTTCATCTTTAGTATTAATTTGACCAAATAGGTTTTTCTCGGATTCTCCGTCATGTAATTTTCTGTATCTCCAGTCAAATCCAATAAAAGGCATAATCCATTGCATTTTACCAATGTATCTTCCAATATGAGTTTCGGATTCATAACCATGCATATTATTATATCCTAATCTCCATTCAGAACCAATACTCCATCTTGTATTTTGAAGCATTGCCATACCGTCATTCCCATTACTAGCAAAATCATTTTCTGCCATCAAGTGTACTTTTCTGTCCTCGCCGAATAATTTTTTTTGCGCAAATTTAGGGTTAGGTATTAAAGGATTGGGCGCTTGATTTTCATAACTAAAAATCCTTCCCATACCACTCATCATGTGGTACAATATATGACAATGGAAAAACCAATCACCTTCCATATTGGCATTAAACTCAAGGGTATCGGTCTCCATGGGCATAATGTCAATGATATTCTTTAATGGTGCATTTTCTCCTTGTCCATTGAGTACTCTAAAGTCATGGCCATGCAAATGCATCGGATGTCGCATCATGGAACCATTATAAATAATCATTCGAACGTTCTCACCCTTTTTAATTAAAATCCTGTCAGATTCAGACACCACTTTATTATCCATACTCCATACATACCTATTCATATTACCTGACAATTCAAACTTTATTTCTTTTGTTGGCGCATCTTTAGGAAGCGTAGTATTGTGTGGAGACTTCAACATTGCATAATTTAATGTCACGATATCCGATAATGCATTGCTATTGTACTGGTCTTTCTCGCTGGATTTTAGCTGAGCACTTGATGGACCTGTGATTTCTGGATACATCACTACATTCATATCCATTTGATTTAAACTCATTTGCATTCCCATATCATCTAAATCCCCATTCATTTTCATCATAGAGTTCATCATCTTCATACCCTCAAAATATTTCAATCTAGGCACGGGTGCCATTGTTTGTTTTTCACCTTCACCCACATACATTAATGCTCGATTAATTCTATCTTCTGAAGTAGCTTGAAATGCGAATGATTTATTCTTTTCAGGAACAGTCAAAACAATATCATAGGTCTCAGAAACAGCAATGATCAATCGGTCTACTTCAACGGGCTCAACATCATTTCCATCATTAGCTACTACCTGAAATTTTCCGCCACCATAGTTTAACCAAAAATAAGTGGATGCACCACCATTTGAAATGCGTAATCTTACTTTTTCACCAGCTTTAAATTGCGACAATTGACTTTCTTGCTTTCCATTCAATAAGAACTTATCATAATACACATCACTCACATCCATTGCCAACATTCTCTTAAATTCATTTTTAACTTTGGTATTAAAATGACCTTCTTTTATAGCTTCTGCATAACTTTGAGTAGTTCCCTTTTTAATTGCAAACCAGTCTGTCGCGTTATGCAACATTCTGTGAATATTATTGGGATTGTAATCCGTCCACTCACTAATTACCACTGGTATAGTAGGTAAGTCATCTATCCCTTTTCTAAAAGTAAGATCATCGTTTCTCTTATTCAATATCATTGAACCGTACATCCCAATTTGCTCTTGCAATCCTGAATGACTATGATACCAATGTGTCCCATTTTGTGCAATAGGAAAACGATATACATGTGTGGTACCCGGTTCGATTGGCATTTGTGTTAAATAAGGAACGCCATCCTCTTTATTAGGCAAAATAAGACCATGCCAATGTAAAGAAGTAGATTCCTTCAACTCATTATATACGTGAATTTCCGCCGTGTCCCCTTGTGTAAAAGTCAAAGTTGGCATAGGTATTTGTCCATTCACAGCAATTGCTCTTTTGATTTTCCCTGTAAAATTCACCAAGGTATCTCTTACATGTAAATCATACCTAACCACCTTTTGAGCATTAAGATTAAGCTTAGCACAAAAGACGCTAAGCACAATAAGGTAAATAGATAATTTATTTAATTTCATTTTCACTTTGTTATTGAATGGTTTCAACTACTTTACCGCAGGTTAGCATTTGATTACCATAATATGGATTCTTTATCTTGTTTTCTAAACTCAACCAATTCGCTCCCTTACCTTTATTTGCCATTGGACAAAATTCATAAAAGACAGGAGTTCCTAACTTTGAAACTTTAATTACGGAATATAAACTCGTTGACAAACTCATAAAATGATCTCTTTGGTGTGTGATTTCTTTAGTTTCAGTGATGTGTTCAGCATCTTCCTTTAAATCATTAACCACTTTCATCCACTGGGTATGGGTTTCTGTGTTAAGTTCATTCATGTTTACTTCTTGAATGCTAGTTAAAAGTGTTTTTGAAGCACTAGACGAACTGGTGCCATCGCTTTTCACAAGCGCATCTTTTAGTTGAATATATGCGTTCAACACTTTGTTAATACTTGAATTTGATTGAGCGTTTGCAATAGATGCAAATAATATAATGGCAGCAGCCATCAATAATTTTATTGATTTCATAATTTATTTTTTATTTTATTAAAAAGAAGAATATTCAAGTGGATAACTTGAATTTAAATTGTTATTGATTGAACAATTTTAGGAGGCTGCCAAATTGAAATATAAACATCGTTATAAAATGATGGTTTCAAGATAGGATATAACTTATTTATACCAAATTTATTAGAAGAGATTAAATCCTGTTCAGACAATTTTAGAAAAGTTTGCACACTATAATTAGGACACTCGCACTTGTGATCTTCGCATTTTTTACTACAATTGTGCTCTTGTTTTGTATTATCTTGTTTTTTACAGCAACTTTCTTTTTTATTATTTTCGGTACTACGGTGATTTGATTGAGCGGACGCTACTTTCCCATTGCTCATTTTACAAGCAAAAGTTTCATTGGAATGGACTAAGCATCCAAAAAATAAAATAGTAAATATAATAGCGCCTCTACTCATAGAAATAATAACAAAATTAGTGATAAATGGTTGTATTTCTTCAATTTTATAAAGACTGTTTAACATTCTAAGAACCATCGCCGCTTTTACAATAAACAATCAAATCGAATTTTGCTGACTTTTAGGGAAAAGGGGTGAATGGGTGGGATAGCATTGCTGGAACCTTATTAATATACTTTCTATCGGTTCCATTTGGCACTGATAAAGAATAATACAAAACCACTTAAGGCCGTAATCAATCCAAAAACAGAAAAAATACGAAGCAGTGTATTTCCAAAATTATCACGACCCTCGTAATCCATAGTGTGCATCATCCAAAGAAAATCAAAAATCCTCCATTTATTATTTCTAAATTTTTGAACAGTACCTAACTCACTTGCTACATAAACAGTCGTATTTGTCGGATGATCAAAAGTTATAGCATACGCTGGCAGATGATTTTCACGGTATTCATGGTGTTTATTTATTTTAGTTAGGTACGCAACAGATTTAATTTTGGGCTCACCAGTAAATCTTAATGTAGCCATTTTAATAGCTTCTTCTTCTGACAAAGGACCACGAAGTTTACCAGTTTCTGCATTAACAAGTTGGTTCATTACCTGCATATTATGTTTTTCATTAGCCTGATTGTGAGCAGCACTTAAAAAACTTACTTGATAGATGGGCTTCCCTAATATTTCAATTAATTGAATTGATATGATTGAATCAATTTTGCTAATTTTCTTAATAGTATCTAGTGCTATAGTTGGTGAGACAAGAGCAGTATTAATTGAAAGTAATGGAGCATTGTTTTTTTGAAAATCACCATGTATTTCATCTATATTACTCCAACTGAAATATAGACCACTTATGGTCCACATAAGGAACTGAATACCGAGTATTAGACCGAGCCAGCGATGTGTTTTTCGGATGTAGAAATGTTTGCTTTTTGTCATTGGTTTTTTTCGTTGTTTAAAAATAATGTTTTTGCCTTTTCCCTGTAAACAAACTTAATATTAAACTAATGATACCTCTACCACCTTCATTTCTGGAATATAGCTTTTCGGTATTTCACAAAGAACTGACACATTATAATTGCACCAGATGTTTAATAGTAATACCCGAAAATTATATTCATTTCATCCTCACTGGTTAATCCAAAATTTACTATTTTATTACTGGTATTGTTATAGGTCACCACACTGGTCAATCCTTCTCCTGCTTTCAGCAGAATGGGTGTGGTAAGGTTGATTACTATGGGGTGCTCCCAATCTGTATTTTCATAAACGACCTCTCCATTTCTCGTTCCACCCAGAATTTTAATTTGAAATTTCTCCCCCAACTTGTGAAAATGCGAGGTAAGTGTAATTACGGTTACTGCTTTGGTAAAGGTATAATCGGTTGTGATTGTTTTGCGTGAATTAGCAGGAATAGAAAAATTATAATTGGCAAAGTTTATAGACTGGGCCTCTTTTAGAACGTTTGCCTGAGATACTGTATACATATTGATATAGTTCTCGCCTATTAAATTGGTATTCTGTTTATTAAAATAATGTGCATTCAGGTCAAGCGCTCTAGCCGGGGGAACTTTCAGTGCAACGCCTGCAGGAAATGTATAGGTTGTGTTTACATCTGTACCTCCACCCAGAAATATATGGTTCTGCATTTGTGCAAATGTGATTATGTTAATACTTGCGTCTGCATTATACAAATCCCTCAATGTGTTTACGGGTGGTAACGAAGTAGTACTTTGAAAACCATATAAAACAAAATGGTGGCTGTTTGGACGCCCCTGCATGGTAAATTTATTTACATACACTGTAGAAGTATTAGGGGTGGTTCTGTTTACGAACACTTCGCGTTCTGTGTTGGGACTTACTGTGAACGAATTAATCGCTAATTGAAACCCTTCTGTAGCGGCAGGTGCCTGCATGGGTACAAAAGTCTGACTGCATACTGCATTATTAGCCAGTATGGTTTCATCAACAACACTTCCTTTTTTGGGTGCGCCTTTTATTATCCATTGTTTTATAAATTCTATCTGTCCCATGGTCAAATTAGTACCCCCCAATGGCATCAAAGCACCGTATTGAGAGGATGTCTGACAATCAATTTTCTTGTATAACAAACTACTTATATAATCACCCGGCTTTACCCTTACTAGGCCGGCTGTTTTTGCTGTAGCATTTTTTGAAATGATATTAATTAAATTATCGTATGCATTAGCTGAAGTTAACAGTAGGTTATGCTGAGCATAGGTAGCATCGCTGGTAGATGCATGGCAACCACTTGTTGCACAGGTAGGTGTGAGAATATTGTCTTGAATAATTGTCCAGGTATCTTTTGGAGAAGCGGTTGCAGCAGCTGGCTGGTCAGTATTTTTAGTACAGGATTCCATGGAAAAAGAAAAAATCATCATTGCAGTTAAAAAAATTGTTGTCCTAAAATATTTCATATGCCAGTGTTTTAAAATACTCTTAAATTTAGGTAAAATCCTATGATTTCGCATTCTAAATAGGGAGTTAGGTTTTAAAAAAACCGAAATCAACCGAATTTAACCGAATTGAGGGGGTGTTTTCGGCACGCAGGGGTGAATAATACAATATATCTAGCAAAATGAGATAAAAAAAGCCATTAGAAAAAGAATTAGATGGCCTGACTTTTACAACTAAGGTTAATGCAGATAAAGCAGTATCAAGAGCCAGCTGGAATGCAACGGATGTTTGGCTTTCAAGCATTGCTATTATACTAGTAGTTCGAATATTTATTTACTTCCCCCATAGGGAATTGCATGCATATATGATTTCCTAAAAGGCTTATTCAAAGCTTATTGCGTTATTTCTCAATAAGATATTTTTTTTAACATATGTATTAAAAAAATAAATCTTAACTTATATTCAAATTAATGTGTGAAAAAAGTTATTCCCTTTCTTTTTATTTTTTCAAGCTTTCAGCTAATCGCTCAAAACAATAAAATATTATTGCTAGGTAAAACCTATAATTTCGAAATAAAGGACGGCACCAATAGAAGCGGAAAGCTAGATAGTATTACAGCCGATTATTATTATATTGATAATCCAGCAATAGGGCCAGACCGAATTAGAAAAATGGGTGTTTCTAAAATAAAAGAAATTAAAATGACTTCAAATGGAACTTTTGCAAATCCACATTACAGTAGGTATTTATTTGGACCATCAGCATTGCCTCAAACCAAAGGAGAAGTTTATTGGAATAATCTTGATTTCGAGTACAATACTTTGCAAGTGGGTGTAACTGAAAATTTATCTGTAGGCGTGGGCGGCTTATTATTCACTTCTTTATTTACAGCTTCTCCAGTTTTGATGCCTAATTTTAAATACTCATTTAAAATTAATACGCAATCACATATTGCTATAGGTAGTATATTTTTACTGATAAATAGTAAGACTTTTGGTTCTAATGTTTCTGCCGCTTTACCATTTGTTGTATACACCTATGGAAATTCTGAAGGAAATTTAAGTGCTGGTACTGGATGGGCCTATGCTGGTAATGGCTTTGGTTGGGCACCCAAGCCCACTGGCTATTTCGCTGGGATGAAAAGAATTGCGCGTAATTGGATATTTCAGGGGGAGGGTTATTTTTTAAGCAATAACACAGATAATACCATTTACATTGCAACATTTAGAAATATAAGACCCACTTCCAGTTGGGATTTTGGGTTCATGCGCTTCCAAAATAGTACTTCTGTGGGTGCCTTACCAATTATTGGGTATACCTTAAAATTCTAGTTAACAAACTAAGCGCTATAATGATCGGTTTCCAATTTTTAATTAGGCTTTTGTAAATTGCAAGCATAATAATTTGTAAACTTATGACGGATTTAAAAGCCGGATTATATATCAATAGTACTGCCGCGTTGATTGGCAGTTTCTTCGAGAATACAACCATTCTGCTCGTTCAACACAATGAAGCCGGAAGTATAGGGTTTGTAACCAATAAATCCTTTGAAAAGTCGTTACATGAACTAATTGAATTCAATCACGCTAAACCATTTCCACTGATGGATGGCGGCCCCGTTGATAGAGAACACCTCTTTGTATTGCACAAGCGACCCGATCTCATTGATGGGTGCAAAGAAATACCCAATGGTCTTTATATGGGTGGTAATATGGAGCAGGTGATCGAAGCCATCAACACCAGAGCTGCCAATAAACAAGAAATTCAACTTTTTATCGGCTATTGCGGATGGGATTTGGGAGAATTGGAAACGGAGGTGGAAGAGGGAAGCTGGACATTCAGTTGAAATCAAACGATTTGGACTGATTTCAGGGGGTGTTTTCATGACACAGAGATAAAATACAAAAGTTTTGTCCAGTGTGGCTCGCCTTTTCCTCGAAAGATGCAACTACAATCTAAATCTCAGCCAACCCTTAACTTAAAGCCTGAACTACTTTTTCCATTTCAGTAGTAGTCCCAATACTAATTCTTAACCAACTACTGTTTTGTTCAAAAGATCTGGCCCCAATAATATTATTTGCAAGTAATAAAGCTGGTATATCTTTTTGATAGGTTGCAGTGTCAAAATATACAAAACTAGTATATGATTTAATATGCGCGATTCCAATTTTATCGAACCCATTGTATAAAATTGATTTCGCTTTTATATTTTCAGTTTTACAGAAATTTATAAAAGCCTCATCTTTCATCACAGCTATAGCACCTTGCATAGAAACAGCGGAAGGGCCTGCATTTGCCCACGCTTGAAATTCATTTAACTGTTTAATAGTGTTAGCATGCGCTAGTATATAACCAATTCGTGCACCCGCCATTCCATACACCTTGGAGAATGTTTTAGCAATGACAACATTTGGGTAGGCATTTACCAAATAGGACATAGAGGGGCTATCATAATAATCGGTATAGGCTTCATCTAATAGTATAATAACCTCAGGGGCTATTTTTTTAATGAACTGCTCTAAATCTATTTTTGAACTTACCGTTCCTGTTGGATTATTAGGATTACATAAATAAACCATTTTTGTTTGGGAATCAATTGTATCGATCAGTCTTTGCAAATCATTGTGCTTTGTATTAGTCAAAGGAACAAGCTTGGTTACTAAACCCATTTTTCTTGCAGCAGGCATCCATAATTTAAAAGTTGGTTCTGAGGCAACTACATTCCCTTTTTGATAAGCGGCCCATAAAATAACAACACCCAATAATTCGGAAGAACCAGCCCCTAGACTAATATTTTCTTTACTATGGCCAGTTAGTTTAGCAATTGCTGTTCTTACTTCCCCATTCAAATCCAATTGGTACCTATTGGAGCTGGAAATAGCTTCCAACATTGCTTTTTTTGTCATAGATGATGGACCATGGGGATTCTCATTTTGGCCTAATCTGATAATATCTGCGGCATTATTTAAAGGATGATGCGCTAATAAAGCTGCTTCTTCTTTTGCATAACTATTTCTTGAGAAGGAGAAAGCTGCTAAAGCGAATACCGATTGTTTGAGGAGTTGTCGACGTTCCATAGTTAACATTTATATATAAAGTTAAGGAATTTGTTTATGAATATTTTTTGAGAAAATGAAGGCGTTGATTTGTAGTAAGTTATGTTTTAACAAAACGGAAAACGACCGAATTTAAACGATTTCAGGGGGTGTTTTCATGACGCAGAAGAAAAAGGGAATGTAGAAACATTCCCCGTTTGTCTAACATCTGTGAGACCCCCTTTATTTGGGTAATTTACTAACCCAGTTTAAACCATCCTTCAAATAATTTATCTCCAGATAACTGAAATTCTTTTTTATCAACAACTTCATCATCTATTTTTTTTATTAAAGTGACATACCTTTCTTTCTGCAAAAACTGATTATTTACAAAAACGCTAAATTTAATTTCCCTTGGTTGCTTTAAAAATATTTCTTTTAACCACCTATCCCCAATAAATTCTTTAATCCATGGTCTTCCATTTTCATCAGTGTATTGTACCTGCCCAAATGTTTCAAAACTTATTTCAACAATAAGTTCAACTTTAATCAATGGTAGCGTATCCATTATCCTATTATTTGGAAATAGATTATAAATATCTTTCACAGAAATGGTTCGGGAGGCCATTTTTAATTTTTTAATTCAGTAGTAAATTAGAAAAGAAATATAACTAGAATATTAATTTAAAATTATCTAAATGTGTTTTTTTAGTTTGCATAGAAACAATTCTATTAAAAAGTAAAAACCTCACGTAAAAACAACAAAGGACCCACGATTTAACGGGATTGCCCGCTTCAATTAGTTAAAATTATTTTGCTCACCATTTGTGTCTCTTTCTAAGGGGAAAGAGGCGCAAAAAGGGAGCGCACACTTTTCATGGAATATGTTGGAACTTCCTGACAATTGGAAGGAAGTTTAAAGAATTAAAAATTGGTAATGATGGAAACCCGCTACTAATTTATGCCTTTTTTAGTCCACTATATGCTGACGATTTACAGTGAATAGAAATACCTATTTTGTTTTTTTACGTAATTCATATCTAATTGAATCAGGATACCCTGAGGCAATAACATATAAAACTTTCCCGTTGTAATCAAAATAAAATTCAAGATATTTTAAATTAATAACTTCCAATTGTGTATTATAACTTTGTACAGTTTTATTAGGCATTGCGTCGGTACGTTGTACTAACAAATTACCTTTATTATCTGTAATATTGTTATTGGAAATATTATAATTATTAGTGTAGGTCTTATTATTAGGAACTCTATAAGAGCTATAATCAAATGAAATCTTATATCCAGAATCTATTTTTTCCTTTCTTTTATAGTTGCCAAAACTTGATATAACAGCTTGCTCTGATTTATTAAGCCAATTATTAGTTTGCATTTTACTCATTGAAATAGTCACCTTTTTATATGGCGAGCATGCAACGAATAATATTAGAATTAACAATTTAAAAGACTGACTCATTATGGCATTCATATATTTAAGTTCATTTTCAAAAATGTTTAAAAACTTCTCCTAGTCGATGTATCTAATATTTAGAAATCAAAATGCATTGTTTTACATGCTTTTAAGCACTCTAAAACAATGCATTAATATATGTTAATTAGCAAAAAACTAAATCACGTCCGGCAATAAATAAGGCGCACGATAATCCCTGCTTAGCATAGCATTCGCTTCGTTTTCACCTTCGCCTATAAATCTCTCTGCTACTGGATCGAATTGTAATTGGCGCTCTAAGCGGTAGGCAATATTTCCTAAGTGAGCTAATGATGAAGACAAATGGCCTGTTTGAACAGGTCCGTTTTGAATACTCATATCTCTTGCTCTAATCGCGTCAAACCAGTTTTGAAAATGCAATCCTAATTCGCCAGTTTCGCTACGGCTAGGGCCTTTCTCTTTTTTCTCACCCAAAAAAGTTTCATAAGTGCCATATCCTTTTACCACCATATAGCCTTTTTCTCCATAAAAAATGTTACCCACACTTGCGCCATCTTCTGAATTAGTATTCCAGTTTCTAACTTCAAACTGAATCATCTTTTTTTGTTTGGGATAATGATAAATAGAGGTTTGTATTTCAGGAACTTCTTTGCAATCATCCCATAAAAACTTACCGCCCATAGAAGTGATTTTTTCAGGCAATTGGTCTACACCTAAACCCCACATACACAAATCTGTTTCGTGAATACCTTGGTTGCCTACGTCACCATTGCCATAATTCCAATGCCAATGCCAATTATAATGTACTAAGTTTTTCGAGAACGGACGCATCGGAGCAGGTCCACACCATAGGTCGTAATTTAATCCTGCAGGTATTGCCGAAATCCCTTTGTTACCAATATCTGGACGCCTACGATATACTAGTCCGCGAGACATATAAACCCGTCCTATCAAACCTTCTTCTAAATGTTTTACGGCTTCGCGAATAGCAACAGAACTACGTAGTTGAACGCCGTGTTGTACAATACGATTGTATTTGTATGCAGCTTCAATCATTTTTTTACCCTCATGAATATTATGAGTAGCAGGCTTTTCAACATACACATCCTTGCCAGCCTGACATGCATAAATTGTTAAGAGCGCATGCCAATGATTGGGTGTGGCAAGTGTAATAGCATCTATATTTTTATTGTCGAGAATCTTTCTGTAGTCTTGTTCAATGGCTACTTTTTTGCCATATTTTTTTTGAAAATTGGCAGCCGCTTCATTCAGTACAACCATGTCTGGATCGCATAGTGCTACTACTTCTACATTTGATTTTGCCGACAAATTCATGATTTCTTCTACATGTGATTTGCCCCTTCCATTTAAGCCTAGTATTGCTACGCGAATTCGGTCGTTTGCGCCAATTATACTTGAATGAATAGTATTAGCAGGTTCGCCCATGGCAAAAGCGGTAGGCGTAACAACGGCTACAACGGCTCCTTTAGCGGCCGATCTTAAAAAAGATCTTCTTGAATTATTTTTATTTTCCATAATTGAATATAATTAATTAAATTTAAATCATGAAAAAAATACTCCTTATAATGCTTGTTTTTCTTGGGGCTTCAACAATATTGTTTGCCCAAGAACCCAAACTCAAAAAGATTTTCAATGGCAAAAATCTAAATGGATGGAAATTGCCGCCAGATCTAACTTGTTGGACAGCAAGCAGTGGTGTGTTATTGGTAAAAAATAATGCCGAGAAAAAAGGAAGTAATTTATGGACAGAAAAAAACTATCAAAATTTTATAATAAGTGCCGATTTTTTAATGGGTGATGGCACTGTAGATTCAGGCATATTTCTGCGTTCAGAAAACGACCAAATTCAAATTGGTATTTCAGGATCTTTAAAACGAGACTTAACGGCTTCTCCATATTTGCCTAAATTAAAATATCCGGTAGAAGCCAATGTAAAAGATATTTTAAAACCAACAGATTGGAATACCATGAAAATAAAAATGGTAGATAAAACTTACACTGTTTGGTTAAATGGCAAAGAAGTAATGACATATACTTCAAAAGATATTCCTGCGTCTGGCCCTATTGGCCTTCAGTTACATCCTGGAAATGAAATGTCAATTAAATATCGAAATATTCGATTAGCAGAATTATAAAGATTGATAATGAAAATTGTTGTTGTAGATGGGTTCACGAAAACCTTAGGTAGCAAAGGACCCACGATTTAACGTAAATACTTGATTTATAATTAGTTATGTTTTAATGAAACGAGAATAAACTGATTTCAATCAATTTCAGGGGGTGTTTTCGGCACGCAGGGGAATATGAAAATTATGTCATGTTTACAATATAATAATGTACTAAATGAGGTGGAGTACATTAAATATTAAAATATATGACTTACCTTTTAATAGTAAATCACCAACTCTATTGCAATTCTAACGCAACAGCTCTATTTACAATTCTTGTAATCACTATCATTTCCAATAGACTCTTATTTAATCATTGAAATAGGCTATATCCTATTTCTAAACTATTACGTATGAAAAAATCAATTTTAATCGCATTAGCAACTATTACATTATTTGCTTGTAACCCTAACAAAAACGAAACTACATCAACTACAGATGATGCAGGAATGAGTGACTTTAAAGAAAATTCAAAAGTTATATTAGATGGTTTTGAAAATTTTTCAAAAAATGATTTAAAAACTTTCAGTACGTATATATCTGATACTGTTAAAGTACATGGCCCAACTTATGGCGAAGAATCAATAGCTAATAAAACAATACTAATCCAAAGACTTGAAGGTTTTCACAAATTACTTTCTAATATAAAAGCTAATGATATTAAACTTTTACCAGGAGTTGATGAAGTTACTTTTAAAGCCGATGGAGGAGTGAGAGCTTATGTAAGATGGACAGATGATGCTATAGCAAACGGAGTAAAAATTGAACATAAGTTTTATGGTGTATACCAATTCAATAAAGATCATAAAATTGTTGATATCGATGAATATATGGATGTCACTGGACTTATAAAAGCAGCAACTGCACTAAAAAATTAAAAATATGAAAAAAATAATATTATGTTTTCTTGTATCAGCATCATTAATTGCTTGTACAAACCAAGAAACTAAAACTGAAGCAAAAACTGAAACAACAAGCTCAGTAACAACAACTGGGCCTGATGTAGATTTGATGAAAAATAGTTTCACCTATTTTGCGAATGGAGACTGGGCTAATCTTGCTTTATGCTATGCAGATAGTGCAAAAGCATTTCATAATGTTTGGCCATTAGAATCCGACACGACAGTTGGGGTGAATGTTCAAAATATTATTGAAGGGTTTAAGAAGCAAAGGGAATTAATTGATGGCAATATTGTATTGGGAAAAAATATCTATGAAGTTGTAACAATGCCCGATGGTAACAAATATGGTCATAGTTGGCTTGAAATGTCTTGGACATCTAAAAAAGGAGTTACTGGGAAAATGGTAATATTTAGTTCTTTCGGATTTAATAAAGATGGTAAACTTACTTTCCATTGGCCTATTTATGATACTAAAGATGTTGTAAATCTTAAGTAATTAATATGTTTTAGGTTTGGAAAAATACGACTGAGACCTCTAGCAATAGGGGTCTCTTTTTTTCAAAAACCTCACGCAAACCTCAGGTAGCAAAGGACCCACGATTTAACGTAAGTCCTTGATTTTCATGTAGCGAGACCTGGATTGCCAGCTCCACTTCGTTCGCTGTCATCCTCGAAGGTCGCCTTACCCAAAGCCTTTCAAACTCAACTCTATGATTTGAGTTTGTCTTTTTTAACGCTCATCCGCTCAATCAAGAGAGCTTGTTTCGCGACTTCGCATTAAAAAAGCCTGTCACATGCGTGACAGGCTTTGTAGCGAGACCGGGATTTGAACCCGGGACCTCAGGGTTATGAAGATTTTTTGAGAAAATGAAGGCGTTGATTTTTAAGGGGTTATGTTGTAAGAAAACGGAAATCAACCGATTTAAGTCGAATTCA
>Ga0209443_1000830_pt1 | contig 20388 bp, 16 predicted proteins | sample LauGreBMM110DCMD_2_FD_187571 | JGI IMG/M metagenome (GOLD analysis project Ga0209443, IMG submission 187571) | Freshwater lake microbial communities from Lake Michigan, USA - Su13.BD.MM110.DCMD (SPAdes) (version 2) | ecosystem: Environmental > Aquatic > Freshwater > Lake | place: Lake Michigan... | reverse complement strand
ATCGGCGACAAACGACCGAACTTCACTGAGGGCTGCAACATTGTCATTGCGTGAGAGATCATCTATCGATGCCAGCACTGCAGCATCACTGACACCGATTGAGCCTTCCCAGTACACGTTTTGCAGCGCTATAGAAACTGAATGATATGCGCGCTCAACTTGAACAAACTGATCCACCAAGTCAACAGGTGCAACATCACCAATTGCATCAAGCGAAGACAGCAGCACGGCGAACATGCTTTGCAATTGTCGAGCCGAAACATCCGACATAGAGGCAATCGCTACATCAACAGCTACCAATGAACTTTCAAGTTCTGGTGCCCGACTGCAGACAGCAGATGTTTCGATTGCTTGCGAACACGAAGCCAGAGCAACACTGGCCACACCGAGCCATGAAATCAAAGTTCTACGATTTTCCTTCATTGCTAAATCGTACTTTGTGTGCTCGACACCCAAGTTTGATATTGACGCGCATAACGACCGTTCTTGGCGATCAATTGATCATGCGATCCATCTTCAACAATTCGGCCGTTCTCCAGAAGAATGACGCGTTCGGCACGAGCAGCAGTCGATAAGCGGTGCGCAATAGACACGGTTGTTCGACCCAAAGCAAGTTTTCTGAGTGCCCGCGAGATACGAACTTCTGTAGAAGCATCGACCGATGAAGTTGCCTCGTCCAAAATCAAAACATCGGGTCGCACAACTGCTGCTCGTACGAGCGCTACCAACTGTCGTTCGCCCGCCGAGAGTGATCCGCCTCGTTGACCAACATGAGTATCAATACCATTTGGGAGGGTTTCAAGCCAATCGTTCAGCTCAAGATCAGAAAACGCATCCTGCAGCAACGCATCCGTTGCATCGGGTGAAGCAAATCGAAGGTTGTAGGCAATGGTGTCAGCAAACAAAAACGGTTCTTGTGGCACGACAATCAGTCTTCTTCTCAAATCGGCGTTTTCTACACGCGTTAAACCAACTCCTCCTAACAACACATTGCCAAGGGTCGGATCGGCCAATCTGGCGATCAGTCGTGCGAGTGTCGTTTTTCCAGATCCAGATGGACCCACCAACGCAATGTGTTGTCCACCAGGCACATGCAGGTTGATCGAGTTGAGAACTGGGGTGTCGTCGTCGACATCGTCTAGACGTGATCCGTACGCAAAGCTCACGTCTACAAAATCGATCGACAATGCACCCTTTGGAAGCAGGGTTGGAGAAGCAGGCTGAGCCGGCCCAATAGGTGTGTCGAGTACACCGAGCACTCGGCGCAAACTTGCTACAGCACTCTGCACCTGATCGATCACTTCGGTAAATTCTGCAATTGGTTCAAGAAATCGATACGTCAAAAAGACAAAACCCACAAGTGCGCCAGCAGTCAATCCACCTGCTGGTCCGATCAAGAGACCTGCGCCAACAACAGCCATCACGGTGAACACCGCGAATACTTCGCCCGAAGGGAACAAAAAGGCACCGATGACACCTGCGCGAATATTGCTGTCACCTCGCCTACGCACATCTTTTGCAACCGAATCGACAACATGATCAACAGCGCCATAAGCCCTCAGGGTTTCGGCCCCGGATACCATTTCGCTAAACACACCGAGCAACTGCGCATTTCGTTCACGTGAAATGTTGTGAGCCGAAACCAATTTTGCTTGCACCAATCGCAACACGAGAACCAACGGCGCTGAAACAGCAAACGCCACAAGAGCCAATCGCCAGTCATACGCAAGCATCACGCTTGCTACAGCAATCATTTGTGAGCCATCTAGCAACAGCGATAGTCCACCCCACGAAAAAAACATGGTCAACGTTTCGATGTCGCTTGTTACGCGAGAGACGAGTGCTCCCCGCTTTTCCTCATTGTGATCAGCAAGGCTCAAACGATGAATATGGTCAAACAGTTTGATCCGAAGCGAAAACAAACCTTCTTCGGCCCGAGTGCCAAGACGTTTTGTTGCGACTCGCAAAGAAACCGATGACACCACCACGCAACACGCACCGATAACGCCGAGCATCGCAATGAATGAAACCCTCACCTGGTTTGGCTGCAGACCATGGTCGATACTCTGCTGAATCAAGATAGGAATAACGAGCCGTGCACCCGTGCCTAGAAAAGCAAACCCGAAGGTCAAACCAAGACCATGAGAGAGTGCTGGTGCTACGCGCATTCCACGCCCGATTGTTCGAGCCGAACCAAAACGCGTCACGGGTTCGTTCATACATCACCCTCGTTGCGATCGTGCTCAAAAGACTGCATCAAATTTCGATAATTCTCATTACTCAACATCAATGCACTGTGCGGACCATGATCGGTGAGCTTTCCGCCTTCTATAAAAAGCACATCATCGGCCAAGGCAATCGTCGAAGGTCGAGACGCAACCACGACCGTTGTGACTTTTCTGGACGCTCCTCGCAAACGCTCAACGACAACTGCTTCAGTCACGGTGTCCAACGCTGAAGTGGTGTCGTCCAAAAGTAGAACGTCTGCGCCTTGCGCAATTGCTCGAGCAAGCGAGATTCGTTGACGTTGACCGCCACTCAGGCTTATTCCACGCTCTCCAATCATTGTCTTCGTTCCGTTTGCAAGTTCTGAAACAAAACTGTCAGAGGCCGACAAGTACAGCGCCTCAGCAATCATCTCTTTCGATAATTGTTGACCAAGACATATGTTGTACTCAATTGATCCCGAGAACAAGAATGGCTCTTGAAACACGATAGACGCGGTTTTTCCGGCCAATGCAACACGACCTTGTGACGGTTGGAGCAAACCTGCCATCACTGCGAGCAGAGTTGACTTTCCGGAACCAGTGGCACCGACAATGACCACAGTTTTTCCTGCTGTAATGCGAAACGAAATAGAGTCAAGCACCACTGGAGAATGTTCGTCGAAAGCATATGAAACATTCTCAAGCGCTACACCCACACCGTCGGGCGCATCCAAAATCGAAAGCGAAGGATTGAAAACGACAGGCTCATCCAGGATCTCACGCACTCGTTTGTATCCACTCGCAGAGTGCGGCACAGAACTCAGCACATAGCCGATGATTCGTAGCGGAAAGATGAGCAACGTAAACAAATAAATGAAGCTCGTGAGTTCGCCAACTGTCATGCTTCTTGACTCGACGCGCATCGCACCCACAACCAAGAGCAGAATATTGACCAGCGATGGCACTCCATCGAGTAACGCTTCAAATGTTGAGCGCGCCGATACTGCCCGCACTCGCGCATCTTTCAACCTCGTCGAGATCAATGACAGACGTCGAGTTTCGCGATCTTCGGCGCCGAACGCCTTGACGACCATCACGCCGTCGAAACTCTCGTGTACTGCAGATGACAACGCACCCAATTCGTGTTGTGCAGTGTCGTAATGCTTGTCGATTCGACGTTGATACCCAACGTTCAACAACAGCAATATAGGAATTACCGAAATCGCAATCAAGCCAAGAGGGATGTCGACAATAATCAGCCAACCGCCAGTAAGAAACACCAGCAACACGACCGACGTACTAAACGGCAAAGGTCCGAGCACTTCCGCTGCCGCATCGGAATCGACGCCGACTCGTGCGACCAAGTCTCCAGTCATCCGCTTTTTATGCCATATCGATGGTTGGGTCATGATCTGTCGCACCAGCAACATTGTCAGCGACTCGACAGTTCGCCAATTATTGATGCCTGCAAAGCTTCGTCGAACAACAACGCCAAAGGCTCTCAGCAAGCCGATACCGATAACAATTGCTGCTCCGGTTGCATAGACGCCGGTGTCGATCTGTCCTGCTTCAAAACGCGGCAAAATAACGCTGTCGACCAAAAATGCAACACCGAAACTCGATGCCACAGTGCACACTGCATACAGAGATGCCCCAGCGACAGCAATTGCAAAAAGGCGCGGGTGAAACTTGAGCAAGTCTCGAACGAGACGAATGCCAGTCCGTAGTCGACTTTGCACTGGAGTTTCCTCAACAACAAGGGATTCCGTCACATTCGCAGTCACCGTCACACTGACAATCTAGCAATATGACAATTGTGACTCATCGCACAAATTGTCCAGTAGAGCAAAATCGCCAAGAGCCAGCACATACGATCAGAGCACTAGGACCACTCGGAGAACCATCATGAAACGATTTGCATTGACATCGACGCTGGTGGTGGTGTTTGCCCTGATCGGCGCAATGTGGGTGTATGCATTGTTTTTTGCGTCCAAGGAAGTAGTCAATGAGATTAATGATCGAGCGTGGACTGAACGTGCGGAAATAATCTGCAAAGACGCTGCAACCGAAAGAATCGCTCTCGCCGACTTTCGACCAATCACTGATGCTGGGGCAGATGCATTGCTCGAACGGGCCAAAATCGTCGACCTTGCCACGGACACTCTTGATGAAATGTTGCTCAAACTAGAAGCAACGAAGCCACAAGACGCAAAGGGTCAAGCAATTGTCCCGCTCTGGATCAGCGATTACCGCAAATACATTGGTGATCGTCGCGTATATGCGGATCAACTTCGTCTCGGGTCAAATGTTCCATTTGGCGAATCAATCGTGATGGGAATTCCGTTGAGCGAAAAACTCTCTACTTTCGCTGCAGACAATTATATGAAGTCGTGCAAACCACCAATGGATTTATCTATCTAGTTTCCCAATAACCCTCTGGCGAATATTGTTTGATCACGCGCGCCGGAGAACCCACCGCAACGCAAAAGTCCGGCAAATGACCAGTAACCACAGAGTTAGCACCAACAACAACGTGTTTCCCAATCTGTGATCCCGGCAACACCACTACTCCAGCACCCAACCACGAGCCGTCGCCAATTGAAACTGGGCGTTCAACTTGTGTCTGTTGTGAAATGGGAATATTTACATTTTCATATCCATGATTTTGGTCAGTGATGTACACATGGTGACCAGTCCAAACATCGTTACCAATATCGATTGAAAGATGTCCAACGATGCCACTACCCCGTCCAATCAGACAACGATCACCAATACGAACCACCGGATCAGTCAGACACACCTGACCTGGCACCATTCCTGCCGACAACGCCACATTCGAACCGATCATCGTTTCATTGCCGATGTGGATATATCGCTCATTAAAAATAGTTGTCTGCGGAAAACAGATGATGCTCCCAGATCCGAACTTTCCGAACCTTTTACCCTTGCGCGTATCGGGCCCAATGGCACCGTACAAACCCATCACATCCCACACTCGTGTTGTGCCACTCTCGAGAAGGTGCCTAAGTAGTCGACCAAGCATGCACTCAAAATCTAATAGGTATCCTGATGAGATGACACTGGTCAACACTCCATGTGGTGAGATTCGCGGAACCAACTCAAGTGCTGGGGTCCGCGTTTTCAAGGGCATCCGCTTTGCATCAGCAGAAAGATTTCAGCCACCAACAGTTGTAACGAGTTGGTCAGGTATTTATGAGGCGAATGCGATTGGGCCTGAGTGCCCACAAATTGATAGCCAATTGAGGACTCTTCTCAATGCTGACAATTCGGGACAAAGCGAAGATTGCCTTTTTCTCAACATCACAACTCCAAGCGATTTGACGTCACTACGTCCTGTCTATGTCTGGATTCACGGTGGAGCATTCACCAACGTCACTCCACCACTTTCGTGGAATGACTCGCAACAACTCTCAATCGACGGAAACGCAGTTGTAGTCACGATCAGTTATCGCTTGGGTGCTTTTGGATTTCTTGGCGACCTTAATCTAGGAATTCTCGATCAAATCGCTGCGTTGCAATGGGTTCAGAACAACATTGAATCTTTCGGTGGAAATCCGAACAACGTCACCATTTTCGGCGAATCTGCTGGCGGTTGCAGCGTTGTTGCATTGATGGCTTCAACACCGGCAGCGAACCTTTTTGCTCACGCATGGGCGATGAGCGCATCAATTGGTCAATTACGCACAAAAGAATCTGCTGCGCAGGGTCTAGAGCTTTTCCTTAAAGCAGCAAGCGTTAAAACACTCGCGCAACTCGAGACATGCACAACACAAGAAATTCTTCAGGCACAAGACAAGATGCTTCTCGACATTGCCAACTGGAATCAGGGGTTTTCCCCTACAGCCGACGGCACCATTTTGCCACTTGACATCGTGGGTGCTGCTGCGTCGAATCCTGTCGATCTCGTAATGGGCACCACCCGAGATGAGTCACGTATATTCAATTTGCTTAACCCAGCATTAAACAATCTTGATCACGATCAGGCCATGGATGTGCTGCGTGCAAATCACCCGCAACGTGCAGATGCAATATGGTCGCTGTACAGCACGTGCTATCCCGATTACACCCCAACACAGATAGTTGCGGCAGTCGATACGGATACCAATTTCAAACTGCACATGTGGAACATGCTCAAATCGAGACCGGCAGCACTCACCAACACATGGTCGTACATGTTTACGTGGGCTTCACCACTTTATGATGGAGCGCTGGGGGCAAGTCACGGCATTGATATCCCCTTCATCTTCAACAACACGTCACTTCCACGGGTTCACATTTACACCAGCAACGATCCATCAAATGGAGTGTTAGGTGCAGAAATGTCAAGAGATCTATTGAATCTTGGCCTGTTGGGCAACCCAAATTGGCAGCCATACGATCAGACCAAACGCGCCACTAAAATCTTCAACATGCCTTGCAGCATTGCTCAGTCGCACGAGCAGTCAACCGACAACCTCGTCTACGACTTTTGGATGAACGCATGATCCGCCAACGCGTGACAGTTCCATCGATACTGGAGCGCAAGATTTCTCATATCACAGCGCAAAACGCAGCACAACGCATCACGATGATTACTGCTTACGATGCAACCTTCGCCTCAATTGTTGACGAATCGGGAGTCGACATCATCCTTGTTGGCGACTCTGTTGGTTCGGTCGTACAAGGTGTAGCCAACACAATTCCAGTGACTCTTGAGGAAATGGAATATCACGTACGGCTCGTGTCAAGGGCAAACCCACGGGCACTACTTGTTGGCGATTTACCTTTTGGTTCGTACCAAGTCAATTCGGAGCAAGGTGTGCGTAGCGCTATTCGTCTCATCAAGGCTGGCGCTTCAGCCGTCAAACTTGAGGGTGGAGTCAACATGTTTGACACCATCTCAGCAATCAGTCGTGTCGACATCCCCGTCATGGGGCACATCGGTCTTACACCTCAGAGCTACCACCGCATGGGTGGTCACCGCGTACAAGGCCGTACCGACAATCGTGAAGCCGGTGGTCGTGAGCGACTCTTTGAAGACGCACATTCGGTTGAGCAAGCTGGCGCATTTGCAGTTGTACTTGAAGGCATACCCCGACAACTCGCCCAAGAGATCACCCAGAAGGTTTCAATTCCGACTATCGGAATTGGTGCTGGCCCAGATTGCGATGGACAAGTATTGGTGCTGCACGACATTCTTGGACTCACCACACATGAACTGAAATTCACCAAACAATTTGCAGACATCCGCACCGCCAGTATCGATGCTTGTACATCTTTTGTTCAAGAAGTTCGCAGCGGACAGTGGCCAGATGATGCTCATTCATTCCACTAGCGAATTCAGTGCTTGGCGAAAGAGTGTTGCCAATCAGACAGTTGCATTTGTTCCCACGATGGGGGCACTACATAGCGGTCACCATTCACTGATTGCTTATGCTGCTCAACAATGCGACCTCGTAGTCGTTTCCATCTTCGTTAACGCCCTTCAGTTCGGCGATGCAAGTGATTACGACAAATATCCACGCGACGAGCACTCCGACTACCTTGCCAGTGTTTCGGCAGGAGCAAATACAGTTTTTGCACCTCAACAACAAGACATTTTTCCTAGCGACTTCGATCGATATCTCACACCGTCTTCTCTAGCCAACGAATATGAAGGCAAACACAGACCGGGTCATTTCGCGGGCGTTGTAACGGTCGTTCATCGTCTCTTTGACATCGTGCAACCCGACCTTGCAATTTTAGGGGCGAAGGATTATCAGCAGGTTGCAGTTATCCGCGCCATGTCCGATGAGTTGCATCCAACTATTCGTATCATCGCACTTAAAACAGTCCGCGACACCGATGGGTTGGCGCTCTCTAGTCGTAACGCACGTTTGAGCACTGGATCAAGACTTCAAGCGCAAGTGATACCACGCACTCTTCAGGCAATTGCCAACTTGCACGCACAAGGCGAGACACGATCAGACGTGCTCAAAAGTAAGGGTCTCGAGATTCTTGGATTAGTGCCAAACATGCACGTGGAATATCTAGAAATTGTGCAACAAGACACGCTCAACGCTGTTGATGAAGCCCGAAATGCGGTGTTGCTCTTCGCGGGCGTACTCGATGGTGTGCGACTTATCGACAACCTACTTTTGCAATAGCCTGCGCCAGTCAGCACTCTTGATTAGCGGTGCAAATCTGCGTCATGTTGCAGTGCGCGATATCGCACACTGAACACCGAGTCTCCCGACAAAATGCCACCGCGACCGAATGTTCGACCGTTCTGCCAATTGGACAAACCCAATTCTGGCTTGTTCAAAGCAAACTGGCCATCTACCCAGCGCGTCATTCCGTTACTCACGAACGGAGCGTTGGTTTCGCGCCAAACCTTTTCTAGTTCGACTTCGTTTTCTGAAATGATCGAGATAATGAAGCTTGGCGCATATCGATTAAACAGCGCAATTGCTTCGTCAACATCGTTCACAATAACCAGAGAGCATTCAGGCGCATTCTCCCACTCCCATTCAGTACCAAGTTCATCTACCGACAATTTGTGCACCTCTATTGATCTGATCTGATCTGCCATCAACTCTTGAGATGCCGAATCGGCATGAATCACTGCGATCGCGTCTCGCAGTAAAGCTGCTCGGTTCATTGCGTCAACAAACAGTGGCACCAGCTCGTTCGCCCGAGAACGCACAATGCAGCACACATTGAGCGTGTTGCATACTTTTCGATCTAGCGAGTTAACAACTACTTTGCTCAACCACTGAGCATCGGCGTGCTCACCAGCAATCATCCATGCCCCACCAGTGCCATGCAGACTGACCGCAATACCGAACTGCCGAGCCACTGCACCCAATTGCGATACCGCCTCACCGCTTCCCCGCGCTATTGCGAGCGAGACACGCTTGTCAGAAAACAGAGCCCAGCCACTTGCGTGAGATCTTGATTCAACAAGACTTATTGCACCAAGAGGCAGACCACATGACTCGAGCGCCGGCAACACTGCAAGATTCATAATTGCCTGCGCAGTGCCAAAAGCATCGCTACCGATGCGAAACACGCAGGTGTTGCCCGACCTCAAAACCCCCGTTGCATCCGCAAACACATTTGGTCGTCCTTCAAACACAAAAGCAACAACACCCAATGAAGATTTTGCGGCCGTGACCGACCAGCCCTGATGATCCACTGAAGCCAACGCCGCACCGTCAACATGCGGTGTATCGCCCCATGTATGGAGTGCCGAAATCATGTCGCTACGCATCGGATCGGACAGCATCAAGCGCGTGGTTGAGCGGCCGCGCTGCAGAGCAGATGCAACATCGTCTTCATTAGAAGTTTTTATATTGGCAAAGATTGCGTCATCTTCCAGCTTTTGCGCAAAAGCGTGAAAAAATTGAGAGATCTGTTCACTCGAAACGCTCTTTAAGAGATCAAAGGCCTCGACACTCTGCGAGACAGCCCGGGTGGCCACGAGTAGATCAGCCTGTGGAACATGCAAGAGATGTCCACCACTGATGCCGATGATGAGGTCGCCTTCTTGATATCGATCAGCAATCTCATTCCCGACCGGATGCGGTGCGCCATCGATGAGAACGATGTCTGTTGCCTTCAGCAAGTGGTTCATGCGAGCACCTCCGAGATCAAAACAAGTCGACCTTGATCAATTGACATATGAGCAGCCTGCCCAATTGCAACGGAGATCAGACCTTCCTCCAGTCCAATATCGGCTTTTTGCCCATCACGGATTGCTGCTTGCATGAATCGATGCTCCATGTAGGACGCTCCGTGATGAAATCCTCGCACTACATCCTTTTCTAATTCGATCGGGAAATCTTGAAACGTTCCATAACCGTTCTTCCGTTTGCCAATTCTCACAACCGATTCAGAGATCATCGCTTCAATCTTTCCTTTGTCACCTACAACACAGATCTCTTGCTCGTTTTTTGAGGCTTCAGCAAACATGCAAAGATCCAGCATCCCGCGCACTCCATTATCAAAATTGACAATGACATAAGCGTTATCCAATATGTCTGGAGTACGGCCACCGTAATTTTCGGCAAGATGATTGACGTCTTGTGATCCGCTTGCCATCACCGACACCGGAGCGCTATTAGCCAAAACGCACATCAGGTCAAAAAAGTGACAACACTTCTCCACCAAGGTGCCACCCGTATTTGCATTGAATCGATTCCAGTCATCCACTTTCTCGAGGAAAGGGTAACGATGCTCCCTGATAGAAACCATCCGCACTTTTCCAATAGCGCCCTTGTCAATCTCTTGTTTTACGCGCGCCGTCGGTGCCATATATCGATACTCAAGGCCTACCCAAATAACCCGTTCTCCAACCGAGGTAGCGGCCTCAATCTCTTGCAATTCCAAACACTCCGAAACGGTGATACATAGCGGCTTTTCGATCAACATATGTTTTCCACTATTCAGAACATCTTTGGCAATATTGAAATGCGTGTGATTTGGTGTGGCGATTACCACCACATCGGCATCACAGTGACCCAGCATCTCGAGGTGGTTAGTAAAATATCGAACACCCTCCATGCGATTTAATACACGTCGTGCCTTTTCAAGACTTGGGGTATGTGGATCACACACCCCAACTATTCGTACATCTGACATCTCCACCAAGTTGCGGATGTGTTCTAAGCCCATCATTCCGCTGCCGATGATTGCGTACTTCAACACGCGAGCACCGGTATTTGACATGCATGTAATAGTAGAACGCTAATCTTGCAAATATGTCCACAACCCTAAATTCCATTCCTGATTCAAATCAGATCTACTTTAAGCAATTGCTCTCCGGCCGAGATTTCGCCACTAGCAACCAACTTGCACAGCAAATGGTCAATTTCGTGTATCTCATTGGCGACAACTCAACCCGTGAATGCATGATCATCGACCCCGCCTATGCAGTTGAAGAGTTGCTGAGTATCGCTGAGCAAGACGAGATGAAGGTCGTCGGAGCACTAGCGACCCATTACCACCCAGATCATGTAGGTGGTTCAATGATGGGCGCAAACATCGACGGCATAGCGACACTGCTCGAAAAGATGGACATCCCTATCCATGTGCAGGAACTTGAGGCGCAATGGATAATGCGTACTACAGGCGTGTCTGCAAATCACTTGCACCAACATCAGCCGGGAGACACAGTCAAAGTTGGTGACATTGAAATTTGTTTGGTGCATACACCAGGTCATACGCCAGGCAGTCAGTGCTTCTTGGTAGATAACCGACTCATTGCAGGAGACACATTGTTTCTTGAAGGTTGCGGACGAACAGATTTGCCTGGATCAAACCCTGACCAAATGTTTGAGAGTCTGCAAACTCTGGCTGCTCTTCCCGATCAAACAGTTGTCTATCCCGGGCACCGATATTCCGATCCTTCATCACGATCACTCGCAGAAGTTCGCCAAACTAACTATGTCTTCAAGCCAAAGACCAAAGCGGATTGGCTGCAGTGGTTTAGTTAACCAACAAACGCCGAGGCAAGACTGCTGACTCCACCAAGAGTCAAAAGCACTAACACCATTCTTCTAAAACGAACTGCATCAATGTGCACCCGAACTCGTGTTCCGATAAACACTCCGAGCAACATCAAAGGTGTCGTGATCAACGCAACACGCAATTCATTGAGTTGAATTTTTCCAGCGACAGCGAAAATAATGATGCTCGAAACACCTGTCACCGAAAAGATGAGATTTAAGGTTGCACGTTGCACATCTGGATGCAGCCTGCGCGCCTGCAAAGTAAACACGATTGGAGGCCCATTGGTCGATGTTGCCATCAGCAACACACCACTCACCCAACCCATTGTCCAATCAAGCGCTCTATTGGCATGCTGCAGGTCGCGACCTCGAGCAAGCATCCACACCCCAAAGAGCACGGCACAACCCAAAAGAGCCTTCATAACGTTTTGATTTCCGTACCGGAAGAGGGCGAATCCAAACGGCGCACCAAGACAGGATGCAACAATAAATATCTTGGCGATCTTTCGGTCGTGATGATGCCGCAATTGCCATGCCTGTCCAAAGTTGCTGACGGTCCCCAGCAACGTTGCAATGATCACGGCTTCATGGAGGTCGATGAACAGCACCATGAACGGAACAGCAAGCAGCGCAAACCCAAACCCGGCTGTGGCCTGGATCACCGATGTCAACAAAATGATCACCGAAATGATCAACAAATGTTCATTCGTCATGCAACGCAGCTTCCAATCAGCAACTAGGCAGTAATGATTGCGTCAAGGGCTAACGCAAAGACCTCTGTGTGCTTGTCAACATCTGCCGCACTATGAAATGGCGACATCAGAGCCATGTTGTGAAAAGGAGCGAGCAATACACCACGATTGAGACAAAAGAGATGCAAGAACGACTCAAGCATCGGATCAACGGCCGCAGCAGCCTGAGCGCCATCAACCGGTGGTGTACAAAACCAGTACTCCGCGCGACATCCCAACTGCTGCACATGCCAATCAAGATTTCTCTTGGCGCATGCTTGTTCGACTCCTTGAGTCCACCTTGTTGCCAAAGGAATCGTTTGGTCGAAATCTTCTTGAGTTAATGCATTTGAAAGAGTTGCCCTCATCGCACTCATTGCAAGAGCACTTCCGCTCAAAGTTCCGCCGATACCCGATACATCTACATCGTGACCCGTCATAGCGGCTTCTAAACGCAACGCAATCTCACCCGTCATGCCATAGGCGCCAACTGGTACTCCACCACCGATTGTCTTTCCGATGACAACAAAATCGGGGTCGATATTCCACAATTTCGTGCAACCACCAGGTCCTGCACAAATTGTGTGCGTCTCATCAATAACAAGAAGTACATCGTATTTTCGAGTGATGTCGCGCACACCTTGTATATAGCCGTCTTGCGGTAACACGATTCCGATATTGGTGAGTGCTGGCTCGATCAGCACACATGCGACATCACCGATTGCTAACACTCGTTCCAGTTCTCCAAGATCGTTAAATGGAACAACTCGGGTTGTCAGTGCTGGATCGACCTGTGGTCCAATCGCTCCAGGTCGACTGATCGTGTTGCCTTTCGCATCTCGAATTACGAGCGTCTCATCGACCGAGCCGTGGTAGCACCAGTCATGGACAACGATCTTGGGCCGACCTGTCAACATGCGCGCAAATCGCAGCACAAACCTATTTGCATCAGTTGCACTGATCGCAAATTGCCACTTTGCCACACCAAATCTTTGCGCAAGATTTTGCGCAACCCACTGTGCGTCACTCGTCGGCAACATCGTTGTCAAGCCAAGTTGTGCTTGTTGCGTGACTGCTTGTGCAACAGCATCTAGGGCATGACCCGTCATTGCGCCGGTATCGCCAAGACAAAAATCAACATATTCAATATCGTCCACATCTATAAATCGTGCGCCGTGTGCTCTTTGCACATGCAACGGAAAGCTTCCAGGCCAACGAGTCATCCATGGCATTGGCACACCAGACAACAATGCGGTCTTTGCAGATTGGGCAAGCTGCATCGATTTTGGGTGAATGTCACAGAACAGTTGCTCTTCCGACTTCAGTGCAGATTCAAGCTTTTGACGATCAATCACACTTGGTATTCTTACACGCCACATACGTGAAACAGATTTATTATGGTGATCTCTCTACACTGATAGATGTGAGTACGACCAGCCCCGTAGCGTCCGATTTTGATGCCCTGAGCATCGACTCTGCACGACTGATGGATCGTCTTATGAGCCTTGCCGAAGTCTCGCCTATTGCCGGGGGCGGCAACTGTCGACTTGCGCTCACCGACGAAGATCGTGACGGACGCGATTTAGTGGTGTCATGGATGCGAGACCTCAACATGGACATCACTATTGACGCAGTGGGCAACATCATTGCCTATTGGAATGTTGGTTCAGGTGCACCAGTCATGACGGGAAGCCATATTGACACTGTGCGCACAGGTGGCAAGTTTGATGGCACCTATGGCGTTCTCGCTGGGCTTGAAGTTGTCGAGACCTGTCAGCGAAAGGGATACATTCCTTCACGCCCATTGGCCGTTGGAATCTTCACCGACGAAGAAGGTGCGCGCTTTGCACCGGACATGCTCGGTTCGCTTGTGTATGTCGGTGGCATGACAACTGAAGAAGCGCTCGACATCACGGCGATAGACGGGCCCCGATTTGGCGATGAACTCGTCCGAATTGGATACGCAGGTTCAGCCCCGTGTCCAGGCCCCGTTCCCCACAGCTTTGTCGAGTTGCACATTGAGCAAGGACCCTTGCTCGAGGCAAACAATGTTCGCATCGGTGCAGTAACTGGCGTTCAGGGCATCTCGTGGCAAGAAGTCACTGTTGTTGGGCAGTCCAATCATGCAGGCACGACGCCAATGTCTCTGCGCCATGACCCAACATATGTTGCTGCAGAAATTGCTGTCTTTTTGCGGCAGTTGAGTGCTCGTTTTGGTGAACACCAAGTGTGCACCGTTGGCAAAATGGATGTGTTTCCAAACCTCATCAACGTCGTAGCCGCACGGGTCACCCTCACTCTCGATGTCCGCAATACCGATGAAACTTTGTTGCAGCAAGCCGAACAAGAGATATCTGATTTTTTGAAACAAATCGCTCTTGCCGAAGGCGTCACGATCACCACAAAAAAACTTGCTCGTTTTGAACCTGTTGTGTTTGACCCCCGTGTAATTGACATCGTTGAGTCAATCGCCAAGCAACAGAGCAACACTGTAGAACGCATGCCGTCTGGCGCTGGACACGATGCCCAGATGCTTGCAAGAGTTTGCCCATCAGGAATGATCTTTGTGCCGAGCGTCAATGGAATCAGTCATAATCCCACCGAACACACGGACACCGATGATTTAGTGACAGGTGCAAACATTCTTTTGCACACAATGCTCACTCTTTGCGCAACCGAACTCGGATAGATCGCATAAATGGCATGAATATGAAAGTATTGAGCGCATGACGAGACTTCTTCATGTTGGTGCTGCGCAACTTGGACCTATCCAACAATCCGACGATAGGGCTTCAGTTGTCATTCGTTTGATCGAACTCTTGCGACAGGCCAAGGCAGCCAAGTGCGAACTCGTTGTGTTTCCTGAACTTGCACTCACCACATTCTTTCCGCGTTGGTTCGTCGACGATATTTCTACAGCAGACCATTGGTATGAAACCGAGATGCCTTCGGCAGTGACGTTGCCACTCTTTGCAGAAGCGAAACGTCTTGAAATTGGTTTTTGTCTTGGCTATGCCGAACTCACACCCCAGGGTGAACGATTCAACACCCAAATCCTTGTCGAGCGCGATGGTTCGGTTGTTGCCAAATATCGCAAAGTGCATATTCCCGGACACGAGACGAACGAGCCCGATCGACCATTTCAACACGCCGAGCGCTACTACTTCACTCCAAGCGTCGAAGGTTTTGGCGTTTGGAAAGCATTTGGTGGACGTATGGGAATGATGATCTGCAATGACCGCCGTTGGCCAGAGTCGTATCGAGTGATGGGATTACAGGGAGTCGAAATGATTCTCTGTGGCTACAACACCCCAATGCACTACGTGCCAGATCCGACACAAGACGCGTTACAAGGTTTTCACAACGCTCTCGTGATGCAAAGCGGCGCTTACCAAAATGGAACATTTGTAGTTGGTGTTGCTAAAGGTGGCATCGAAGAAGGGGTATTAGGACTCTGCGATTCGAGCATCATTGCCCCTTCAGGAGAGATTCTTGCCAAGACAGTTACTTCCGGCGACGAGTTGATTTCGGCAGTCTGCGATCTGGATTGGTGCAAGCAATACAAAGAAACCTTGTTTGATTTTGACAAATATCGTCGACCTGAGGTGTATGGCCGAATTACCGGTCAACGAGGAGTGGTTCTCGATTGATCCAGATCGTAGGCCATTGCTTAACATTTTGTAAAGCAATTGCTGTAGCGTAAAACCCGTGACTGCTATGGATTTGGGCTCCCAGAACGACCTTCGGATTGCTTTCACCGTCAACGAAACTCCCGTAACTGTGCGGGCCAACCACCCCCATTTGCTGGCGGCACTGCGTGAGGAACTCGACATCACATCGCCAAAAGACGGATGTTCTCCAACTGGTCAGTGTGGTTGTTGCACAGTGTTGGTCAATGGCAAGGCCGTAGTCAGTTGTCAAACGCCTCTCTCCAAAGTTGCTGGTGGCACCGTCACAACCCTTGAGGGTGTCGACGAAGAAGAACGCAGTCGCTACTCGCAAGCATTCGCAGCATGTGGCGGTTTGCAATGTGGTTTTTGTATTCCAGGCATTGTTGTGCGAGCCAAGGCTCAAGTCGACAAAAAGGGTGCTGCGTTGCAACGCAGCGATATGGCTAAGCATCTTGGTGCGCACTTGTGTCGTTGCACCGGCTACGTCAAGATCCTTGATGCCATTGAGATGGTTGCTCGCGGCGAAGTACCCGTATTGGTTAATCCAGGAGGCGTCGGTACAAATACGGTCAAGTACGAAGCCGAGGCTCTCGCACTCGGTGATCGTGGCTATGTCGACGACATTCGTATTCCCGGCATGCTGCACGCCGCACTCGTGTTTACTCAACACGCTCGTGCCGACATCACTGCAATTAATGCAACTGCCGCAATGCAAATGCCCGGTGTTCACGCAGTATTTACTGCAGCCGACATTCCAGGCGAACTCATGGTTGGCATTATTTACAAAGACTGGCCAGTAATGATTCCAATTGGCGGTCGCACCTCATATGCAGGCGATGTTCTGGCAATCGTCGTTGCTGAAACACGAGACGAGGCTCGAGCCGCTACCCAATTGGTTGATGTGCAGTACACCGTGCACACTCCACTCACCGATCCCCTTGCTGCAATTTCTAGTAGCGAGATTGCTGTCTGGAAAACTGACAACAACATCTTGAGCACGAGTCGCTACAAACGTGGTGATACACAAATCGCGATGAGTACCAGCGCGCATGTCGTCGAAGAAACTTTTGTGACGCAACGGATTGAACACGCCTTTTTGGAGCCAGAGAGCACTGTTGCAGTACCTTCAAATGACGGCAAGTCGATGCACGTGTATTCGGGAGGTCAAGGCATTTGGGACGACCGAAACGACATCGCAAAAGTACTCAACCTCGACAATTCCCAGGTCACCGTTGAGTTGGTTTCCAACGGTGGCGCGTTTGGTGGCAAGGAAGACATGAGCAATCAGGCTCATGCAGCCCTCAGTGCCTGGCTGTTGCAACAACCAGTCAAGTGCACACTCTCGCGAGAAGAGAGTCTGTTGATGCATGCCAAGCGCCACCCCATCACCATGCACTACACAGCCTCGTGTGATGCAGCCGGCAGACTGACTGCGCTACACGTGCGAGCAATCGGAGACTCAGGCGCTTACGCCAGTGTTGGCATGAAGGTGCTCGAGCGCATGGCTGGTCATGCAAGTGGTCCCTACGAAGTTCCAAACATTGACGTTGAATCAATTGCGGTGCGCACAAACAATCCGGTGTGCGGTGCCTTTCGCGGCTTCGGTGCAAACCAAGCCCAATTTGCGATGGAAGGTGTGATGGATCGATTGGCAGCAAAAGTTGGCATCGATGGTTGGACTATGCGTCAACGAAATGTCATCATGCCCGGTCGGGTGTGGGGGCCAGGACAAATAATGGACGACGGCTGTCTCGGTGCGTCCGAATGCCTCACGGCAATTAAGCCCGCATACGACGAAGCCCGTGCTGCCGGTAAAGCAATCGGTCTTGGACTTGGACTTAAAAACAGTGGTCTTGGCAATGGGTTCAAAGAGATCAACCGAGCGGTCATCCGATTTAAAGAAGATGGACGCGTCGAAGTTCGTCACGGTTGGACAGAGATGGGCCAAGGTATTAACACTGTTGCATTGCAAGTTGCGGTGCACGAACTTGGTATAGATGGCAACCTCATTGACGTCATCGTTGACACAACTCGCGAGTTGGGATTTGGACAAACCACTGGATCACGCGGAACACTCATGGGTGCAGGTGCCGTCAAAGATGCATGCGATGCAGCCAAAGCCGCAAACCGGGCTGTCGGCGTTGATCACGTTGGCGAGTATCGCGTTGACTGGACCAACAAGCTCGGCGAACCAGGCGTAGACAATCCAATTATTCACTCCACCTTTGGTTATGCAGCGCAACTCGTGGTCATTGATCGTGAAACGAGCAAGATCGAGCGTGTAGTTGCTGCACACGATGTTGGCAAAGCAGTCAACCCGCAACTCTGCGAAGGCCAAATTGAAGGCAGCGTGCACATGGGTCTTGGCTACGCGCTCTCAGAAGACTTCCCCAGTGATCCACTCACTGGCTTTCCAATCAACATGACGTTGCGAACACTCAAAATATTGCGTCCAAAAGACGTTCCTCCAATCGATGTCATTTTGGTTGAATCTCCCCAACCAAATTCACCCTACGGAATTAAGGGCGTTGGAGAAATTGGGCTCGTGCCGACCGCTGGCGCTGTTGCTGCAGCGTTCTACGACCTTGACGGCACGTGGCACACAACACTTCCGATGCTCAAGTCAAGCCCCGAATCAAACACCGAATCTGAGGATTAAGACTTCGTGTCAAATACCACCGCCGGACTCGTGTGCGCACATCATCATCTGTATTCATCCTTGGCGCGAGGCATGCCAGCACCTCACCAAACTCCAACGAGTTTCATCGAAATACTGCAGCAAGTGTGGTGGAAACTCGATGCGGCATTAGATGCCGACATGATTTATTGGTCAACTGCACTTGGTGCTGTTGAGGCTTTGATGAATGGCACTACTGCAATCGTCGACCACCACGAATCTCCAAACGCGATTGAGGGTTCGTTGTCGATTATTGCTCGAGCATGCAGCGATGTGGGTGTTCGCGTCAACACGTGTTACGGAGTGACAGACCGCTGGGACGATCTCGGCAATCTCCATTCCAAGATTTCACCATTGTCCCCGATGTCGAGTGCTGCCAAGCGCGGCCTTGCGGAGTGCGAGCGCTTTATTGCTGAGGGCGGAAATGGAATGGTGGGAGTGCACGCTGCATTTACGTGCGGTGACGAAACACTGAGCGCTGCGGCGCAACTGGCAGACACATTGAATGTTGGAGTTCACATCCACGTTGCGGAGGGAGTAGATGATTCGCATGCCGGATCACGCCTCGCGCACTTGGCCCAGGACAACTGGCTCTTGGTGCATGGAGTTCATCTCAGTGAACCCCTCAAGGGTCGACTTGTGCACAACCCACGATCCAACATGAATAACCATGTCGGCTACGCCAAGCCAACTACGCAATCAAATACCGTTCTATTGGGTACAGACGGCATCGGAGCAGACATGCTCGAAGAAGCACGACTTGCCTATGCACGACTTCGAGAATTTGATATTGCCGAAACACCTGACACCGTTGCTCAATGGCTCAGCAATGGCTACGAACTTTTCCCACAAGCCGCCTTTGATTCGGTGACGTGGAATTACGATCATGTTGAGAGCCCTTGGCATGTTGCCTTTACCCCTGGAACCCGTGTTACCGATGTTGTGATCGACAACCAAGCAGTAATCCACAACGGGTTGCCAACTCGTGTTGATCTTCACGAAATCCGTGCCAAGGCACAAGAACAATCTGTCAGACTTTTTGAAAGGTTGCAATAATGTCGCTCCCAACACAAGCGGTTAACCCACTCACCGGTAAAGCACGAGTTGCCATCTACCTGCAGGATGCCCATCGCATTCGCGAAGGCATGGAGTATGCGCAATACGCAGAATCCAAGGGCTTTGAAGCAGTATGGCAAGCAGAAAGTCGGCTCGTTCGTGAGGCAACGGTGCCTATGGCGGCATTTGCATCGGTCACCAAAACCATCAAGGTCGGTTCTGGTGTTGTCGACTGTTGGAGCCGCAACCCTGCCCGACTTGCTGCAACATTTTCGACATTGGATGATCTCGCTCCTGGTCGCGTCATTCTCGGTATCGGCGCATGGTGGGACCCATTGGCACAAAAAGTGGGCATCTCGCGTGCCAAACCATTGCGTGCAATGCGCGAAATCGTGCTCAATGTGCGAGCACTACTCAACAACGAAACAGTGACCTTCGATGGCGAGTTCGTCAAGTTTGATGGCATCGAATTGGATTATGTCTACCAAGATCGCCGTGCCAAAGATGTGCCAATTTATATTGGAGCAACTGGCATGCAGATGATGGAACTCACGG
>Ga0209443_1000828_pt1 | contig 20419 bp, 22 predicted proteins | sample LauGreBMM110DCMD_2_FD_187571 | JGI IMG/M metagenome (GOLD analysis project Ga0209443, IMG submission 187571) | Freshwater lake microbial communities from Lake Michigan, USA - Su13.BD.MM110.DCMD (SPAdes) (version 2) | ecosystem: Environmental > Aquatic > Freshwater > Lake | place: Lake Michigan... | reverse complement strand
ATAACTATCTTTTCGTTCACGTCCTAAAACCCATCCACGCGCTTTGATAATTTCATGTACTTGTTCAAAATGATCCATTTCCTCTTTTGAAATCTTCGTCAATTCTGTAGTAATTTCAGTAAATTCGGGCAACATATTAATCAACATAATTGCATTGGAAGCTGCTTTCAATTCGCACCAAGCGTGATCGGTTAGAATTTCTTCTAAATTTCCTTCAGCAATGTTAGCCCATCTTGGGTCGGTTGGTAATTTTAAACGAAACATTTAATTATTGAATGAAGATTAATGATTTCAGAAAACAAAATTAAGAAGATTATAGTTGTAAACCTAAATTAGAAATATCCCAATTTTTATTGAGATTATAACCAATGTTCCCTTTAACTATTGCTAAAGGACAATCGAAATTATTGTTATATAAACCACCGGTTCCTAATCCTTGTGGCATTTTATTATTTAACGTGTACGTAAATTGTGTAATTGCATTTAAACCCACATTACTTTCTAAAGCCGAAGTAATCCACCAACCGATATTATGCTTTTCGGCCAATTCAATCCATTCTAAAGTTCCTTTGAAACCTCCCACTAAACTTGGTTTTAAGATGATGTATTGAGGTTGGATTTTTGATAATAACATTTCTTTCTGTTGGATTCCGAAAACACCAATTAGCTCTTCGTCTAAAGCTATTGGAATAGGTGTTGTTTTACATAGCTCTGACATCATGTCAGTATTATTTTTTTGAATAGGTTGTTCAATGCTATGTAATTTAAATTCAGATAGTTGATTTAATTTATATAAAGCTTCATTTGAACTAAAAGCGCCGTTAGCATCAACACGAATTTCAATGGTTTTTGCATCAAAATTTTGACGAATAAATCGTAATAATCCCAATTCTTTTTCAAAATCAATGGCTCCAATTTTCAGTTTAATACACGAAAATCCTTGTGATAATTTTTCTTCAATTTGTTGTTTCATGAAGGACTCCTCACCCATCCAAACCAAACCATTAATCAACATAGTATCTTTTCCTTGTATAAATGTTGAAGGAAATAATTCGAAAGGAGTTTTAGATTGCAATGATAAAAATGCCATTTCTACTCCAAATTGTATCGATGGAAATTCAAGTAATGCATCCCATAATTTATCCTTACCCAAATGAATATTTTCACACACCCATTGTAATTTTTCTTCATAATCTAGTCGGTCATCTATTGATAAGCCGCGCAACAAACCACACTCGCCTATCCCAATTTTACCATTTTCTTCCAATAGTAAAAACCAAGTTTCTTTTTCCGTCATCACACCACGAGAGGTGCCACTTGGTCGATTAAAATTGAGAATGTATTTTTTATAGGTTGCTTCCATGTTTTTGACCCTAAGTCTATAAATCGATACTTTCACCAATTTCTAGAAGCATTAAATCTTTTCCGCTATCAAAAAATTTACGCTTAGCCTCTTGATGATTGATTTCGATGTAACCAAACGTATCGTAATGATAGCCTAAAACTTTATCACAATCTAAAAAATCTGAAGCAATAATAGCATCATCAACATCCATTGTAAAATTACTTCCAATAGGTAAAATAGCCAAATCTAATTTGGTTCGCATTGGAATTAATTTCATATCCATGGTTAAAGCTGTATCACCAGAGATGTATATGTTTTTATGTTCGCCTTCAATTACAAATCCGCCAGGTTGCCCACCATAACTTCCGTCAGGAAAAGAGGAAGTATGAATAGCATTTACATATTTTACAATCCCAAACTTGAAATCCCAACTTCCGCCATGATTCATTGGATGGTAATTAAATCCTTTATTTCCATAATGTGAAGCAATTTCATAGTTTGATACAATTACCGCGTCTGTTCGCTTTGCAATGGCTTCAACGTCTAAAATATGGTCTTGATGCGCATGTGTTAATAAAATATAATCGGCTTCCAATGTATTTATATCAATATGTGAAGCCTTTGGATTACCTGAAATAAAGGGATCAACCAAAATATGTACGCCCTTTACTTTGATTCCGATACAAGCGTGTCCGTAAAATGTGATTTTCATAGTTTTTATTTTAGTAAAAAGTAATTAGCTTAAAAAGACTAAAGTTAACCAAAATAATAGACTTAAGGCAAAAGTGGTTAAGGCTACTTTTTTGAGTTCTGGATCAAAATCTTCATATTTTTCTGATTTTTTTATTTTACCAATATGCATAAGCAAAGGAATATTAATAATTAAAACAGGTATTGCCGTAACCTTGATAATCAAACAAAAAACAATAAACATGATTGAAGCAATTGAGATACAAGCTTCATGATATTTCTTAGCCCAATTTAACCCCATTTTTACCACTAATGTGTTTTTACCAGCGATTTTATCATTTTCAATATCGCGCATATTGTTCAAATTGAGCACAGCTACACTCAATAATCCGATGGCTGATGCGGGTAAAAATAATTTCCAATCAATAGTATGACTAAACAAAAAATTTGAACCAATTACCGAAACCCATCCAAAGAACACAAACACAAATAAATCGCCAAAACCGCTGTAACCATAAGCTCCTTTTCCTACCGTATACTTTATTGCTGCTCCGATTGAACCAATTCCCAACAAAATAAAAATCAAACTAAATATAAAATTTTCTTTGCCAAATGCTGTATAAATCAATCCTAAAGAAATTAAAAAAGTGATTAGAACAGTAATTAACACAGCTCTTTTCATTTGTTCAGCTGAAATAATTCCGGCTGCAACCAATCGTTTTTCACCAATTCGGTTAGCATCGGTACCTTTTACACCGTCACCATAATCATTAGCATAATTTGACAATACTTGTAAACCTAGGGTAGTTAACAATGCCAAAATTACTATTCGAAAATCGGAAAATCCTTGATAGTACGCATAAGCACTTCCCACAATAATCCCTGAAACGGAAAGTGGTAAAGTACGAAGTCTTGCGGCTTGAATCCAAGGTTGTATTTTATTTTTCATTAGATTACGAATACTATTAATATCGTTGTTAGATTTAGTGCCAAATTAATATAATGAATCAAATAATTTTTGGTCTTAAAAATTGCATAGGTGTTTATGATTGGCAAATGAAACAACAAGACTAACATTGGAAGCCAAAGAATTTCATAAACCACGCTTAAAATAGTAATCTTGTAAACATCAGTTATTTTTCCAATTAACCAATACAATAGTAATGAAATACTTAAAGCAAAAAGTAGTTTTTTATTTGTGATTACTTTCACGATAATGTTAGTTTCGATTTATATTTACAACATTGAGATGTATACATGTAAATGCATAATTATTCTATTAAGGCAAATATTTCTTTTCAAAATTGGGCTTGCGCTTTTCTAAAAACGCATCTCTTCCTTCTTTGGCTTCGTCAGTCATATAAGCTAAACGCGTAGCTTCACCTGCAAAAACTTGTTGCCCTACCATGCCATCATCGGTTAAATTCATGGCAAATTTTAGCATTTTAATAGATGTTGGTGATTTTGCTAATATTTCTTGTGCCCATTCATAAGCGGTTGATTCTAATTCAGCATGCGGAATAACAGCATTTACCATTCCCATTTCATACGCCTCTTGTGCCGAGTAATTTCTGCCTAAAAAGAAAATTTCTCTTGCTTTTTTCTGTCCTACCATTTTGGCTAAGTACGCCGAACCATAGCCACCATCAAAACTGGTTACATCGGCATCGGTTTGTTTAAAAATAGCATGTTCTTTACTAGCTAAAGTTAAATCACAAACCACATGAAGTGAATGTCCGCCACCTACAGCCCAACCTGGAACTACACAAATTACCGCCTTTGGCATAAACCGAATCATTCGTTGTACTTCTAAAATATTTAAACGATGATAACCGTCTTCGCCTACATAACCTTGATGTCCTCTTGCTTTTTGATCGCCACCGCTACAAAAACTCCAAATTCCATCTTTTGAACTTGGTCCTTCCGCCGAAAGTAACACCACTCCAATTGAAGTATCTTCTTGGGCATCATAAAAAGCTTCTATTAATTCTTTGGTGGTTTTTGGACGAAATGCATTTCTAACATCGGGTCTGTTAAAAGCAATTCGAGCTACTCCATCACATTTTTTATATGTGATATCTTCATATTCTTTTACGATTTTCCAATTGATAGTTGACATTTTTAATAATTTTTATCAAAAATACTTCAAAAATACTTTAATTTGCAAAAGCAGATGACATTTTTATAAAATCGTAATTAATTAATATTTTGAAAATATAATTTGTCCAAAAATAACAGTAAAACAATACATGAAATACAAATCGGACTTTAGTAAAATTAATTTTTTTATACCTCTATTTCCTTCAGTACTAGTATCGCTTATTGCTTTTTTGTCAGGAGATTCTATTGAAATGGTTTTGGCACCAATTGGAATTTTAATTTTACTTTTAAGTGTATTAATTACGGTTGGGTTTTTCACTACCTATTATGAAATTCAAGAAAACCTATTGATTGTTTCTATGTTTTTTTACAAAACAAAAATTAAAATTTCAGAAATTAGATCCATAAAATATTCCAATTCAATAATGAAAACAAATTTTTACAAACCGAGCTTTCATCACAAAGGCATTGAAATTGTTTATCACAAATACGACGATATATTTATCTCACCTGAAAAAAGAGACCAATTTATTACCAAATTACTAGAAATCAACCCAAATATTACGATAAAGAACTAACCATATGTTGAACAGAATTTTAATTTTAAGCCTAAGTATATTATTTGTCCATTGCGAGAAAAAACCTGACGAAAAAAACGAGTCTACACTAAAAGATAAAGATGGAAACGTTTCAGAATATGCAGTTAATTTCACCCGTTTGAGTACCGTTTATAAGAAAAAAATGGCCGATGATATTGAGTATTTTTATAATAAAAAATTCAATTCAAAAGATTTTAGTGGCGGATTTTTAGTAGCAAAAAACGGAGAAATTCTATATGAAAATTATAGCGGCTATGCCTATAAAGAAAATAGAGATTCCATAAAAAAGGACACACCAATTCATCTTGCCTCGGTGAGTAAAGTAATAACAGCCGTTACTGTTTTAAAATTAGTAGATCAAGATAAAATTGAATTAGATGAATTGGTTAGTGAATATCTTCCAGAATTTCCGCACAAACAGACAACAGTAAGAATGTTGCTAAACCATCGAAGTGGGCTGCGCAATTATGCTTACTTTTCAGATAATAAAAAAGTTTGGAATAAAAATAAAAATCTTACCAATCAGGACGTTTTGACGTTATTAGCAACAAAAAATATCGGTTTAGAATCTTCTCCTGGTACCCGATTTGGCTATTGCAATACAAATTATGCACTTCTTGCGTTAATCATTGAAAAGGTTACTGAAAAATCGTATCCAAAAGTATTGCAAGAAATGATATTTGATCCATTAGGAATGAAAAATACTTTTGTCTTTGATGATTTAAAGAATAAAGATAGTGTGTGTCAGTCTTATAAAAACAATTATTTGCGATTGGCTTTTGAATTTTTAGATCAAGTATATGGCGATAAAAATATCTATTCTACACCGCGTGATTTATTGAAATTTGACTTAGCATTATATTCTGAAGATTTTTTAAGCAAAAAAATGAAATCTGAAATGTTCAAAGGATATAGCTATGAACGAAAAGGAACCAAAAATTATGGTTTAGGAATTCGTATGTTAGAATTTGAAACCGGACAACATTATTATTTTCATAACGGATGGTGGCATGGTAATACTTCGTCTTATGTTACTTTACAAAAAGACTCGGTAACTATTATTGCAATTTCAAATAAGTTTTCAAAAAAACCTTACCAAACGAAGCGGTTAGCGCCTATATTTGGTGATTATCCTTTTGAATTTAATGATAGTGAGGGTGAATAATTAAGGTAATAATTCTAACTTAAAATGTCTAATCATAAATAAAATTGTAATTATATTGATGATTAAACTTAGCCAATAATACCTATTGCTTTCGTCTGTATTTACAGCAATTTCATACAAATTTAAAAGCGGTAAAATGACTATCGCAATCCAAATGGGAATCCAAATAATTTTAGTTTCAAAGCCAATAAAATGTATTGTTTCAAACTTTTGAAAAATAGCAACAAACGTTAACATAAAAACGAATATGCTTAGCATAAGATACAATTTATTCTTTTTTGTCATGTTACACTAAATAAATTCCGTCTTCTTTGATTTCGATTAATTGTTGTTTGTATAAATTTCCAACGGCTTTCTTGAAATTCTTTTTACTCATTTTCAATACCGTTTTAATATCTTCTGGATGCGAATGATCCGTCAATCGCAAGAAACCACGATTTGCTTTTAATTCGTCTAAAATTATTTGGGATGAAGGCTCAATTGCTTCTACTCCTACTTTTCGCAACAACACATCAATTTTTCCGTCAGGGCGAATGTTTTTAATATAACCAATGGTTTTCATTCCTGGCTTTACATCTGTATACACCTCATTTTTATAAGCTAACCCTTTGTATTTCTGATTAATGATGACATTAATTCCGCCTTCAGTAATATGTGAAATTAAGATTTGTACTTCTTCATTAGGTTCCAAATCAACATTTTCATTCGATAAATATTTATTTGTTCTACTTGATGCTACTAAACGATTGGTTTTTTCATCTAAATGCATGTAAACCAAATAACGTTTTCCTACTTCCATTGGGCGAGCTTGTTCTTTAAACGGAACAAATAAATCTTTCTCTAATCCCCAATCTAAAAAGGCACCAAACTGATTCATGTAATTTACCTTCAAATGGGCAAATTCATTCAGTTTAATATACGGTTTTAGTGTAGTTGCTACAGGGCGTTCTTCATGGTCAAGATATATAAAAACCGTTAAATCATCGCCAATAGAAAATTCTTGTGGAACATATTTATTGGGCAACAAAACATCATCTTCTTGTGTTTCTTCACTTCCTAAAAATAAACCAACTTTAGTATCTCGTAAAATTCGTAAGGTATTGTAATCGCCAATATGTATCATGTAATATAAAAATAGTACACAAAGGTAATCATTTTTAGATTTAGAAATATCCTTATCTAATTACTATATATAACACTTTGAATTTATTGATAAAACTAAAAGGATGATAAAAACATATTTTTTAGAACAAAATAGTAACTTTGCAAAAAAGTTAATATTATGTCAAACATCTATATTGGATATCATTTCGAAATTAGCCCTTTAGAATTAGGAAGTGAAATTTTAATCGCCGAATTAGGTGAAAAAGCTTTTGAAAGTTTTATTGAAACCGAAACCGGAATTTCTGCCTTTGTACAAAAAGATTTGTGGAGCGAAACTATTTTAGAAGATATTTACATTTTAACGAATTCAGAATTTACAATCAAATATACTTTTGAAGAAATTGAGCAAGTAAATTGGAATGAAGAATGGGAAAAAAACTTTGAAGCTATTGATGTAGATGGAATGTGCCATGTGAGAGCTCCTTTTCATGAAAAAACTAATGCCGAATTTGATATTGTAATCGAACCTAAAATGAGTTTTGGAACGGGTCATCACGAAACGACACACATGATGATTCAACACATTCTTGAAACGGATTGTACCAATAAAAAAACGCTGGACATGGGCTGCGGAACAGCTATTTTGGCAATTTTAGCAGAAATGAAAGGTGCTCAACCAATTGATGCTATTGATATCGATAATTGGTGTTACTTAAATTCTATCGAAAATGCTGAACGCAATAACTGCAAACATATTTCGGTATATGAAGGTGATGCCGATTTGTTAGTTGGAAAAAGATATGACATTATCATTGCTAATATCAACCGAAACATTTTATTGAACGATATGCAAACCTATGTTGATTGTTTAAACGAAAACGGTCTATTATTTTTAAGTGGTTTTTATACCGAAGATATTCCTGTAATTTCAGAAATTTGTGTATCAAAAGGGCTGACTTATGAAAAACAATTTGAACGAAATAATTGGGTTGCTTTAAAATTTACTAAATAGAATTTTGAGATTTACTTATTAAATTTTATTTTTGTTATATGAATTCCAATCTAAAAATGAGCACCATAGAAAAAGTACAAGAAGACGTTTTAGTAGAAGAGGCAGTTGGTAGTAACAATGAAATTGTATTGCACAATGATGATGTAAATACCTTTGATCATGTTATTGAAACCTTAATTCGTGTTTGTAAACACGATGCACTTCAAGCAGAACAATGTGCTTTACTAGTTCATTATAAAGGAAAATGTACCGTAAAAACTGGAACTATTGAAGAATTAAAGCCGCAATGTTCGGCACTTCTAGACGCCGGATTGAGTGCAGAAATTATATAAAAAAGTCCCGATGAATCGGGACTTTTTTATTAACTCATTTTTCCAATAGCACAGCTTACATAAGATTTAGCTTTTGAACCAAAACTATTGGCTTCGCCATCTTCAGGATAACCTAAGGAATGTAATTTATCTTTTACTTCGGCTAAATTACCTTCTGTTTCGTAATGAAAAGTAACTGAACTTTCTTCAACATTTACTGTTACATTACTAATATTTTCAATTGCACTAATATTTTTAGTGATGGTATTTGCACAACCCCCACATTTTAAATTTTGGATATATATCTTAGTTTCCATAGTATTTGATTTAAATTCTACTCAAAGTTACAAAAACTAAAACTATAAAAGGCCAAACATAGTTACTTTAACGAAACTTTAATGAGGCAGATAATCTAGTAACAAACCGTAAATATAAGTGCCGAGTAAAGCTCCAATAAACACTACAGCAACAGCATAAGTTCCAGTACCTAATAGTATAAAAATAGGCCCCGGACAACTGCCTACAAGCGCCCAACCTAAACCAAAAAGTGTTCCGCCAATAATATAACGCCAAAAACCTCGCTCTTTTTCAATAATAGCAATAGGAAACCCGTTAAAATCTTTTAGTTTTTTCTTTTTAATAAGTTGGATTCCAATAATTCCGGTAAACAGCGCTGTTCCAATTATTCCATACATATGAAAGGATTGAAAATGAAACATCTCATATATTCGATACCAAGAAACTGCTTCAGCTTTGGTTAAAACAATTCCGAAAAAAACGCCTATTAAAAAAAATCTAGCTAACTTCATCTTATGTTGTTTTAAAAATTATTGGTAATAAAAAATGCGCCATAAGTATTCCTCCAATGAAAAACCCAATTACAGCAACTAATGAAGGTAATTGTAAATTACTCAATCCTGAAATAGCATGTCCAGAAGTACAACCACCAGCATAGCGTGTTCCAAAACCAATTAACAAACCGCCAATCAGTAATATTGCAAAGCCTTTAGGTGATTGTAATGTTTCAATACTGAATAGCGCATCAGGAAGCAATTTACCGTTTGGTGCATCAATACCTAGCGATTGTAATTGAGTGATTGTATCTGGATTTAAATTAACACCACTTCCATTTGACAAAAAATGAAAGGCAATAAATCCTCCAACAATTGCACCAAGAACAATAACCAAACTCCATTTTTGTTCTCGCCAATCCATTTTAAAAAAATCACTAAACTTTCCGGCTCCTGCCATTGAACAAAGGGTTCGTAAATTAGATGACATTCCAAACGATTTCCCAAAATAAATTAAAATAAGCATTGTCATCCCGATTAAAAAACCAGAAACAGACCAATGCCAAGTACCATAAATAATTTCCATTTTTTTTGCAAATTTGTACAAAAATAGAAATTAAGATTGGTTTATAAGTTACTAATGTTACAAAATTGCCTAATTTTGAACTATTAAATTTTACAATCAATGAAAAAGTTTTCGATCGAAATTAAATGGGGAATCATTGCTATTATTATTTTTTTAGCATGGATGACTTTAGAAAAAGAATTAGGATTTCATGATGAAAAAATAAAATGGCAACCACTATTCAACTTGTTGTATATTATTCCAACGTTTTTAGTCTATTATCTAGCACTTCGAGAGAAAAAAATAAAATATTATCAGCAAAATATGAATTGGAAACAAGGATTAATTTCTGCAATTATTATATCTTTCATTATTGTGCTTTTTAGTCCGATTACCCAATTTATAACCCACGAATTTATAAGTCCAGACTTTCTTGACAATACAATAAACTACACCGTAAGTAGAAAAAAATTTACATTATCAGCAGCAAAAGAATACACAACCTTAACCAGTTCTATTTGGAAAAATATTTCGGATGGATTATCGTTTGGAGTAGTAATTGGCGCGATTGTTGCTTACCTTTTAAAAACAAATACAGCATCAACTTCAAAAACAATCTAAGATGAAATATTTAGCATTTATAGGAACTGCCCTATTATTCACCAGTTGTATAAGTACAAAATCTACAATAAAAAACATAGACAACACCGCCATACGACCGTCTTATGCAAATGAAATGTATCTCATTACAGAATATGCAGAAGATTCAAACTATGGATTTGATGCAGATTATCCTATTAATATTGGTTTTATTCACGATAAACAAGAAGAAATAAACGTTTATTACTTTTTTAATGGTTTAGAAGGCCCAAATGGGGAAAAAATCAATTTCAAAAAAATAGACACATGCTGCCCTTTTCCTACAAAAAACACCACGATGGGAGCTGGAACACTAAGTATTTATGAAGTTTCATTAGAAGGAACTACTAAAAATTTCACAATCTATATCAACACCTTTGAGAAAGGAAAATTGATTTGTCCAAAAGGATTGAAAATCAAAAAAAAATCAATGATGGAATAAGAAATCCTTTTTTATAGCCTGTAACATAAGTAACCTTTTAAATGACTATTTAGAAGGTTTTTCTTTTTATATTTGCAACTTCAAAATCAACACAAATGAATTTACAAAACATACCGCAAATTAAACATACTGAAAGTGGTAATTTTTTCCTACTGGCTGGCCCTTGTGCTATTGAAGGTGAAGAAATGGCTTTACGAATTGCTGAAAAGCTCGTTTCGGTAACTGATAAACTACAAATTCCTTTCGTTTTTAAAGGTTCATTCAAAAAAGCAAATCGTTCAAGAATTGATAGTTTTTCAGGGATTGGAGATGAAAAAGCATTGAAAATATTACAAAAAGTATCGAAAGAATTTGGAGTTCCTACCGTAACCGATATTCACATAAATGAAGATGCTGTAATGGCTGCTGAATATGTTGATATTTTGCAAATTCCAGCATTTCTAGTACGTCAAACCGATTTAGTTGTGGCTGCTGCAAAAACAGGAAAAACGGTTAATTTGAAGAAAGGACAATTCATGAGTCCTGAAAGTATGAAGCACGCAGTTCAAAAAGTGTTAGATTGCAACAATGAAAACATAATGGTTACTGATAGAGGAACTATGTTTGGATATCAAGATATGATTGTTGATTTTAGAGGAATTCCTACTATGCAACAATTTGCTTCAACAGTTTTAGATGTAACTCATTCTTTGCAACAACCCAATCAAATGACTGGTGTAACAGGTGGTCGTCCAGACATGATTGAAACCATTGCAAAAGCAGGTATTGCTGTTGGTGTTGATGGTATTTTCATAGAAACACACTTTGACCCAGCAAATGCAAAAAGTGATGGCGCCAATATGCTTCATTTAGATTATTTCGAAGGACTAATGACTAAATTAGTAGCTATTCGAAAAACTGTAAATCAATTTTAATTTTTTATAACTTTAAATGAAACATCCGTTTTTAATTACTTTACTAACTATTTGTGTGTTTTCACAGTATACTTTTTCGCAAGAAACAGTAATAAATCCTGAAAAATACACCAGTAAAAACAAAGGTAAATTTTATATTTTTTGGGGAGGAAATCGTGAATCATATTCTAAATCAGATATTCGATTTAAAGGAGCTGATTATGATTTTACGATTTATGATGTAGGGGCTCATGATGTACCAAAAGGATATCATGTTGATTATTTAAATCCAGCAAAAATGACCATTCCTCAAACCAACTTAAGAATTGGATATTTTATCAATGATCATTACAACATATCAATCGGTTTTGACCATATGAAATATGTAATGTATAATGATAGAACCGTAAATTATTCGGGTTATTATCCAAATGCGGGAACTTATAATGAGAATCCTACAGCTAATGAATTGACGCTTCACGAAGATTTTTTAACCTTTGAACACACCGATGGTTTAAATTATGTAAATACCGAATTTTGTAGAGTTGACGACATTTCAAATCTTTTCAAAATATCAAATACTGATAAATTTCAAATAAATATTACAGAAGGTGTTGGCGCTGGTTTATTATACCCAAAAACAAATACACAACTTTTAGGAAAAGATCGATACGATCAATTTCATATTGCTGGTTATGGCGTTTCGGCAAAGGCAGGGTTGAATTTTACCTTTTTCAAACATTTCTTCATTCAAACCGAAATTAAAGGCGGATATATCGAAATGAATAATATTAGAACTACCAGTAATACTGCAGATAAAGCAGAACAACATTTTTGGTTTTTACAACGAATTATCAGTGTGGGTGGAATTTTTCGAATCTAAAATTATTTTAAAAAAGTTTAAACTTTACTATAAAAAAAACGTCTCAATATTTTGAGACGTTTTTTATTTACTGTATACTCTTATTAATGACCTCCGCTAACTTTTTTATCAAAAGTAATACCTTGATTTTTCAATATTCCAGAAACTTTCCATGCGTAAAAAGCTAAATAAGCAAAACATAAAACCCCAACAATGTAACTAGTTTGAATAGTAGAAATATCCGCAATGTAACCTTGTAATAAACTTACAAAACCACCACCCATAATCATCATGATTAAAAAACTACTTCCTTGACTAGTATGTTTTCCTAAACCACTCACGGCTAATGTAAAAATACATGGCCAAAGCGTACTACAAAACAATCCAACACTTGTAAAAGCATACACACTAACCATTCCATCAGTAGTCATACCAACTAATAAAGCAACTATTCCTAAAGCTGAAAAAATCAGCAACATTCTAGCTGGATTACCTTTGCTTGCCATATCTGCCAATATCAATACTAATATGATTAGTGCATAAATATAAAATGGTGTCAAATCGTGTTTAGCAATAGCATTTACAAATAAGAAAACACCAAATGCTAAATAAGGTGCAACAAAACGTAATATTTTTTGTAGACTCATTTTATCTGTAAAGGCTTCAACTGCTCCAGTCCATCTTCCAATCATTAAACTTGCCCAATACAATGAAATATAAGGAGCTATATCTTTTGTCAGAAAACCTAAATTTTTCTCCATATAAGCAGGCAAGTTGCTCGCAGTAGATACTTCAACACCCACATATACAAATATCGCAATCATCCCTAAAATTAATTGAGGATACTTTAACGCTGAACTTCTAGTCGCTGCTTTATCATCTTCAGATTCTACAATTGCTTGAGGCTTGTCTGGTAAAGAGGAAAACTTAAGCAATATGGCTACTAATAGAAAGGCTGCTCCTAAAATCAGGTAGGGTGTTTTAACACTCTCTATACTCATATCAGTATTACCAGAAGTTGCCGAACCGAAAATTGCGAAACTTACAATTAAAGGCCCAATAGTGGTTCCTAAATTATTGATTCCTCCTGCAAGTGTTAAACGTTGAGATCCTGTAGTTATTGGTCCCAATGCTATTGCTAATGGATTGGCTACTGTTTGTTGTAATGAAAATCCAAGTGCAACAATAAACAACCCCGACAACATTAAAGTAAACGAACCCGTATTGGCTGCAGGATAAAATAATAATGTACCCAAGGCAGAAATTACTAAACCTAATGCCAAAGAATTTTTATACCCCAATCTATTGATTAAGTCTCCTTTGGTAACGTAAGAAATCAAAAGATACAATAAAGATCCAACGGTATAGGCAATGTAAAACGCTAATGAAACTAATTGACTTTGAACTTGTGTCAAATCAAAAGTTTTTTTAAATACAGGAATTAATATATCGTTACTTGCTGCAACGAATCCCCAAAAGAAGAAAACAGTTACTAAAGGAATAAACTGTGCCCAGTTTGTTTTAATTTGGTTTGTACTCATAATTTAATTATTGGTTTAGTTTAGATTATTTAGATTGAACAAATAAAAGTTCATACTCCATTAGCCAAATTTAACTTAATTTTTGAATTAGAAGTCATTTGTATAGTTTTTATAGCATAAGATTTTGGATTTTTCCAATTAAATCCTTTGCCATCATCATAAACAGTGGTTTTATATAATTTTAGTTAAGTAAAAATATTGATGCTTAAATATAAAAAAACTTCAGACTATAAGATTTTTTCATATATAGCCTGTTTATTTACCATCAACATAATCCTGAAGATAAGCAAATCTTGGTGTTAATTTTCCGTTATCGGTTATTTTGGCTCTGTTTAGAAGGCCGTCTTTATCTTCATTAAAAAAAGCAGGAATGACGTGTTTCATGAACATTTCACCAAAGCCCTCACTAGCATCTTTAGGCAATTCACAAGGAAGATTGTCTACTGACATTACCATAATGGAAGCCGGATGCGTGTATGAAACTTCTTTGTGCTCACTAGGTAAATAGCCAAAAAATGGATCGGCAATGGTTGAAGCTTTTAACGTACAAGCGATGGGTCCATCAACATCACATGAAATATCGGCTACAACTTGTATTTTATTATCTGAAGCATTTAACATTTCACGGGTAAGAATATCTGGCGCACCATTTCCATGAAAATGACCAGCCATAAAAAGATCGGCTACCTTTGTAAATCGTTCAAAATCGGAACAATATTCTGACGGATTAGCATAAAAATCAGCTTTACTACTCGGTTTTCCATCTACTCTTTTGTTATAATCCAATACATCGATTTGCGTATAAACGGCTTCCGAATAGTTTTTGGTAAGAAAATCAGTAGCGGCAACTTGCTTAATCTTCATTCCGTCCAACATTTCTTTGGCGCCCATTCCTACTTTACCATGACCGGTCAAAACGATTTTAATGTTAGGTAATATTTGACGTTTCAATCGCGCTATTAACTCTTCTTGATTTTTTAAGGTTTCGGCTTTTACCAATGTAAATAAATCATATTTGATACCAAAAGCTCTAATTCCGTTGTAAGCCCCAACAATTCCAGCATAACGACCAAAACCAATCAGGCGTTTATTATTCTCGTCTGCAATAGTTTCATGATCGTACAAATCAATTTTATGCTCTAAAATAGCCTGTAATAATTTTCTATTATAAGGTTGTTTTTTAATAGTATGCGAAAAGAAAAAGTATTTTTTATTAGGAATCAAGGCTTCTACAGGAACTTCTTTAACTCCAAAAAGTACGTCGCATTGAGTAATGTCCTCACAAACTTGTATCCCATGTTCTTGATATTGCTCATCTGTGTAAACACGAATTGGCGAACTTTCAACAAATAATTCAACTTGTGGAAAAGTTGTTTTTAAACGAACAAGTTCTTCTGGTGTAAATACAACTCTTCTATCGGGTGGAGTTTTTCTTTCAGTAAGGATTCCGAATTTCATATTATATAAAATAGTGTAACTATAGGGTTTGTGAATGTTACAAATATAACATTTTCAATACTTACAAGCAAACGTTTTTTTTAATGAAATATTCAGCGTAATTTTGCGAAGATTTAATTCTATTGGGGTCGACTGGTTTTGACAGCGAGTGGAATTAATTAGTAAGCACGTCGAGCATTGTATGTTTAGCTCGTAAATCCAAATGTACAAACCTATAAACGGCGAAAATAATTACGCTTTAGCTGCTTAATCTGAATTAAAGTAAGATTTGCCTAGTTCCGACCAGGTCGGAAAGCTAGATTCTCCTCAAAAGCCTTGGTTTATGGCGTTTTATTTAGGAGAACCGTAAATGTAAACCTAGGAACGGTAATGCTTTAAATCCGCTCCGACATTGATAAAGCTAAGTTAAAAGTGGCTGTTTTCTGCCTTGCTTTTAAACGAAAATCCAAGAGAAAACTAAGCGTGTAGAAACCTCTTTGATTGCTTGTTTGGACGAGAGTTCGATTCTCTCCGACTCCACTCGAACCAAAAAACCTCTAAAGCAATTTAGAGGTTTTTTTATGGTATTTCTTTAATAAAATTTTTATTCAAACATTTGATTTTAAAATAAATCAATTTTATCCTCCATCACGGACAGATTCTTTTTGAATCTAATTTATTTCTACTTAAAAGACTATAGATTGTAAACTAATAATTGTTTATCAACTTGTTTGTTTATAGTTCTTTAAATTATAGGTAAATTCTTTAGGAGTACAGTGGTTAACTTTTTTAAAAACACGGTAAAAAGTTACTTCAGATTGAAATCCAGAATCTTTACAAAGTGATTCAATGGAAAAGGTATCCAAATAGCCATTAGAAATTAATCGTTCAGCATGTGCAATTCGAAACGAATTTATGAAAGCGGAGAAATTTTTATAGCCGCTTGCGGCAATTACTTCTCGAATAATATTAGCTGAAATATCAGTATCTGATGATAAATTGGTAATGCTATAATTGGCATCTAAATAATATTTATTTTTATCCATTAAAAGATTCAATTGTGCAAATAAATCTTGAAATTTAGAGGTATCTACTGCAGTTTTTTTTGAGATGTGATTGAGCTTTGTAATTTGTAACAACAAGTTGGGACTTAACAAAATATAACTAGACATTATTAAGACAGTCAAAGAAAAACCTATCATTGAAATAGAACTAAATAGATCTTTATCAATATTATAACCTATAAACCCAATTGAAACCCAGAAGAAAAGAAATACTTTCTGAAAATAAAAAAAGAAAATAAAAGAACGCGTTGATTTTTGCATGGATAGGTATCGAAGAGAATTATAAAATGCAAATAATAAATAACCGCCAAGCATTAAATAAAATATCGGATGAATTATACGTACTAAACGTAATATCAAATTTTTATTTTGAACAGACATCAAATGTTGGGTTTCAAATACAAAATTATATCCCTTACTTTTCATGAAATATATCGGTTCGTAAAAATAAAAAATCAAGATGGCAACTATTAAAATAACTCCCAGGTGGAGTAAATGTTGTACACTTAACCGACTTTTTTTTGCAATCAATTGCTGTAAACTGAAATAGTGAAAAATATTGTAAAGTGAATATACTATTGCCATTAATACTAGAATAGTTGCTGAATCGATAAGTTTAATGTTGTAACGGGTAAATAATATTAGTACTGTGGTTGCGGTAATTAAACTAAAATATATTGCTAATGTACCTATAAGCATATAGTTTTTAGAATTAACTTTTCTGAGTAACAACAGTGTCGTAAATATCAGAAGTACTGTAGCTGCAAATAATAAAAAATCTGGAATCGATAAATGTAAATTCATAAAATGATTTTAGATAATCAAACTTAGTAATAATAAAATTAAAAAAAAAGTATATCATTTATTTGCAGAGGTTGCATTATATCAAAAACTATTTTTTGATATATATTAAGAATCTTTATACTTTTTTGAGCACTTTATAATTACGTGTTTTGTGAAAAATTATAAAAATATGCAAATTAGATTATTACTATTAATCAATTTTGCGACATCTTTATTCTTTGGTCAATCCCTACATCATCAAATGATGAGTGCGCAAGGAGGTAATTCAATTGCTCCATCGGGTTTAATTGTGAAATACACAATTGGACAACAATCAGTAACCGGAAGCACAACAGGCACCTACACAGTGCAACAAGGCTTTCAGCAAAGTAATTGGAATAAAATTATTGAGAAGAATAATTCTGTTTCAATTAGCACTACCACTTTCCCAATTCCTTTTAAAGATCAAATCCATTTTACCTTTTCGGGTAATGTAGGAGAAACTCTTTCCATTCAAATTTTTGATGTAGCGGGGAGATTAGTCTTTAATGACATTCTTCAAGTAGTAGCGCAAACAACGGCATTAGATCTTAAGCATTTGCCTAGCGCAACCTATTTTGTAAAACTATCAAATTCAAACTATTTATACCATACTAAAATTATTAAAAATGAGTAAGAAATACCTTTTATTACTAGTATTGTTTTCGGGATGCTTTTTGCAGGCTCAAGAACTATTTTTTTCCAATGGAAAAAATTTCACCAAATATGATTATAAAAATTCACTTGGAAACACTAATTCTAACTTAAGAAGCGGCGAAGGTTCTTTTTATCAGTTAGGTTTAGATTTTAAGTTGAATAAAGCAACAGACAAATTAAGTTATGCTGTTAGTTTGGTATACAATCAATTTAATGCTGAAGGCGGCACAAGTACGGATAATTATTCATGGAAGACAAATTATCTAGGAGTTCAAAATGCGTTAAATTATACGTTGTTCCAAAACTCAAAATCGTTTAAAGTAAAAACAAAACTTGGCGTTGCTACTTCAACTATTATTAAAGGCGAACAGTCTATAAATAATGTAGTATACAACATTACTAAACAAGAAGAGTTTAAAGGCCTAACCATACAACCCAACGTTGGTATTGATTTTCAATATGCCATTAACCAAAACGTTAGAATTTCTGCAGGATACGAATTTTCAAAAACATATAATGTTTCTAATTCATCTTCAGAAGAACTTTCTTTTACAAATAATCAAATTCACTTTGGATTACATTTTCCATTAAAATAAATAGCAAATCATGAAAAAAATAGTAGCTACACTTTTATTATTTATAAGCTTCATTGGATATTCTCAAACAAATGGAATTACCTATCAAGCTGTAATATTGAATCCTTCAGGGGATCAATTACCAGGAGTAAACAATACAAACGCACCTTTAGCAAATAAGTACATTTGTTTAAAGTTTTCAATCATTGATCAGAATACGCAATTTGAATACATTGAAACGGTACAAACCACTACTGATGAATTCGGAATGGTGAATTTAGTTATTGGTACGGGCGATCAAATTGGCGGTTACGCGTCTTCGTTTTCTACTATCCTTTGGAATGCAAATCCTAAGAGCTTAAAAGTAGATTTAAGTACGACAGGTGTATGTTCGTATTACACAGAAATAAGTAACCAACCTTTTACAGCAGTTCCTTTTGCGTTATATGCAGTAAATTCAGAAAGTGCAGCTGCGCTAACAGCACTTCAAGCAACAGTAGCAGCTAATGCTGCGGCAACCACAAACGCTTTAGCTTTAAAAGAAGACGCGATAAATAAATCTACAACTACTACTTTAGGAACTAGTAATGTGTTATTCCCAACTCAAAATGCTGTGAAAACTTATGTTGATTCAAACATAACAACAGTTAATTCAACTGTTGTTGCAAATGCAACAGCAGCAACAAATGCAATAGCTGCAGTTCAGGCAGATGTAAATCAAAATGAAGCGGATAGCGATGCAGCAGATGTAGTATTGCAAAATAATATCACAACTTTACAAAATACAGTAACTTCGAATGCTGCTGCTAACACAACAGCTTTAGCAACCAAAGAAGATGCTGCGAATAAATCAACAACTACAACATTAGGAACGAGCAATGTTTTATTTCCAACACAAAATGCAGTAAAAACTTATGTAGATACCAATATTACTTCAGTTAATGCGTCTAATACAGCGCTTCAAGCTACAGTTGCTGCAAACGCAGCGGCTACCACAACAGCTTTAGGGTTAAAAGAAGATGCTGCTAATAAATCAAATGCTGCCTTAGGAACGAGCACCACTTTATTCCCAACACAAAATGCAGTAAAAACCTATGTGGATGCTCAAATTTCATCAGCTACAATTCCTGATGCAAATGCAACTACTAAAGGAAAAATTCAGTTAGCAGGAGATTTAGGCGGAACAGCTGCTGCACCAACTGTACCTGGTTTAGCGAATAAAGAAAATACAATAAATGTCGGTACAACTTCTCAATATTATAGAGGAGACAAAACTTGGCAAACTTTAGATAAAACTGTGGTTGGTTTAGTAAATGTTGATAATACAACTGATGCTGCTAAACCTATTTCAGCAGCAACACAAACAGCATTAAATACGAAAGAAGATGCTGCAAACAAATCTACTACTATTTTATTAGGCACAAGTGATTTGTTGTTTCCAACACAAAATGCAGTAAAAACGTATGTAGATAACCAAATTGCCTCAGCTACTATAGTTGACGCTGATGCTACTACTAAAGGGAAGCTACAATTAGCAGGAGATTTAGGAGGAACAGCTGCTGCGCCAACGGTTCCAGGATTAGCATCAAAAGCTCCAATTGCTTCGCCTACATTTACAGGGACAGTAACTGCTCCTATCTATGCTTCTACTCCACAGGCATTAACTGATGCAGCAACCATTGATTGGAATCCAACTAATGGATTGAACGCTAGTGTTACTTTAGGTGGAAACAGAACTTTAAGTTTTTCATCTATGCCAGCAATTGGTTCTTATGGAACATTAGTTGTAACTCAAGATGCTACAG
>Ga0209443_1000826_pt1 | contig 20440 bp, 17 predicted proteins | sample LauGreBMM110DCMD_2_FD_187571 | JGI IMG/M metagenome (GOLD analysis project Ga0209443, IMG submission 187571) | Freshwater lake microbial communities from Lake Michigan, USA - Su13.BD.MM110.DCMD (SPAdes) (version 2) | ecosystem: Environmental > Aquatic > Freshwater > Lake | place: Lake Michigan... | reverse complement strand
TCACAAGAAACAGGAAAATACAAAACCGTTTAAATTGTGTTAAAACCAATTAAATAGCTTCATAATAAATCATAAACCTTGTTTTTGCAAATTATGTCCACTAAAATGAAAGATTTGTCCAATAAACTATAGACTTAGTCGTGTAAATTTGGAATGTAGAAATAAAACAAAAATATTTTTTATTTCCTGTCAAACATATGCAATGAATAACACCTTTGGAACCTTTACCATTAAAAAATCCGACAGCAAATTGCCGAAATATCAGCAATTGATTAACTCGCTTTTGCAGGATATTGAAATGGGTGAATTAAAACCAGGTGAGCGTTTACCCAGTATTAATGAGGCATCTGAAGAATGTTATTTGTCGAGAGATACCGTCGAGAGGGCCTATACAGAGTTGCATAAAATGGGAGTCATTACGTCTATTTTCAGAAAAGGTTATTTCATTTCAGAGTCAACATTTCAAACAAAAACAAAAATTTTGTTTCTAGTGGGGAAAATAACTGATTCCACTAAATCGATTTTTGATTCATTCTGTCATGCTTCAGGAAAAAATGTTTCCGTAGATATTTTCACATATCAATACAAAGCGCAACAATTTCAAGAGATCATGAGCCAACAATTAGGCAATTATCATTATTACGTGGTGATGCCCCATTTAATTGAGGAGGATGGTGAAAATTTAAAATGTTTAAAGAAAATACCATCTGACCGATTGATCATCTTGGATCATTCATTTACTAGTCTAAGCCAAACGTTTGCAAGCATCGTTAGCAAACCAATCAGTCAAATCAAAAAAGTTTTTAATACCCAACTAAACCTGTTTAATAAGTACCATTCATTTAATTTAGTTCTGACAGAGGAAGATTATTTCGATGCCGATTTAATTAATGGATGTAGTAAATTCTGCGAATCTATTTCAATGAATTTCCAAGTTTTAGATGGTCTTGACGAAGACGAGGTGCGTTTAGGTGAAATTTATTTCACTTTAGCGGATTGCGACCTTGCCAAGGCCATCCATTACGCGGACAAAAACGGATTTGAAGTTGGAAAAGATATAGGATTAATCGGATATAACGATTCATGTTTTAAAGAATTGTTGGTCGGCGGAATCTCCGTCATTTCAAGCCAACCGAGTCAAATGGGCAGAATGGCTGCAGAAATGATTCAAGAAAATTCGAAGCAAAATGTAGAATTGGATCTTCAATTCATCCAAAGAAATTCACTTTAGGGTTTAATTTGCAAAAATGGACCATGGATTCATGGTTCCATTTTTTTTATGTGTGCAATATTTCTTTTAATCCCTTTAAGTTTCGTTCGATTAATCGCTGAATATCGAAACAATTCATTAAATAAATCTTCCGAAAGTCCTTCCCAATCCTGCCGATTAAGGCCTAAAAACTCATTACTTGTTTGAAAAAGCGGTTCTTGATGTGGCTTTGAAAAACGATTCCAAGGGCAAACATCCTGGCAAATATCACAGCCAAATATCCAATCTTTAAAATCCTTTTGTAGGCCAATGGGCATATTCTCTTTTAACTCGATCGTGAAATAACTGATGCATTTCGAACCATCCACCACGTATGGCGTAATGGCATCTGTGGGGCAGGCGTCAATGCAACGCGTACACGTACCACAAAAATCTTTGATGGGCCCATCGGGTTCACAAACTAAGTCGATCAGCATTTCGGCCAAAAAATAAAAGCTGCCCCTTTTCGGGATAATTAGATTGGCATTTTTCCCGACCCAACCAATACCCGATTTTTGAGCCCAAGCTTTTTCTAAGATAGGTGCTGAGTCGACAAACATACGGCCCGTAAAATCGCCTAATGCGGCGTGCAAATCATCCCATAAAAGTTTCATTTTATCTTTAATCACCACGTGATAATCTTGACCAAAAGCGTATTTAGAAACCTTAAAGCTGTCTTGTAAGGGTTGGAAATCTGGTGATGGAAAATAATTATACACTAATGAAACAACGGTTTTACACCCATCTACTAATTTCCTAGGATCTAAACGTTTATCAAAATGATTCTCCATGTAGGACATGTTCCCCTGCATATTCTGGGAAAGCCAATTTTCCAATCGGGGTGCTTCGGCTTCTAAAAAATCAGCATTTGACAATCCACAAAACTCGAATCCATGTTGGGACGCCAAGGATTTTATCGTATCAGAAATGTTTTTGGGAGTTCTACTCATGCGACATAAATTTACGAATGCTAATCAAATTATGCCAAACTGTCATAAAATAGTTTTTGGTGTATGATTTGTTTAACGGAAACCTTATTAATTTTGCCATATGAAAAAGAAAAATACCGAAATAAATCCGGAAGAGGAAATAGCTAATACACAAGAATCCGTTGAAAATACCCCATCTGAGTCAGAAAACACGGAAGAAACAGCAGAAGTAAAAGATGAGTTATCTGAAATGAAGGAAAAATACCTTCGTCTGTACTCAGATTTCGAAAATTTCAGAAAGAGAACAGCCAAGGAAAAAATTGATTTAATTCAGGGCGCTTCGGCCCAATTAATTATCGAGCTATTGCCTGTCATGGACGACTATGAGCGCGCGTTAGCTAATGCACCGAAAGGTGAAATATCGGAGGGTACCCAATTGATTTTCAATCGATTAAATTCAATTTTGCTTGCCAAAGGTTTGAAGGAATTACCTGCCAAAGGCGAAGTTTTTGACGCAGATTTACATGATTGCATTACACAGTTTCCGGCACCTAGCGAGGAGGAAAAGGGCAAAGTGGTTGAGGTAATAGAAAAAGGATATACATTAAATGAAAAAGTCATTCGCTTTGCTAAAGTGGTGGTCGGTAACTAATTAAAAAATGGCTCAAAAAAGAGATTATTACGAAATTCTAGGGGTATCGAAATCGGCATCAGAGGAAGAAATCAAGAAGGCTTATCGGAAGATGGCCATCAAATATCATCCGGATAAAAATCCAGATAATAAAGAGTCTGAAGAAAAATTCAAAGAGGCTGCAGAGGCCTATGAGGTATTAAGCAACGCACAGAAAAAAGCGCAATTTGACCGTTTTGGCCATGCTGGAATGGGGGGTGCTGCCGGAGGTGGATTTGGTGGAGGTGGAATGAATATGGAAGATATCTTCTCTAATTTTGGAGATATTTTTGGAGATGAGAGCCCATTTGGCAGTTTTTTCTCAGGTGGCAGAGGTGGCGGCGGTGGACGTAGACAAAGAAAAGGAAGCGATTTACGCATAAAATTAAAATTGAACCTTGAGGAAATCGCCAACGGGGTTGAGAAGAAAATCAAGGTTAAAAGGCACGTTGCCTGTAAATCATGCCAAGGAAATGGATCTAAAAATGGGACGGATTTAAAATCCTGTGGCACATGTCAAGGATCGGGTCAGGTAAAAAGGGTCCAACAAACGATGTTGGGACAAATGGTTACCTCATCAACCTGTCCTACTTGTAGTGGGGAAGGAAAAAGTGTGGGTGCCAAATGTGAGGCGTGTTTTGGAGAGGGCCGTGTATTAGAAGAAGAAATCATCCCCATCAAAATTCCATCGGGTGTGTCAAATGACATGCAACTTTCCATGAGTAGCAAAGGAAATGTACCGCCAAGAGGAGGAATTGCAGGCGATTTATTAATTGTTATTGAAGAAGAGGAGCATGATTTACTTCATCGCGACGGCAACAATGTAATTTTTGACTTATACGTAAGCTTTATTGACGCGGCATTAGGAACCTCTGTCGAAGTTCCAACGATCACCGGAAAAGCAAAAATAACGCTTGAAGCAGGCACGCAAGGTGGTAAAATATTACGTCTAAAAGGAAAAGGGATAAAAGAATTGAATGGATACTCGATTGGTGACCAATTAGTTCATGTGAATATTTGGACCCCTAAGCAATTGACTCATGAGGAGTCGGAACTGTTAGAAAAGCTAAGAAATTCGGCCAATTTTGCCCCTCAACCTAGTAAATCAGACAAAGGATTCTTCCACAAAGTGAAGGATATGTTTTCCTAGATTTTTGATGTAAATCAAAGGATTTATTTTCCTGAGGTCAAACATTGTAAAAATCATTATGAAAAAGGACTTACATTCAATCGTGAGTCCTTTTTGTTTGTGCGAGAGGTTTTTGTCATTTTTTACCGAAACGAAGAATCATCAACCACAACGTTAACGTTTAGGTATTAGTGAACATTGTAATAATTTTATTATTTTTAAAAAAGAAAGAATACTATTACAAACAACGAAACCCTCTAAGACCAAAAATCCACATTGTTTTGACGACGGACAATTTTAATTATTTAGACAATTGAAATCAAAAACCCCAAGCCTTTCATAAATTTATAACATCATTTTTTTTATGAAAAAGAAAATATTACTTTCTGTTTTCGTTCTACTGCTCTTAGCTGCAACTTCAATTTGCATTTATATTTTTGATGATTATTCGCATAAAAATAATATTATTTTTTATGGAGGAACAATCCTTACAATGGACGATAAAACGCCAACCGTTGAAGCCATGTTTATACAGGATGGTAAAATTGAAGCGCTAGGAAATCAAGATCAAATTTTTAAATTAAAAACTTCAAAAACAGAATTAATAAATCTTGCCGGCAAAACATTAATGCCTGGATTTTTTGATGCACACGGTCATAATGACTTGTCTTCATTTCTATATGGAATGACCGATATTAGTGGCTTTAATCATAAAATACCAGCTGCTGTATGGCAAGTCGCCGCCGAAAAAGTAAAGGTTACACCTCCGGGAGAATGGATTATTTGCAAAGGTTTTGATCCAATCTTAACAAAAGGATTGCACTCTCCCTCTATTCAATTTTTAGATTCACTTTCTCCAAAAAATCCATTGCTGCTGATTTCACAAAGCTTACATTCTTTTTATGGAAATTCTTTGGCATTTAAAAAAGTAGGGATCACGAATAAAACCAAAGACCCCACAGTATCTAGTTATTTTGAAAAAGATAAAGACGGAAACCTGACTGGATTAATTGCAGAGCAAGAAGCTTTTGAACCTTTTAGAGTTGAAATATTAGAAGTATTCAAAAAATCGTTGGCAGAAAATGCAACTAATGTAATGTTTGAAAATGCAAAAGCTGGCGTAACCAGTATTTCTACTTTAGGATTATCCGCTGCCAATAAAAATATTTTGATGCTTTATGAACATCTTTCAGCCGGCACCTCTAAACCTCTTTATAAATTTTTAGAACTAATTGGAAAACTTCCAGAAAGGAAACCTAATGTGCGTCACTTTATTTATTTGCGTTATGATGCTCCAAAAATTTTAATTCCTGAAAGCGTTAACAATGGCGATGATTTTTATAAAATTCTCGGATTTAAATATTGGTACGATGGCTCGCCCTATATTGGTTCTATGTATTTGAAAGAACCCTATTTACATTCCGAACTTACTGAAAAGGGCTTTCATCTTCCTGAATTTCATCGCGGAGAAGCACTTATTAAACAAGAAGATTTACTATCAAGTTTTGATTTCATGCAATCAAAAGGTTTTCAAATTGCTATTCATGCACAAGGCGATAATGCAATTCAAGAAGTGGTTTCCGTTTTTGAAAAATTAAATCAAAAATATCCAATTGAAAAATATAGAAATCGCTTGGAGCATTGTTTGCTTTTACCAAGAGAATTGATGCCCCAAATGAAAAAACTCAATCTTACACCAAGCTTTCATATTAATCATATTTTGTATTATGGCGATGCGCTGAAAAATGATATTTTAGGAGAATCGCGTAGCGGAAAAATTCTACCCATCAACTCTTTTGTTCAACAGCAACAACCATTCTCACTGCATTCAGATCAGCCAATGTATCAATGTATCCCGTTGCTTTTGTTAAACACAGCTGTTAATCGGACTTCTGAAAGTGGAACTGTATTGGGAAAAGAAGAAAAAATTTCTGTGCTAGAAGGATTAAAAGCGCTTACTATTTATGCAGCCTGGCAGTTTCATTGCGAAGACAAGCTGGGAAGTTTTGTAAAAAATAAATATGCCGATATGGTTTTGTTGGATAAAAATCCGTTACTCGTAAATCCTGATGAAATTAAAAACATTAATGTGTTGCAAACATTTGTTGCAGGAAAAAGTATTTTTTTGAAAAAATAGAAATTCATTAATTGAAAATGAAATACTTGTATAATATTCGTTGACTTCATAACCCTGAGATTCTCGTTCAAATCACGGGCTCGCGTTATTCCTGAGTCCTTTTTTGTTTCCGCATGAGGTTTTCCTTAATTTTAATTCTATGAAAAAAAATATAACTCTGCGCGGTATAAATACGAATTGTATACCTAAACTTCTGTTGATCATCAGCATTTTCTCAGTCCATTTTTTATCTGCACAATCGGTGGTAGAAAAAATAGTTCAGGAAGAAAACAACAACTCCCAACTGCAATCTATGGCCCATGAATTATTGGATGGAATAGGTCCAAGATTAGTGGGTACTCCTCAAATGAAGAAGGCCCAACGACTGGGCCGTGGAAAAATATACTAGTTGGGGCATCACCGCCCGCAACGAGCAATTTGGCGAGTGGAAAGGTTGGGAACGAGGCATCACGCATATCGACATGCTTTCTCCTCGAGTTAAAAGTTTAGAAGGCACTCAATTAGCTTGGAGCCCATCAACGAAAGGGAAATCAATAAAAGCTGGAATCATGATCATTCCAGATGCTGCGGATTCAATAGCATTTGCCAACTGGCTACCCAACGTAAAAGGGAAATTTGTCATGATCTCAATGAATCAACCAACCGGAAGGCCAGATGATAATTGGCAGCAATTTGCTATCTCAGCATCCTTTAATAAATTAAAAAAACAACGCGATGAACAAACGGATGCTTGGCAAAAACGCATTAGTAAAACAGGTTACTCATCAAGAATGCTTCCCATTATTTTAGAAAAAGCTGGAGCCCTGGGGATTTTAACCAATAATTGGTCTAGTGGATTTGGCGTTGATAAAATTTTTAGTGCCTACACTTCAAAAATCCCAACCGTAGATATTGCATTGGAAGATTATGGAACCCTGTATCGATTAGTTGAATCGGGCGATAATCCCATCATCAGTATTCAAACGGATTCAAAAGACTTAGGCATCGTTCCCTCATTCAATACGATCGCCGAAATAAAAGGAACCGAAAAACCGGATGAATATGTGATGCTTTCTGCACATTTTGATTCTTGGGATGGCGGTCAGGGAGCTACCGATAATGGCACAGGAACATTGACCATGATGGAGGCCATGCGCATTTTAAAATTGGTATATCCGAATCCCAAACGTACCATTTTAGTGGGACACTGGGGAAGCGAAGAGCAAGGATTAAATGGCTCGAGAGCATTTGTGGAAGATCATCCAGAAATTGTCACTAAGCTGCAAGCCTTGTTTAATCAGGATAACGGAACAGGCAGGATTGCCAATATTTCAGGACAAGGTTTTAAACACGCGGGAGAATTTATATCACGTTGGTTAGCTGCTGTCCCTAGCATTCTCAAAGATTCCATTAAAACGAACTTTCCAGGAACACCGGGTGGTGGTGGAAGTGATTTTGCCTCTTTTGTGGCTGCCGGAGCACCGGGCTTCTCATTAAGCTCTTTAAGTTGGTCTTATTATAATTATACCTGGCATACGAATCGAGATACCTATGATAAAATCATCTTTGACGATTTGCGAAGTAATGCCATTATTACGGCGATCATGGTATACATGGCGTGCGAAGACACAGAAACTATGCCAAGAGATAAAGCTAATTTAAGTTCTGGACAATCGATTCCTTGGCCAGTCCAAGTCAAATCACTTCGCAAAGGGCCAGTGGTTCCAAAGAAATAAAATAACGTATTGCTTAAAATGGAGTTATTGCTTTTAAAAAAAGACCCGAAAATTAATAATTTTCGGGTCTTTTTTAATCAAACCATTCTACTATAAATCATAGATTTATTACTGCATCTTACTCATTTGAAAATTAAATATCCCTTCCAATTCCTTGTACTTGGCAGGGGCCAATTTAGATTCCTTTAAGGACGAAACAATCAAATTCATCTCATATGCAGCAATTTGAATATTACGCTCATTGGAACGAACACCTGCCGCTAAGTAATAATCCAACGATTTAGCATTTCTTTTTACCATGGTGTTAGCTATTTCTAAAGCTTTGTTCTCCTCTCCGATCGACAAATATAAACCTACCATACTGGCCGAGAATTGATCATATGGGATGACTTTGTCTGGCATCACAAAATTCAAATGATCCAACACCTTTTTAGCTAATGGAATATTACCCTCGCGGATCAATTGGTCAGCTAATCGATACGTACCCAAACGAAGCGTCACACTCGGTATACCCATGTAAAAATCCCCATGGTAATAAATACTAGGATCATTCAAACCTCTCCAATACATCTTATTCAACATATTATCTGCCATGATTTTGGTATTAACAAAACCATCTTTGGCTCCTGATATTTTAAATGGCATTAACCGATAAGCATAACCCTCTAATTGCATGCTCTCTTTTAATCCCAAATACTGATCATTAGGTAAGGTAGCCGCAAAATAAATAGGGCGTTTCCAACCCGATACTGCATTGTTGGAGATAATTTCCAATTGGACTAACTCCCCTTTAAAAATATTTTTTGCCGGTAATCTCCAACCCAATCGGTCTGACACAAAAGGAAGAAAAGCCTTAGGAAACCAATTCGATTTAGCCAATTCAGCTACATTAACGGGCACAGACAGTGAGTCTGAAGGGAATGTATTTATTGTTTCTCCACTTTGAGTTTGTGCTTGAATACGCGCATCATCTTTATGTAACAATTCCAAATAATCAGGAAGCGACATTTCTGAAATATTAGGATTTTCATTGTACATGATTTGATCATTGACCCCTTCTAAAAATTGGTCTTTGGTCAATTTAATTGGCAAGGCTTCTGACTCATAAGTCTTACGTTTCATTTGATCTACGTACCAATCCGTGCCTAATAATGATAAATTACATACGCGAACATCCGTTCTAAATCCTTCTACCTCCTGTACATACCAAAGCGGGAAGGTATCGTTATCACCTCCCGTAAATAAAATGGCATTTGGCGCACAAGAATTCAATAAATTTTTAGCAAAATCAATTTGATGATACCTTCTGCTACGATCATGATCGTCCCAATTTTGTTGGGCCATAATCACAGGCGCAGACAAACTTAGAACGGCCAATAAAGACCAACGCAACTGGGGCGATTTGATGATTTTAGTTAGCCACTCGGCCAATTGCATCACACCCAATCCTGCCCATACCGCTAAAAAGTAAAACGAGCCCACGTAAATATAATCCCGCTCCCTAGGTTCAACCGGAGGAGAATTCAGGTACACAACTAAGGCTATACCTGTCAGTACAAACATCATGATGGTCACCAAGAAGTCTTTTTCATCTTTACGGTACAGCAAATAAAAGCCTAATAACACTAAGATGATGGGTAAATAATAGTAGTTATTGCGTGCTTTGTTCTCCTTCATTAAATCTGGCAGATTCGAGGTATCTTGAAATGCATTGATGGCCCAAGCGTCTTGCGCATCACTTTCTCGACCGACAAAATTCCACAGTAAATAGCGCATGTACATATGCCCCATTTGATGACTAAACATGAACCTAAGGTTATCGCCAAAACTTGGTTTTTGACCCGCAGGAATTCCTAACATGTCTTGGTATAACTGAATATGTTGGCCCGAATTACTCCATACACGCGGCAAAAGCATTTGTTGGTCCTTCTGATATACATATTCTGGCTTATTCGTATACACCACATATTTACCATCCTTCATCTTATAAACAGGTTCCCCCTGCTTAAATTCCTCAATTTGTGCCGTATAAATAGGGCCATATAATAAAGAACGTGAACCGTATTGCTCTCTTTTTAAATATTTCAAAAAGTTCAAAATGTTACTTGGATCATTCTCATTGATCGGCGGATTATAGCCCGAGCGAACTAAAGCAACGGTATACGTTGAGTAGCCAATCAATAAAAATACCAACGAAAATAAAGCGACATTAAGCACCACATTTTGTTTCTTATACGAATATCGGATGCCAAAAACGATGGCCAAAATCAATAGAACTAAGAAAAACAAAGCACCACTTCCATAGGAGAAACCTAGTGAATTGACAAATTGCAATTCAAACCAAAAAGCTAATGAAGGAAGTCCTGGAATTACGCCCGAATTTATAATGCCTAAAATTAAAAGGCCGACCAACATGGCAATAAAACCTCCTTTATAGGTGGGTTTGGCTTCTTTTTTGAAATAATACAAAATGGCCAAGGCAGGCAAAGTAACCAAGTTTAATAAGTGAACTCCGATGGAAAGACCCACTAAGTAGGCAATGAAAAGAATCCAACGGTTAGCTTCCGCTTCATCTTCCACGAGCTCCCATTTAAATGCCGCCCAAACGACAATCGCCGTGAAAAAAGAGGACATTGCATACACCTCAGCTTCCACCGCAGAGAACCAAAAACTATCTGAAAAAGTATATACTAAAGCACCAATAAATCCGGATAACAACAGAATGATGCTTTCCGACTTAGTTAATGAATCAAAAGTTTTGTTTAAAATCTTACGTCCAATCAGGACAATGGTCCAATGCAAAAACAAAATGGTTAATGCACTTGACACCACGGACATCATATTCACCCAAAAAGCCACTCGGCTTACGTCACCTAGGGCCAACAAAGAAAACATGCGGCCTATTAATAAAAAGAGTGGAGCCCCTGGAGGATGTGGAACTTGTAACTTATAGGCACAGGCAATAAACTCGCCGCAATCCCAAAAGGATGCTGTGGGCTCAACGGTCAATGTATACGTGACCATGGCAATCAGAAAAGCAAGCCAACCCGTTAGGTTATTAATTCGGTGAAAATTCAGCATAAATCGAAAATTAAATCAAAATTAGACATTTTGCCTTTTAGTTTTCCGGCAAAAAAGTTAAAAAAGGTTAATATCATTTCTAAGAAAATTGCTTTAAAAAACGAACATCATTTTCGGTAAATAAGCGTAAGTCTTTAATTTGATATTTAAGCATGGTAATTCTTTCAATGCCCATTCCAAACGCAAAGCCGTTGTATTTGGCAGAATCAATGCCCACATTTTCTAAGACATTAGGATCGACCATTCCGGCTCCGGCAATTTCAACCCAACCTGCTTGCTTACACACATTACATCCTTCGCCTTTACAAAGCAAACAAGTAATGTCCATTTCAGCGCTAGGTTCAGTAAAAGGAAAATAGGACGGGCGGAAACGCACTTTCGTATCTTTTCCAAACATCTCCTTGGCAAAGTGGTATAAAGTATCTTTTAAGTCTTTAAAACTCACATTTTCGTCTACATATAGGCCTTCCACCTGGTGAAACAAACAATGAGCTCTAGCCGAAATAGCTTCATTTCTAAACACTCTACCCGGCATCACTGAACGAATCGGGGGTTTTTGATGTTGCATCAACCGAATTTGAACATTGGATGTATGTGTCCTTAATAACACGTCATCTTGGATTTCACCCGCTCCCTTTTCAATAAAAAAAGTGTCTTGCATTTCCCTTGCAGGGTGATTGGCAGGAAAATTCAATGCGGTAAAATTATAAAAGTCGGTTTCAATCTCGGGTCCATCAGAAACTGAAAAACCCATTCGATTAAATATTTCTAAAATTCTAGCCCTAACCATAGTCAAGGGATGTAAACTTCCTTGGGAAATAGGATCGGAAATCGTTAAATCATCGGGTGATTTTACTTCAGCTTGGGTATTGGAGAAATTTTCTTGGGCTTCAGCAAATTTGGTTTCAGCTAAATTTTTTAAGTTATTCAAGGTTTGTCCAACTTCCCTTCTGTTTTCCGCAGGTACATTTTTCAATTGGTCAAAAAGCGAAGCTAATCGACCTTTTCTACCCACAAAATCAATCCTAAAATTATCTAAGTCCGACTCATTCGAAATAATGAAGGCATTAATTTCATCTTGAATCTTTTTAATTTCCTCTTGCATCATCAAATTCAATATATTAATCTAAAATATTTTATACCCCAACGTAACCTGATATAGGTTCAATTTAGGCGAAAAAGTTATTCCTGCAGGAATTGGTAAGGTGTTAGTTAGTTGGCTTAAATTACCTTCATACCGAACATCTAACGTAAACCCTAATAAGTCGATACCGCCCCCAACTTGATAGGAAAATGAGGTTTTAGCTGCTATTTCAGCCGTCGTTCCTGTATACTTTGTCGTGACAAGATTAATTAAATCATTTAATTCGGTATCCGTTTTTAGCGTGTATGATGCCACTGGACCCGCCATAACATGAAAAATTTTCCAACGGAAACCCAATAAAATGGGAACATCGATGTTGGTAAACGTAAATTGTTTCGTTTGACTTAATCCTGGAACATAAATTGAACCACCCTTAGTAGAAACTAAAACCTCGGGCTCTATAAATATTTTTCTGCCTAATCGGGCATAAATACCACCGACGTAACTTTGCTTAGTATCCAAACTAGCTTGCAATTGATTTTTAATAACAGCGCCGTTCAAGGTAACCAATCCATCCGTTTCAAGTCTAGCTAAATTAACACCTCCTTTGATCCCGATTCGGAAAAAGTTACCAGAAACCATTTTGGCTGGCATAAGAAATTGAGCCTTTACTGATGTAGTCAAAATCAGAAGTCCAAAGAAAATAATAGATCGAAGTCGAGTAAATAACATATTAATAAAAAAGAAAAATCAATTAGCTTGTAAAATTATCCTTTTTCAACCGAAAAAAAAGAAAAAACCAAATCAAAGCGTAATTTTGAATTATAAAAAATGAATCGTGGCTAAAGCTAAAACTTCCTTCTTTTGTCAATCTTGTGGACATTCAACCCCTAAATGGCTTGGAAAATGTCCTTCATGTGAAGAATGGAACACTTTTGTAGAAGAATTGATCGAAACAAATACGCATCCAGCCGAAGTTTGGAAGGATAAGTCTAGAACTAAATCGCAGGTAAAACCTAAGTTGTTAGCCGAGGTGACTTTCGAGAATACCCCAAAATTAATTTGTTCAGATCCCGAATTTAATCGTGTATTAGGCGGTGGAATTGTACCGGGCAGCTTAGTACTTATTGGCGGAGAGCCTGGGATTGGTAAATCAACATTATTACTACAAGTTGCGCTTTCCTTACAAGGCCCCAAAGTTTTATATGTCACTGGGGAAGAGTCGGAGCAACAAATAAAATTACGGGCTGATCGATTAAGCACGAAACCTGCTAATTTATATATTTTAACAGAAACCAATACGCAACAAATTTTCAAGCATTTAATTGAATTAGAGCCTGATTTAATCATTATTGATTCCATACAAACCTTATATTCGGACCAAATCGAATCAGGTCCCGGCAGTGTTTCTCAAATCAGAGAATGCGCCTTAGAACTAATGCGCTTTGCAAAAGAAAGTGCCACACCTATATTTTTAGTTGGCCACATCACCAAAGAAGGCTCCATCGCCGGCCCTAAAGTGTTAGAACATTTAGTGGACACCGTTTTACAATTTGAAGGGGACCGACATTTAATTTACCGCATACTGAGAACCACCAAAAATAGGTTTGGAAGTACGTCCGAATTAGGAATTTATGAGATGCTAGGCTCTGGCTTGAGGCCTGTGACAAATCCATCCGAAATTTTACTATCACAGCGCGATGAAGCATCTTCCGGAATCGCTATCGGAACCTTGCTAGAAGGAAATAGACCCTTGCTAGTTGAGATTCAATCGTTAGTTACGACGTCCAACTATGGAATGGCTCAACGCACCGCGACAGGTTATGATTCCAAACGCCTCAATATGTTGCTAGCCGTTTTAGAAAAAAGAGGTGGGTATAAACTAGGCACGCAAGATGTGTTTCTAAATATTACCGGAGGAATTCGGGTAGATGACCCGGCTTTAGACCTTGCCACCTGCATGTCAATCGTCTCATCATACGAAGACAAAATCATTGATTCTTCGATTTGTTTTGCGGCCGAAGTAGGATTAGGAGGAGAATTAAGGTCGGTGACGCGCATAGACCAACGAATTGCCGAGGCTGAAAAATTAGGGTTTAAGCAGATATGGATTTCAAAATACAATTTAAAAGGCTTGAACTATAAACCCAAAGAGATCAAAATTCAAACGGCAGCTACCTTATTAGATGTCATTATGAACATTTGGCGTCAAAAATAGCCTTGGGGTATTCCACTTGAATTAAATACAAACCATGGGCAGGTACAGATCTACCGGCTTTTTGTCGGTCTTTTGAATTTAGTATATTCGTTAAATCCGATAATTCCCAATTTCCTAGGCCAATTTCAATCATGGTGCCCACCACACTTCGAACCATCCCTCTTAAAAACCTATTGGCCTGAATGGTGAATATTAATTGGTCATTTCGCATTTCCCAAAATGCTTTTTTTATGTCACAATCAAACGTAGTCACCTCCGTTTTTACTTTTGAAAAACACTGGAAATTAGTGTAATTTTTTAAAATTTCTCCGGCTAAATTCATTTGATCTATATCCAATTTGGCTTCAAACCAATACGCATATTTACGCATCAATGGACTTTTGGACGTAGAAATGATATATTCATACGTCCTAGACAATGCATCAAATCGAGCATGAACTTCATCAGAAACCGCATAAAGAGCGTGAAGCGCTAAGGAAGTGGGCAACATTCGATTCGCTCGGTACACAAAATCAGCTGCAGGAATAATTTCATCAGGTAAGTCGACATGCGCAAATTGTTGTCGAGCATGCACCCCCGTATCTGTCCTTGAGCTACCCGTTATTTCAACCTTTAAACCTAAAAGCAGGCTTAATTTTTCTTCTAACTCGGCTTGTACGGAATGTGCGTTGGGTTGAATTTGGTAGCCATGAAATGAGCCGCCATCATACGAGAATTGTATTAGATAACGGCTCATGTACTTAGTTCATTAAGGCAGTTTCCAGCGCTGAATGGTAAGAATCAAAAGCACCTTGCAAAGTGGAAATAACTTGATTATCCACCGACATATCCTTGCCTTTAACTTCTCCAATCAAAGAAAATACTTGATTATTTTGATTTAAATATGATTCAAACTTCGCTTTATTTTGAGCATCGATGGAAACCACCACTCTACTTTGAGCTTCGCCAAACCAGCATGCATCGCGGCGAATATTCACATCCCCAAGAACAGAAAAACCTAATTTTCTAGGGAATGAAGATTCCGCCAAAGTAATCAATAAACCTCCATCAGAAACATCATGGGCAGATTGAATTAACCTAGCGGCGATTAAACCGGCAATAGATTTTTGAACTTTTTGCTCAGTTTCTAAATTAAAATGAGGCGCTGGGGTAGCCTTGATCTTTTTATATGAATACACGTATTCAGAAGAAGCAATGTCATTTACGGCTTGACCTATTAAATAAATAAGGTCTCCCTCCTGCTTGAAATCCAGAGTCATTTTCATGGAAGGATCTTCCAAAATTCCCAACATGCCGATGGTCGGCGTAGGAAATACAGGACCTTCATCAGAAGATTGATTGTAAAAACTAACATTACCACCTGTTACAGGGGTTTCAAAAGCCAAACAAGCTTTTTTCATTCCTTTTATGGCTCCCACAAATTGCCAATAAACCTCAGGAACGTAAGGATTCCCAAAATTTAGGCAATTGGTAATCGCCACGGGCACTCCACCCGAACAAACAATATTTCGAGCTGCTTCGGCCACAGCCATCGCACAACCCTCTTCAGGATCCGCATTGACATATCTTGAATTACAATCTACCGTAATTACAATGGATTTTTGAGAACCGTGAACCTTCACCACTGCCGCATCAGAAGGAGCATTTGTATTTCTGTTCGCTCGGCCGATCGATGAATCATATTGTTCAGCCACCCATTTTTTGGACGCGATGTTGGGATGGTTCATTAAAAAGTCAAAAGCCTTTGGTAATTCATCTACCGTTAAATCAGCCACTGAGTCAATCGAAAACTTCTTAAATTCTTGGAAGTAAGCAGGTTCTTTGTATTCCCGTGTATAGACAGGTGCACCTCCACCCAACACCAAATCATCTGCCGGTACATCTGCTACTAATTCGCCATCCTGATAAAACTCTAATCTTTTTGTATCTGTTACGACTCCAATTTGCTCACAATTCAAATCCCATTTGTCGAAAATTCGCTTCGCCTCATGCTCCCTACCCTTTTCCACGACGATCAACATCCTTTCTTGAGATTCGGATAATAAGATCTCAAATGGCTGCATATTGGCTTGACGCGTAGGTACTTTGGAAAGGTCAATGATCATTCCATGCTCGCCTTTGGCTGACATTTCAGACGTAGAACATATAATTCCTGCCGCACCCATATCTTGAATTCCAATCACGCAACCTGCTTCAATAATCTCTAAGGAAGCTTCTAACAATAACTTTTCTTGGAATGGATCACCCACTTGGACCGCAGGCAATTTTTCAGAAGACTTAGCTGTAATATCCTCAGAAGCAAAACTAGCTCCTCCAATTCCATCTTTTCCAGTCGCAGATCCTACAATAAAAACACCATTTCCCACCCCATATGAAGTAGCAGAGGCTTGGGTGCCAACCTTCAAAATACCTGCAGAGAAGGCGTTAACCAATGGATTTGTGGAATAACAATCGTCGAAAAATACTTCACCGCCGACGGTAGGAATACCAAAAGCATTGCCATAATCACCTATTCCTTTCACCACACCTTTGACTAACCACTTTGTTTTTGCTAAGGCTATATTACCAAATCGAAGCGAATTTAATTGGGCGATTGGACGCGCACCCATCGTAAAAATATCTCGATTAATTCCACCTACACCCGTCGCCGCACCTTGATAGGGCTCTAATGCTGAAGGATGATTATGAGATTCTATTTTGAATGCGCAACCTAAACCATCTCCAAGGTCAACTAAACCCGCATTTTCCTCGCCGGCTTTCGCAAGCATTCGAGGGGAATCTTTAGGCAAAGTCTTTAACCAAACAATTGAATTTTTATATGAACAATGTTCAGACCACATCACAGAAAATATGGAAAGCTCGGTGAAATTAGGCTTACGGCCTAAAATCTCTTGAATCCGATCATATTCTTCGGGGAGTAAACCTAATTTTTTGGCAGTTTCAACGGTAGGTAAATTGTCAATAGATTCCACAATGTAAGATTAATTTGAAAAAATATTTGCTCTTAACTAAGCAAGCCACAAAGGTAATAATTTCCGCGTTGAGACCCAAAATCAAGGCATAAAATGTATTATTATTCGGTAGTATTTTGAGTTTCTACCACGCGCCAATAGGCCTTATCGTCTGGCGTATCTAAATCCTTATATTGTACATTGAAATGACAATATAAAACGTCTTTTGCCTGTTTATGCCAAATTTCACCGAGGCCTTTCTCCCCTTTCCAATTAAAAAACTGGGATTGAAACTGCTGGGGAATCACCACCGGTGGCGACATTTGCCCGCCAAAATCGGAAACAATGAAAAGCTTGGGGTGTAATTGTTTGGCATTTTGTAGCGCCGACAAATGCGAAGACTCAATGAAAGGTAAATCGCAAAGCAAAACCATGATATCTTCTTGCTTATCAGCCAATATACGTAAGCCTTCCGCTAAGGTCGACCCCATCCCTTCCGACCAATGTTCACTGATGGAAAATTGGACCTTAGGATTTGTGCGTTGAAGTTTACGTAAAATCTCGCTGGATTTTTCGGTTTCAGCGCCGATTAAGACTAAAATTTCGGAACACACGGAAAGGGCTTGTTGGCACGTCCGCTCTAACAAACTTTTTCCTAAATACTGAAACAAAATCTTAGGCTCTCCTAACCTTGAGGAACGTCCTGCAGCTAATATTAATCCGATCATCCGATTTGTACCATATCAAAAGGAGAGAAATCATGATAGACACGGGGATACTTTGTATTTACTTTTAAGTTATAAATGGCCATCTATGGATATTTTTTTACGAAATTGAATTTACAGAAAAATTATAGTTAATCCATATAGATCGCTATTTTTGTCACATGTTAAGCCTTGAGGAACAGTATTTCATCCAAGTACATGCGGATAAGGATCCTCATCAAATCGCCTTGTCGGGAAAAAAATATCCCAACTTTGATCTCGGCAAATTAGCTAGTCAAATTCAGGCTCGTCAAAAATTAGCTTTGAAATTGCCTTTTTGGGTGAGCCATACAAACCTTTTCTTCCCCCCATCGATCTCCTTAGAACAAGCTTCCTCCGAAGCGACCGCTAATTTCAAAGCCAATATCGTCCACGGAAAAGTCCTGGATGCCAGCGGAGGAATGGGCGTGGATTCGGCGGCTTTTGCTAAAAAAGCGAATCAAGTTGTATATGTAGAAAGACAACAAGACCTCAAAGAAATCACGGCATATAATCATGGGCAATTAGGTTACACCAATATCCAACATATTCTCGGGGATGGCCTTGCCTATCTAAATCAAGCCGATTCCTCATTTGATTTTATCTACCTAGATCCGGCTCGAAGAAATGCCAAAGGAGACAAAGTCTTATTATTCAAAGACTGCGAACCCAATGTGCTAGAATTTTTGCCCATGATGAAGGATAAAAGCCAATTATTGCTAAAAACAAGTCCGCTATTAGATTTGGAGCGAGCCATTGTAGAACTTGGCGGAGTGGATAAAATATGGGTAGTATGCGTTAAAAATGAAGTGAAAGAAATTTTATTTCTCAAGTCAAAAAATTCGACACTTGACCCAGAGATTGACATCATTGAATTGAATTTTGAGCATTCGATCATTTTTTCAGGAACCCTAGAAGCGGAAAAAAGAAAACTGACCAATATAGGACCCATATCAAATTTCCTCTATGAACCTCATCCGGGCATTTTAAAAGCAGGATTTTTTAAATTGGTGGAAACAGAAAATATGATTAAAATAAATTCAAACACCCATTTATATTCTTCCAAGGAATTGGATACTAAATTTCCTGGAAAATCGTTTCGTGTGATAGAAACAGGTCCCTTGGATATGGGTTGGCTTAAAAAACATTTACCTAACAAGAAAGTAAATATTAGCACACGCAATTTTCCTGGAAAACCTGAAGATTTGAGAAAAAAACTAAAATTGAGTGAAGGCGGTGATTTTACCTTATTTGGGTACAGAAATCATCAAAATCAAGTGGAGTTGGCACTCACTCAAAAATGTATCATTTAGTCAATTATTTTAGTTAAAACATATAACTTTACAACTTGTTAACCCATCAACATTTTAAAACCATATGAAAAGTCTTTTTATAGGTATTTTTATATTGCTCGCATATGGGCCATTGTCGGCCCAAGTATTTTCGGGTTTGGCAGAAATAGATAAAGCTAAAAAAGAAGGTTTTTATACGTATCTAAATACAGAAGAGAAAAATGTCACGAATGCCTGGAAAGAATATTTAAAGAAAACAGGGACTGTTGACGCAGGTAGAGCCGGTTCCATTCACGTAGACCAAGCAAGAATATCGTCCATTTCAGATAATCCGATCAACCTACTTTCGGTGATTACGGAAGAAAAAAACAAAATAAAACTTTTTGTTTCCATGCGCGTGGGCCCCGATAATTACATTCAAACGGGTCATGAAAAATTTAAAGAAGCGAGTCAGTGGTTGGAAGAATTTGCCCAAGTCATTAATTTACAGGAATCTTTGCGCAAAGAAGAAAGTAAATTGGCCGAACTCAAAAGTGCCCAATTAAAAAATCAACGGTATGCGGAAAGATTAGTCCGTGAGCTTGATTCAAACAAAAGGCAAACTGAACTTTTAACTAAAAAGTTAGAAGAAACTCGAATTGAAAAAGAAAAAATATTAGCCAATCAAGAGCAAAACAAATTGGACCAAAAAGCCAATGAATTAGCTTTAGAACAGCAAGTAAAACAAGTACAATCCGCCAAATCAAAAGTAAAATGAAAAAAATCAACATCCTTAGCGCAGCTTTTGTCTGTATGCTTTTCCTGAGCAGTTTTGGGTTAGTGGAGTATAGTGTGATACATCCCAAATTCAATCTGAGTATTTCTGATTCAACAAAATCAAATCTAAATAGAAATGAATTAGTGGGATCTAAGAATTTAAGCGAGGGTCAACCCAATAATCAAAAACCGGAGGAAGAAGAGTCAACTGAAAAGACAATTGTTTCTTTTACTGAGTATTTTGCCATGGCTATTAAAACAGTTTTTCTGAAGGTAGTTTCGCTTTTAATCTCTTTATTCATCTCGTAAATTATTGATTTATGCCCTCATTTAACATCCAAACAAAAATTGGAGCTTCCATGCCATTTGTTTGGTCTCAATTCAATGAGGCATTATTAAAAAAAATATCTCCTCCCTTTCCTCAAGTAAACATCCAGCGTTTTGATGGTTGCAGCAAAGGAGATTTAGTTATTCTTGAAATCAATT
>Ga0209443_1000825_pt1 | contig 20445 bp, 17 predicted proteins | sample LauGreBMM110DCMD_2_FD_187571 | JGI IMG/M metagenome (GOLD analysis project Ga0209443, IMG submission 187571) | Freshwater lake microbial communities from Lake Michigan, USA - Su13.BD.MM110.DCMD (SPAdes) (version 2) | ecosystem: Environmental > Aquatic > Freshwater > Lake | place: Lake Michigan... | reverse complement strand
TCCCCTCCCCGGGCGCCGTCGCCTACGACGCGCTGGCCAAGGAGTTCGCCAAGCGCTTTGCGCTGAAGTGAGCGCGGCCGGCCAGCCGCGCGTCCGCCAGGTCCGGAGTTTCGAAGAACTCAGGTCCATGCGCTTCGCCGACGGCGTCAACGCGCTCTGCTGGGAACGCACGCTGCCTGGCGATTACGCCGAGGTCATTACGAAGCTTGGGCCCGGTGAAGGCATCGTGCCGCTCGACGACGAACGCATCCGTGCGCTCGAACTCAGCCCAGCTGGCCGGCTCGCCGCGGAAGTGATGCTAGCGGACCAGCAACTCCTGCGCGACCACGACCTCGCGCCGTCCCTCAACTGCGTCTACGACTGCGTGCGCGGACCCGACGCAGGCACAGTGCCGACGGACGTCACCTCCTTCCATGTCGACAGCGCGCCCGTCGAGGTCGACACCTGGCTCTGCACCTACCACGGAGCCAGCAGCGAAGGCCTCCGTAATGAGGATGCCCTGCTCAAGGTCGAGATTCCTGAGATCCGCGCAGCACTGCACAAAGAATACGGCGGCGCGGACGACGCGGGGTTCGCCGAGTTCCTGCACGAACATAGCTACGACTCGCACTATGCCCCTAAGCCCGGCGTAACGCCCTACCCCTTCGGCACCTTTGCGCTATGGCGCATCGCCACGCGCTGGCCTGGCAGCCCGGTTCCGCCCTGCATTCACCGCGCGCCGGAAAACCGCCCTGACTCACCGCGGCTGCTGTTGATCAGCTGAGTTACTTCACCAGCGTCAGCTTGGAAGGGTAACGGCGATCGGCGTTCCATTCGCCGAGGTAGATGTCGCCGGCGGAGTCGACGAAGATATCGTGGCCGTGCTTGAAGACCGGCTGGGCCTGGCTAAGCGGCTGGAGCTTGCCGTCGACATATTTGGGCTCGTTGCCGCCGGGAGCACTCAGGACCTTCTTTGTGATCCGATCCAGCACGAGCAGGAAGCCCGACTGCGCGAGGCGCTTGCCCTTGGCATCCTTGCTCCAGCAGACGGCGGTGTAGATCTTGTCACCGCGGAAGAAGAGCTGGCCGGCGAAAGCGCCGGGCAGCTCAAGGGTGTCGACATGTTTGCCGTCCAAAGTGAAAGCCTTGAGCTGATTCTGACTCCGCGAGGGCACCCAAACGAGCGGACCGCGCAGGTCGACGGCATCAATCGAGATGCCGTGCGCATTGCTGAGACTCGCGGCGTCCTTCGTGGGCCCGCCCCACTTCTTGATCAGTTTACCCTCGAGCGAGAACTCATAGATTAAATTCGAGCCGTAGCCGTCGGCGATGAGCAATGTGCCGGCCGGGGTCCAGGCCACGTCGCAAGGCATGAACTTGCCGTCGCTGAGGCCTAGCTCCTTCGGCGTCGGGAACTTGCGCACGACCTTGCCGTCGGTGGTCAGCAGCGTAACCCGACCTTCAACCGCGGAGGCATTCCATCCTTCGGCGGCCATATGCCAGCCAGAGTCGACGTGCACGAGATACTCTACGCCGTCTTTCTCGAAGATCTCCAGGCCGTGACCGCCACCGAGGCCGGCGCTGATTGAGCGGACATAGCGGCCGTCCTTCTCGAAGACGATGAAGTCGTTCTTTGGGTGGTCGGTGACGAGATAGATACGACCGGCCTTATCCTCGGCGAGCGCGTGCGAGTTCACCACTGGAGCCACCGCCGGATCGGCCTTGGCCCATTGGAGGTCGAGGGAATAGCGGGCGGGGCCGTGGCCGAGGGCGTCGCGGTTATCCTGGGCAAATGACTGCAGGCAGGCCAGAAGGGCGAGAAAGTGCGTGAGACGGGTCATGGAAATACCCATGTCTGCGGACCAGCCGGAATCAAGGCTACGTCGAGGCGCGGCTTGCTTCGCCCGCGCGGACTCCCCTTGCCATCGTCGGCCGGCGGGGTTGGATGAGTTAGCCCCATGCTCCGCACATTCCTCCGGCTGCGTCCTTATTTTTACGGAACCTTCCTGGCCGTCATCCTGACGGTGAACTGGTCGAACGAGTGGAATGTCGAGGTGCGACGCCTGCCGGCGGAGATTTATGAACGGTGGATTGTGCGCGTGAATCCCAAAGCCTCCCCCGCGGAACTGCTGAAGCTCGCCGAGGGTGGGAACAGCATGGCCCAGTATGTCTACGCGCTCCGGCACACCCCTTACGCACCGGTTGACCTCCAGATCAATGAGGACAAAGTGAACGCCTTCAAATGGACCCTGAAAGCAGCGGAGGGCGGTCACTCGCGGGCCATGGCCGTGGCGTCCTTGTATTACTTCCGCGGTGATGGCACCTCGAAGGATGTCGCCAAAGCCAGGGACTGGGCGGAGAAGTCCGTGAAAAAAGGTCAGTCCATGGGTTACCGCATGCTCGGCGACCTCGCGAAAAAGGCAGCCGAGGACCAAAAGCCAGCGCCGGAGGACGCCCGCTACAAGCACAAGCTCGTCGAATATGAAAAGGCGATGAAAGAAGCCTACGCGCATTACGAAGATGGGTCCGCCCGCGGCGACCGGGTTGCGCTTCGCATGATGTCCGAAGGCCATGAGAAGGGAGTTCCCGGCATGCCCCGCAACTACCGGCTGGCGCAGGAATACCTGATCCGCGCGGCGATGCTGCGTGACAACATTTCGATCCGCCGCCTTGCCGACCGTTATGAAACAGGCGAACGACTCGACGTCGACCTCACCCAAGCATACGTCTGGCGGCTGGTCCTGGTCGAACTGGAGCGAAAGCCCAAGGACGACGAAGCCCTCACGGGGCTGGAGAAAAAGATGAAGCCCTCGGAAATTCGGACCGCTCAGGCAGAGGCCAAGAAAATCTACGACAAACTGCCCACCGAAGCGGCGGACGCGTTGACGATGCTCCGCGCTTCGCGTTGACGCATGACCCCTGCCCAGCTGAAGGCTTCGGCCGAAGCCGACGCGCAGCCGCCCCTCGGGTTATCGCGCGAAGCGCAGTCACTCTGGTTCATCAAGAAGGGCGACTGGGAAGCGGCCCATGATATCGCCCAAGCTATCGAGACCCCGACCGGCGCCTGGCTCCACGCCCTCCTCCACCTCATCGAAGGCGACCTCGGCAACGCCCGCTACTGGTTCGCCGAAGCCGGCCGGCCGGTGAAGAAACTATCACAGGTCGACGAACTCTGGGACGAAATCGCCGAAGTGGTCCTCCGGTGAGGGGTTGGGTTTGACGCTTCCGGTCTTCCCGCCTCGATAGCGACATGTCCGCCCAGCCACGCCGTGCCCTGACCGGCGTGCCCCCGCACGCCTGGGCCGCCTGCGCCTGCTCGGAAGGCGCCGAGCGCAGCGTGATCGTCTTCCTGGCCTCGAACCTCGGCGCGGCGGAGACTTTTGCCGAAGAGACCGCGCAACTCCTGACGTTGCTCAACGCCGCCCACCCGGTCGCCCGCACGCTGACTGAAGCCGATGCGGCCGTCCCCGCCTTCGAGGCCGATTGCGACCTGCTTGGCGTGCTCTCGCTGCTGCGTCATGGTGGTCACAACGCGCGCCGGCCACTGCTCATCGCCTGCACGCCTGGCTCACTCTCCCGAAGCTCGCCCGCGCCAGAAGCTACAGCCAAGGCCGAGATGATCGTCCGTAAGGGCGAGAAACTTACGCTACGGGATTTCGCGCGACGCCTCGCCGAGGATTTCGGCTACGCGCACGAAGCGCTCTGCGAGCAACCGGGGGAATATGCGCTCCGCGGCGGCATCCTCGACGTCTATCCACTGAACGCCCAGATGCCCGTGCGCATCGACCTCTTCGGCGATACGGTCGAGTCGCTCCGCCCTTTCGATCCGGCGACACAACGCAGCGAAGGCGAAGTCGACGGACTCGTCATCTGCGCGCCGCGCGATGATTCCGGATCGGCGCCCGAAGCCCCCTTCTTCCGCCACCTGCCGTCCGACGCGCTCATCGTCTCGGTCGACCGCTGCCATGAAGACGTGCTTTGCGCCGAGCTGGCTTCGGCCAAGGTCGACGAACTCATCCTCGAAGAGACCGATGACGCTCCGCTCGGCTACGCCGCCCTCGCCCTTGAATCCACGCCCGCCGAATCCCTGCTCATCGGCTCCGCCACAGATAGCGCCGAGACGCGCCCTGCCCTATTACGGGCCGCCGCCTCGCTGGCGAAGGACGGCCGCCCGTGCCTGCTCGCGGGCGATACCGACGGCTCCGTCGACCGTCTGAACGCCGACGTCGCTGGCGCAAAGATTCGCGGCTTCGCGCCGCGCGTGATTCACGGCCGCTTCGGCGGTGGCGTGCTCCTCGCCCCCAGTAAACTGCCGGGACTCCTTAAGGACGGACTGCTGTTACTCACGGAGCGCGAGCTCTTCGGACGCCGCAAACGTCCGCTCGCCGTCCTACCCCGCCGGCGGACCGCTACCCGCGCCGCCGTCGGCCGCGCACTTGATTTCGGCGAGCTCGCCGATGGCGATGCCCTTGTCCACGCGACGCAAGGCATCTGCCTCTTCCGAGGCATCAAGGCCCACGAGCACGATGGACGGACCGAGGATTTCATCGGGCTCGAGTTCAGAGACAAATCGATGCTGCACCTCCCCGTGCGGGAGTCGCACCTGCTCACGCGCTACATCGGCATTGGCCGTGCGCACCCGAAGCTCTCCAAACTTGGCGGAGGCGGGTGGGAGAAATCGCGCAAGGCCGCCGAGAAAGCGACGGTCGACCTGGCCGCACAGTTGCTGGCCATGCAGGCTACCCGCTCGACCCAGCCCGGCATCACGCATCCCAAGGACGCGGATAACGCGTGGATGGGGGAGTTCGAGCGCTCCTTTCCGCATCGCGAGACCCCCGACCAAGCGCGCGCGATCATCGACGTGAAGACCGACATGGAAAGGCCCGCGCCGATGGACCGGCTCGTCAGCGGAGACGTCGGCTTCGGCAAGACCGAAGTTGCCTTGCGCGCCGCCTTCAAGTGCGTGCTCGGCGGTCGGCAGGTGGCGATCCTCGCGCCCACGACGGTCCTCGCGCAGCAGCACTTCGAGAGCTTCAAAGAGCGCCTCGCCCGCTGGCCCGTCTCCGTCGAACTCCTCAGCAGCTACCGTACCGCTAAGCAGAAGGCCGACGTCCGGGCGCGCGCCGCGGCGGGTACGGTCGACGTCGTCGTCGGTACGCATGCCCTACTCTCGGACGGCACGAGCTTCGGCCGGCTCGGCCTCGTGATCATCGATGAAGAGCACCGCTTCGGCGTGCGCCACAAAGAGCGACTCAAACAGCTGCGGACCGAGGTCGACGTCCTCGCCATGAGCGCCACGCCCATCCCGCGCACGCTGTACCTCGCGCTCGTCGGCGCCCGCGACCTCAGTGTCATCGAGACACCGCCGCGCGAACGCCTGCCGATTCGCACCGTCGTGCGCAGTTACGATGAAAAACTCGTGCGGGACGCCGTGAAGGCCGAGCTCGCCCGCGGCGGCCAGGTCTTCTATCTGCACAACCGCGTCGAGACAATCCAGGCCGTCGCCGAACGCCTCGCCGCCCTCCTGCCCAAGGCGCGCATCATTGTCGGCCACGGCCAAATGCCCGCCGGACAGCTCGAGGAGGTCATGGCGGCGTTCGTCGCCGGCGAATATGACGTGCTCGTGTGCACGACCATCATCGAGACCGGCCTGGATATTCCTAACTGCAACACCTTGATTATCGAAGGGGCCGACCGTTTCGGCCTCGCGCAGCTCTACCAGCTGCGCGGCCGCGTCGGCCGGTTCAATCGCCAAGCCTACGCCTACCTCTTCCTGCATCGTCATGCCGCGCTCGTCGGCACGGCACACCGGCGCCTATCGGCTATCCGGCAGCACAACCAGCTCGGGGCCGGGTTCCGCATCGCCATGCGCGATCTCGAGCTGCGCGGCGCGGGCAATATCCTCGGCGCGGCCCAAAGCGGCCACGTCGCGACCGTCGGCTTCGACCTCTACTGCCAGCTCCTGCGGCGCAGCGTCGCCAAGCTCCGCGGCGACAAGCGAGCGGTCATCGACCGCTGCGAGGTGCAGCTCGACTTCATCGACCATACCCAAGCGGCGCTCGGTACCGAACAGACGAATAGTAGCGATGGCGAAGTCCCGCTGCTCACCGCCACCCTGCCGGCCGACTGGATTCCCGAAACCCGCCTACGTATCGAGGCTTTCCGCCGCGTCGCGCTGGCGCTGGACGCCGCCGAGGTGGCCGAGCTCCGCGCCTCGCTCAAAGACCGCTATGGGAAGCTCCCTCCCGAAGCGGAGGCCCTGCTCAGCCTCGCGGAGATCCGCTGCCTGGCGGAAGAGAAAAACGTCATTTCGGTGACGACTGATGGCGCCGTCATCCGTTGTCTCTCCGCCGCCGATGGCCGCGCGCCCGCGCCGATTCTGGTCGGCAACCGGTTTCCCCGCTTGACCGTGCGAGACCCTCTGCGGAAACTGAAGGAAATCCGAGGTTTCCTCTCCCGACTACCCGCTCCCACCGCCCGATGAAATCTTTCCTCCGCTCCTGCCTGCTCGTCCTGACCGCGACCGCCACGAACGCCCAAGACAAGCAAACCACGCTGGAAGAAGCCGCCGCCAAGCGCTGGTCCGAGGAACGCGTCGACCGCATCGCCGCGGACGCCGACGGCAACGGCATCACCACTTCGGACATCCGCCGCCAGATCGACCCGATCGTCGGGCAGATTCGCACCAGCACCCGGACCGATGCCGAGTTTTCCAAGGCCGTCAACGACCTCGCCACCGAAGCCTTGATAACCATCGCCAACCGCCTGCTCATCATCGCCGAATTCCGCGCTTCCGGCCGGCTGCCCGACTCCTTCATCGACGCCGATATCGAGCAGACCATCCGCCGTGATTTCGGCGGCGACCGCAACCGCTTCGTAGCCTCGTTACGTGCCTCGGGCACCACGCCTCTCGCCTACCGTAAGCGTATCGAAGAACAAATCATCTTCAATTACATGCTCGAGCAGGTCCGCCGCACTGCGGGGGACGTCAACCCAGGGAAGATTCTCGAATACTACGAAAAGAATAAGGCCGACTTCGCTCGTAAGGAGCAGGTCAAGTTTCGGCAGATCACGATCACACAAGGAGCGGCCGAGACGCCCGCGGAGACCGCTGCCCGCGCCGCCGCCTGGGTCGACGCCCTGCGCCATCCGGCGAAAATCGCCGCCACCCTGGAACGATTTAAGGTTGCTGGTAAGCCGATCAGCGGGACGCCCACCTTCGCCGATGTCGCCGCCCGCGTAAGCTCCGATGACTTAGCGGGCAAAGGCGGCGATGCCGGCTGGCGCGAACTCGGCGACCTCAACCAGACCGTCACCACCGCGCTCAAGGCCTTGAAAATAGGCGAAGTCTCCGACCCCTTGAAATTCGATGTCGGCGCCGCACCAATCTACGTGATCGTCAGTCGGGAAGCCGACCGCCCGCAAGGCTTCGCCACCCTCGATGACCCGGAGGTCATGGCGGAGATCGAAGTCAAGGTTCGGCAGGTAAACATGAAGATTGCCGTCGATCGTTGGATCGATGACCTCCGCGCCAAACACCTGATACAAGTCCGCTGAGATGAGCGCCCCTCCCGGCGTCTCGGTGACCGATACGACGACCGCCGAACCTTTCGCCTGCCGCGCATTCCCGCGTCGTTGCGCGGGCGTACTCCTCCATCCTACCGCCCTGCCGGGCGATGGCCCCGTCGGCTCGCTCGGCGCCGAAGCCCGTCGCTTCGTCGATATCCTCGCCACCGCCGGGTTCTCCTGGTGGCAGGTCTGCCCGCTTGGTCCGACCGGCTATGGTGATTCACCCTACCAGGCCCTCTCCGTCTACGCCGGCAACCCCTACCTGCTGGACCTCGCCGACCTCGTCGCGCGCAAGCTCCTGACGCCGGACGAGCTCGTCTTACTCCGGCGCGGCCGCGACGAGCGCACGGACTATGGGCGCCTCTGGAACCAACTACGCCCCGCGCTCCAGCTCGCTGCCCGCCGCGGCGCCTTAACCCTGAGGCAGAACGCCGCGTTCGCCCGCTTTCGCGAAAAACAGGCGGAGTGGCTCGGGGCCTGGTGCCGATTCTCCGCGCTGCGCGAGGCGAACGGCTTCACCGCGCCGAATCGGTGGACGATCAACGAAGCCCCCGCCGGTCTCGTCGCCGAGGCCGAGGTGCTGCAGTTCCTTTTCGCCGAGCAATGGCGATCCCTTCGCGAATACGCGCTGGGCAAAGGCATCCGCTTCTTTGGCGACGAACCCATCTACGTCGCGGCCGACGGCTGCGACGCTAAGACGCGTCCCGAACTCTTTCAGCTCGACGAAGTCGGACGCCCGCTCGCCGTCGCCGGCGTGCCGCCCGATTACTTCGCCGCGGACGGTCAACTCTGGGGTAACCCGCTTTACGCATGGGAGCGGCACGCCGCCGACGGCTTTGCCTGGTGGAAGGCGCGCGTGCATCACGACCTCGAACTCTTCGATGCGATCCGCATCGACCACTTCCGCGGCATCCACGACTTCTGGAGCGTGCCCGCCGGGGCGCCCAATGCCCGCGAAGGCCAATGGTTCGATGGCCCAGGGCTCGCCTTCACTAGCGCGCTGGCCGGGCTCCCGCTCGTCGCCGAAGATCTCGGCCTGCTCTCGCCCGGCGTCGATGTGCTCCGCACGGCCTCAGGCCTGCCCGGCATGTCGGTGATGCAGTTCGGCTTCGGCGGACCATCCGCAGGTAATCCGCACTTTCCGGCGAACATCACGCCCGACCGCGTCGTTTACACTGGCACGCATGACAACGACACCGTCGTCGGCTGGTATGCGCAGGCCTCCACCGAGGAACGCACGCGCGTCGAAGCCGCCTTCGGCCCGATGGAGACGCCGCATATCACGCTATCCGAAGCCGCGCTGGCCTCGCCGGGCATCGCCGCCTTTATTCCCGTCCAGGACCTACTCGGACTAGGAGCCGAGGCCCGCTTCAATACGCCTGGCGATCCTCAGGGTAACTGGGCCTGGCGCATGAGCGACCTGCAGCTGACCACGCTTGCGGCGGCCGCGGGCGCATGGCGACAGCGGCTCAAGGCCGCACACCGGCTCAGCGCGTAAGCCGGCGGTATTTCGGGCGGCGGGGCGTATCGGACTCAAGGCCGAGGCGCTTACGCCGGTCTTCAAGGTAGTCGCCGTAGTTACCCTCGTGCCACACCACGGTGCTGTTGTCCTCGAAGGCGAGGATATGCGTGGCGACGCGATCCAGGAACCAGCGGTCGTGCGTGACAATCACCGCGCAGCCGGCGAAGCCCTCGAGGGCGTCCTCCAGCGCGCGGATCGTGTTTACGTCGAGATCGTTGGTCGGCTCGTCGAGCAGGAGCACGTTCGCACCGGCCTTGATCAGGCGAGCGAGGTGAATGCGATTTCGTTCACCGCCAGACATCACCCCGACCTTGCGTTGCTGCACGTCGCCCGTGAAGCCAAAGCGCGCCGCATAGGCGCGGGCCGGCACCATGATCTTGCCAAGGTGAACCATGTCCTGCCCGTCGGAAATCGCGGACCAGAGGGGCGCGTCCGCGGGAAGCGAATCGCGGGACTGGTCGACGTAGGCGAGTTTGACCGAGTCGCCGACGGTGAGTGTACCCTTGTCGGGCTTCTCCTGTCCGGTGATCATGCGGAAGAGCGTCGTCTTTCCCGCGCCATTGGGGCCGACCACGCCCACGATGCCACCGGCCGGAAGGGTGAAGTTTACGTCTTCCATCAGGATGCGGTCACCATAGCCTTTGGAGAGGCCGCGGGCTTCGATGACCGCGCCGCCGAGACGCGGTCCGGGCGGAATCCAAATCTCCGCCGTCTTTTCCTGCAAATTCTGGTCCTGCGTGAGCATCTGCTCATAGGCGCGGAGGCGGGCCTTGTTCTTGGCCACGCGGGCCTTGGGCGAGGCCGCAGCCCACTCGCGCTCGCGCTCCATGGAGCGGGAACGGGCAGCGGACTGCTTCTCCTCCATCTCGAGGCGCTGCTGCTTCTGCTGGAGCCACGAGGAGTAGTTGCCTTTCCAGGGGATGCCGCGCCCGCGATCGAGCTCAAGAATCCAGCCGGCGACGTTGTCGAGAAAGTAGCGGTCGTGCGTGATCGCAATGACCGTGCCCTTATAACTCTGGAGATGCCGCTCGAGCCAGGCCACCGTATCGGCGTCGAGGTGGTTGGTCGGTTCGTCGAGCAGGAGGATGTCCGGCTCCATCAGGAGGAGGCGACAGAGCGCCACGCGACGCTTCTCGCCGCCGGAGAGCGCGGAGACCACCGCATCGCCGGGCGGGCAACGCAGGGCCTCCATCGCCATCTCGATGCGGGCGTCGAGGTCCCAGCCGCCGCGCGTATCGAGGATGGTCTGGATCTCGCCTTGGCGAGCCAGGATGCGCTCTTGCTCCTTCGCGTCATCGGTCTCCGAGACCTTGACGAACGTCTCGTCATACTCCTCGAGCAAGGCCTTCATCGGACCCGCGGCCTGCATCACGCAGGCCTGCACCGTGAGGTGCTCGTCGAGGCGCGGCTCTTGGGCGAGGTAGCCTAGCGTGTAGCCAGGCACCTGGCTAATCGCGCCGTCGAATTCTTGGTCCTCACCGGACATGATTTTAAGCAACGTGGATTTACCGGAGCCGTTGAGGCCGAGGACGCCGATCTTGGCGCCGTAGTAATAGGATAGAGAAATATCGCGGAAAACGGGTTTCTTTTCGAAGGACTTCGTCACCCCCGTCATCGTGAAGATTACTTTTTCGTCAGCCATAGGGGAAGGTTTCGGGAAGACCCCCGGGGGGCAAGCGGAACCCTCGCGACCAGGGCTCCGAGCGCACTTGACATCCGGGTGGGGGTATCCAAGGTAAGCCTCAGTTCACCTTTACCGAGGTGGGTCCTGCCGGACCCGCTTTTTTTGTCCCCAAATCATTTCACCGCCAACCCGCACCCACCATCATGAGCGTCGATATCAAACCCTTCCTCCAATATCTCGAAAAGGAGAAGAACATCAAGAAAGAGGAGGCCTGCGCCCTCATCGTGGAGGCCATCAAGTCCTCCGTCGAGAAATCGGTCATGGCTGGCCAGAATGTGGAGATCAACGCCGACCCTGTCTCCGGCAAGCTGGAAGCCTTCGTCGTCCTGCGCGTGACCGACTCCGTCTCGGACCCCTTGCAGGAGATCAACCCTGTCGCCGCCTGTCTGATCGATGAAGAGGCCAAGGTCGGCCAGGAAGTCCGCAAACCCATCAACGTGGCCGACCTCGGCCGCATCGCCGCCAAGACCACCCAGCAGCTGCTCAACCAGCGCTTCCGCAAGATCGAGAAGGACCAGGTCTTCCTGGAATATAAGGACAAGGTCGGCGACATCGTCACCGGTACCGTCCGGCGCACCGAGCGCGGCAACGTCGTCATTGAGCTCGGCACCGCCGAAGCCATCCTCACCCACAAAGAACGCTGTCACGGGGACGAATTCCGCACCGGCGACCGCATCCGCTGCCTCCTCCTCGAGATCCGCGAAGACCCGCAGCGCGGCCGCGAGTTCGTGCTCTCCCGCGCCAACCCCGCGTTCGTCCGCCGCCTCCTCGAACTCGAGGTCGCCGAAATCGCCGACAAGACCGTCACGATTGCCGCCATGGCCCGCGACCCGGGCTACCGCACCAAAATCGCCGTCGACTCCCGCGACCCCAAGGTCGACCCCGTCGGCGCCTGCGTTGGCGCCCGCGGCGCTCGCGTCCGTAATATCGTCAAGGAACTTGGCGGCGAGAAGATCGACATCATCCGCTACCATGCTGAGCCACTCAAGCTGCTCGAGGAGGCCATCCGCCCGGCCAAGCCGCGGAATGTCCGGATCGACGAGCGCAGCCGCTCCATTTTCTTCGAAGTGGACGAAGACGACATGCGCATCGCCATCGGCAGCAAGGGACGCAACGCCCGCCTGACCTCCAAGCTCATGGGCTGGGGCCTCAACATCCAGAAGGCCACGCACGCCGCCGAAAGTTTCGAAGCCAAGGCCGGCGACGCCGCCGTTCGCATCGCCGATCAGCTCGGCCTCCCAGCTGAGTTGGTTGCTAAGTTCGTGGGCCTCGGCATCTCGAGCGTCGAAGCCCTCGAAGGCGCGACCGTGGAGGATTTCAAAGAAAGCGGCATTCCGACCGAAGAGGTCGAAGCCGTCCTCGCCGCCTACGCCAAGGGCCGCCGCGCTTAATCTTCCCTTCCACCGCCGACCCCTTCGCACGCACACATGACCGAGAAGAAGAAACCTGAAGCCAAAAAGCCAGCGGTCACGCAGCGCTTCAGCGATGTGGCGAAGGATCTCGGCATCGAGGTCAAGGCGCTGATTGCCTTGGTCGACGAGTTCGTGCTGGCCCGGCCCGACTTCAAGGACTACGTCTACACCGAAGGAAAGAAGCCCGCCGCCTCGAGTAACTTCGGCAAGACCTACCGCGAGGAGTTTCTGGCCTTCGCCGCCGACAAGCTCCCGAAGAAGCCCGAACCCGCTCCAGAGCCCGTTGTCGAAGCCCCCAAGGCCCCTGAGCCGGTCAAGCCCCCGGTCGTCCCCGCTGCTTCAATCGCCAAGGCCAGCTCTCCGCTGCCTGTCAGCATGCCGCCGCGTCCGCTGATCACCCCGACCACCAAGCCGCCGGCCAGCCCTGCCATCCCGCGCCCGACGATCACCCCGACGACGGGCAAGGCTGACCTGCCCCCCATCGTCATCAGCAACGCACCTCCGCCCTTACCCAGCCGGCCAGCCAACGTCCCGCCGGTCGCCCGACCGCCCCTAGCCCCGATCGTCAACCGCCCCGCCGCCACCGGCAGCCAAGCCGCCCCAGGCAGCAAAGGCGCGATCACCGTGCGGCCGCCAATCGTCGTGCGCGACTTCGCGATCGCGCTCAACCTGAAGCCCTTCCAAGTCATCGGCAACCTGATGGAGCTGAACAAAGTCGTCAGCGTCTCCTCCGTCATCGAAGAAGCCGATGCCCGCACTGTCGCCGAACGTCACGGCTTCACGCTGGAAATCCGCCACCGCGGCGAAGGCGCCCAGCCCGTCAAGAAGATCGAGAAGCCCGTCGAAGACGATCCTGCGCTCATGACCGGCCGCCCGCCCGTCGTCTGCGTACTCGGCCACGTCGACCACGGCAAGACCACCCTCCTCGACTTCTTCCGCAAGACCAACGTGGTCTCGGGCGAAGCCGGCGGCATCACCCAGCACATCGGCGCCTACTCTGTCACCTACCAGGGCGAGAAGGCCGAATATAAGGGCAAGACTGTCACCTTCCTCGATACGCCCGGCCATGCCGCCTTCGCCAAGATGCGCGAGCGCGGCGCCTCCGTCACCGACATCGCCGTGCTCGTGGTGGCGGCAGACGACGGCTTCATGCCGCAGACCGAGGAGGCCCTCAAGTTTGCCCAGAAGCACGCCAGCGCCATCGTGGCCGCAATCAACAAAGTCGACTCCAAGGGCGCCAACATCGACCGCGTGAAGCAGCAGATGCAGCAGCGCAGCATCACCCCTGAAGACTGGGGCGGCGAGACCATCACGAGTCCCGTGTCCGCGCTCAAGGGGACCGGCATGACCGAGCTCCTCGAATCCATCCTACTGCAAGCCGAAGTCCTCGACCTCAAGGCCAACGCCAAGTGCCCCGCGCAAGGCGTCGTCATCGAATCCCAAATGGAGACTGGCCGCGGTCCGACCGCGACCGTCATCGTCCAGAAAGGCACCCTCAAGCCCGGCGACTCGTTCGTCTGCGGTGAGACCTGGTGCAAGGTGCGCGCGCTCGTGGACGAGCGCGGCAACCGTATGCCGTCCGCCACCCCGGGGGCTCCGGCGCTCATCCTCGGCTGGGACGCTGTCCCCGCTCCCGGCACGAAGTTCAAGACCGTCAAGAACGACCGCGAGGCCCGCGAGATTGCCGAAGAGGCCGCCCTCGCCGCCCGTAAGGCCGCCGAAGCGGCCCAGCAGGCCCCGAACACGGGCGCCCGTCCGGGCATGTCGGACCTCGAGCGCCTCATGGCCGCGTTGGTCCAGGACAAGGAGAAAGTCCTGCGCGTGCTGCTCAAGGCCGACGTCAACGGCACGCTGGAAGCGCTCGAGGGCTGCCTTGTCGAAATCAAGTCCAGCAAGGTGCGCCTCGAGGTCGTCGGCGGCACGGTCGGACCCGTCACCCAAGGCGATGTGGCCCTGGCCGAAGCCTCCAAGGCCCTGATTGTGGCCTTCGACACCAAGCTCGAGACCGGCGTCCAGCCGCAGCTCAAGCGCACCGGCGTCCGCCTCATCACTCATGATATTATCTACGAGCTGATCACGCTCGTGAAGGAAGCCATGACCGAACTCCTGGACCCGGAAGTCCGCGAGAACAAGCTCGGCGCGGCCGAAGTACGCGCCGTCTTCCCGCTGGGCAAGGAGCACAAGGTCGCAGGTTGCATGGTCACCGAGGGCCTAATCCGTCGCGCCGCCAAGGCGCGCGTGGTGCGCGCCGGCAAGATCATCCACCACGGACCAGTCGAGACCCTGCGCCGCTTCAAGGACGACGCCTCCGAGGTTAAGGCCGGCTTCGAATGCGGCATCAAGCTCGGCGGCTACGACGAGTATCAGCCTGGCGACATCATCGAAGCCATCGAGATGCTGCAGACGCGCCCGTCGCTCTAAGCCCCATGTCGCAACGTCAGCTCCGGGTGGCCGAACTGGTCCAGCGCGAAGTCTCCACCGCGCTGCGTCAGAACTGGCCCACCGAGGCCGCGCTGATCACGATCACCCTCGCGAGCGCTTCCCCCGATCTCCGCCAATGCCGCGTCGGCTACGCCGTGTCCGGCGACGACGCGGAGCGTAAGCGTGCCCGCGCCTTCCTGAAGCGGGTGCGCACCGAGCTCCGCGCGACGGTCGGCGGCATCCTGCAGATGAAGCACACGCCCGACATCCTCTTTACGGAAGACGATGTCACCGGCGGCGTGGCCCGCGTCCAGGCCTTGCTGGACGAGTTAGACCGCAAGGACCGGACGCCGAAGCCTCCGGCCGACTAAGCCGACGGCGGCACGAGGTCGGGGAAATCCTTGAGCGCCTCGCGGACCACCGCAGCACGCCGGCGATCGCGGCCATCGCTGTCGAGCTCTTGACCAGCGCGCGCCTGCACGTGGGCGGGCTGACCTTCGATCATCAGCCGGTCAACGAGGTGGCGACGCTCCTCCGGGAGGCAACCCATGTCGCAGGCGAGCCGGAGGTGCGAGAGCATGTTCATCGCCTCGGAACTGGTGAGCAAACGGGCCGAGCGCAGCAGGCCAAGCGAACGGGAGAGCCGGTCAACGAACTTCTCGCCCTCTTCCTGCGCGAGCTTGCGGCGGGCGTTCCATTCCTGCTCGACCACGTTCTTAATCCAGCCACCGAGGTGCTTGAGGATCGCCTCCTCGGAAAGGCCGAGCGTCTGCTGGTTGGAGATCTGGAAGACATTGCCGGCGGCCTCGGTCCCCTCGCCCAGCCAGCCGCGGACCGCGAGGCCGTCTTGGTTGAGCGCACGGGAAACCTTATCCATATGGCCCGCCAGGCAGAGGCCCGGCAGATGCACCATCGCGGAAGCACGCAGGCCCGTGCCGACGTTGGTGGGGCAGGCGGTAAGGAAGCCGAGGCGATCCGAGAAGGCCAGTTTGAGCGAACCGCCGAGGGCGTCGTCGAGCTGTTCGGCGATGTGCCAGGTACCGCGGAGATGCCAGCCCGCCTTTACGACTTGGATACGGAGATGGTCCTCCTCGTTGACCATGACCGAGCAGGTCTGGTCCCGGCTGATGACGGCGGCGCCGCTCTTGCCGGCGGCGAGCTCCTTAGAGACGAGGTGGCGTTCGACCAGCACCGCGCGGTCGCGGTCGCCGAGTTCGCTCATGCGGACGACGTGGGCGCGGCGGAACTTGGGCAGGGCTTCGAGCGCGCCCACGCACTGGTCGGCAATCTCCTTGCGCTGCGGAATCTTGGCCCAGCCGGGGAAAGGCAGGCCTTCGAGATTACGCGCCAAGCGGATACGGGTACTGAGCACGACCGCTTGCTGCGCTCCCAAAAGGTGCGTGAGCTCGTTCTCGGCGGCGAGGATGTCTTCGACGGACATGGTCAGGAGGTTGCGAGCTGCTGCTCGATGACGGCGATCTCGTCGCGGAGGCGGGCGGCGGCCTCGTAGTCTTCGCCCGTGATGGCTTTCTCCATCTCCCGACGGGCGTCGTCGAGGCGGCGACGCAGCCGGCCGACCGGCGAAGCGCCGGCAGGCGTGCGGCCGACATGGGAGGGCTCATGCTGGACCTTACGGAGCAGGCCGCCGAGGACGTCGCCGAAAGTCTCCCAGCAAGACGGACAGCCCAGGCGCCCGCGCTTGCGGAAATCGATGTCGGTGAACCCGCACTGCGGACAGATAAGGGTCGGCGCCGGGGAAGCGGTCGTCAGGGCGTCGGCCAGCTGAAAGACGGCCGGGTCCATGGCCCCTCCCTTTTGGGCGCAAGCCTCGCAGAGGTGCACCTTCGTGACCTTGCCGTGGACGACCTGAGAGAGGTGGACCGTGGCGGCCTCCTCGCAGAGCGAACACTTGAGTGGCTGGGACATCTACCTCCAGAGAATGGTCAGGCGTCCAATTGGCAAGGGCAAGCGGGGAGCGGGGTTTGACTTCATGCCCACCAGTCCCTTGATAGGAGGACGCCTGATGTCCTCCAAGCCACGCATCGTCATCACCGGCCTCGGTCTCACCGCCCCCAACGGGAATTCGCTGGGCGAGTTCCGGGCCAACCTGCTCGCCGGTAAGGCCCGGATTGCCGTGATCGATGTGCGCCACATGGGCAAGCACCCCGCCGGCGTCTGCGACTTCGACGTGACTAAGTGGCAGAAGCGGAAAGAAATCCGTAATGGTACCCGCGTCGGCTCCATCTCCATCTTCTGCGCCCGAGAGGCGCTCGGCGACTCCGGCCTGTCGTGGGAAAAAGTCGATAAGTCCCGCGTCGGTGTCTACCTCGGGATCACCGAACACGGCAACGTCGAGACCGAGAACGAGGTCCACAATCTCTCCCAGTTTGGGAACGACACCAAGTACTGGACCCACCATCATAACCCGCGGACCGTGGCGAATAACCCGGCGGGCGAGGTCACGATGAACATGGGCATCACCGGCCCGCATTACACCATCGGCGCGGCCTGCGCCGCTGGTAACGCCGGCCTCATCCAGGCGGCCCAGATGCTGCAGCTGGGCGAGGTGGATATCGCCTTCGCCGGAGGCGTCTCCGAATCCATCCATACCTTCGGCATCTTCGCCGGGTTCAAAAACCAAGGCGCCCTCGGAGCCCACGAGGACCCGACCAAGGCCTCCCGTCCATTCGACAAGAACCGCAACGGCATCGTCATCTCTGAAGGTGGCGCCATCTATGTCTTGGAGCGGCTCGACGACGCCCTCGCCCGGGGCGCCCGGATCATCGCGGAAATCGCCGGTTGGTGCATCAACTCCGACGCCACCGATGCCGTCCTGCCCAACCCCGAAAGACAGACCGAATGCGTCCGCATGGCTCTACAGCGGGCCGGGATGAAGCCTCAGGACATCCAAATCGTCTCCACCCATGCCACGGCCACGGCCTTGGGCGATATCCAGGAGTGCACCGCCCTACGCACGGTCTTCGCCGACTGCCCCGACACGAGGATTAACAACACCAAGAGCTTCATCGGTCACTGCATGGGAGCGGCCGGCGCCTTGGAACTAGCCGGTAATCTACCCTCTTTCATCGATAATTGGGTACATCCGACCATAAATATCGACGAATTAGACCCCGAATGCGCCTTACCGGGCCTCGTAATCAACCACCCGATCAAGGTACCCCGGGTCGACGCCATCCTTAATAATTCCTTCGGCATGCTCGGCATCAATTCCGCCCTCATCGTGAAGAAATATGAGGTTGCCTGACAGGGGAAGGATGTTTGAAACAAACCCTGCAAATATGACTAAAGACGACATCAAACAGGTGGTTTTGGGCATCATCGCGGACATCGCCCCGGATGAGAATCTGACCGCCGTCAAACCGGAAGTCCGCCTCCGCGACCAGCTCTCCCTGGATTCCATGGACTTCCTGGATATCGTCATGGAGCTTCGGAAAAAGCACGGCATCGAGGTACCTGAAGCCGATTACGTCCAGCTGGCCTCCCTCGACTCCTGCGCCAACTACCTGCACCCGAAGTTCGAAGCGAAGGGCAAGTAAGGACATACTCCCTTCGACTCGAGCACGACCGCCCCCAAGGCGGTCCTTTATTTGGTCAAGGTCGCAACCCCGCCCTCGAAGAGGTGTTCTAGATTTGCCGAACCCTCCAGTCCTCCCCACGCTCACTGCCGTGCCCGCCCACCGCGCCCTACTCCTTCTATCCTTTATCCTGACCGCCCTCCCGGTCTGGGGTGAAACCGTCCAGCTACGTCGCCCGGGTAACGCCACCATCATCACCTTCGAATATATCACCCTGGACGAAGAAGCCATCATGGTGAAGCGCCTCGATTCGGACGCCGTGCTGAACTACAAGTGGGAAGACCTCGACCTCGATTGGGTCAGCAAGAACAACCCCAAGCTCTGGGCCGAACGCCAGCAACTGCTGGCTGAGGCCAAAAGCTTAAAGAAGATGTCGAAGAAAGAGGCCGAAGTAGATCCCTTCGCCCAAGGAATCGCCGCCACGGATAACAAGTCCATGGTGAAGAACTTGCTGATTTCGCTGCAGGATGGACTGAAGGGCATGTCGCTATCCGCCAACCGGGTCGAGGTGGTCTGCTACGAGTTCCAGCTCGACGAAAATCTTTTCTGGCTCGCCTTCGACGAACTCAAACAAGCCAGCCTCCTTTCCGGCAAGGCGGAACCCTCGGCCCGCACCGAAGACGCCGCCGAGGAAAACAAGGACGCCAACTCCAAGACCAAGGCACAAGGTAAGTCGACGACGAAGACCAAGGTCCGGACGGCCGCGAGCACCGCCGCCGAGTCCGCTGCACGGAAGAGCCATGAAGGAGACTCCCGCCCCTATAACAGCCTCGGCTACCTGCGCATGCTCGCCGAAGGTGGCACCCGGGGCAAGCCGGTCTGGATGATGCTGCGGCGGGCCACCGCTGACCGTGAGACGATGTTGGCCATGTTGGAGAAATACGCCAAGTTATGCGGAGATCTATCCGTGCAGCCTCAGGCCGCAGCCTCCAAGACCGAGTTGGTCGTCCTCAAGAAGGCCCTCGAGAATTGCGCCGAGTCCCTCGCCAAGGTCAACCGCGAGAACAACGCCGTCGAGGCCCGCCTGCAGTCAGATTGCCGGACGCTGCTGGCCTTGGTGCTGCGCTGAGCCTCCCCGGGGCTACAGCAAGAGTCCGGCCGCCTTCTCGAAGGAAGACGGCCGGTTTGCAATGGTGGAGCCTATCGGGCTTGAACCGACGACCTCTTGCATGCCATGCAAGCGCTCTACCAACTGAGCTAAGGCCCCGTTAAATGGGAAGTTAAACAAAGGTGCCCGCACCGCTACGGTCAACGCTTTTTTCCCCACCCTGCCTAGTCTCTGGTTGCCAATAGGCGTTGGCGGCTTTGCCTTGCCCTCGTGGAAGAGTCCGAAAACCAGCCAGATCTGACCGAACAAGGCGCCGAAGCCCCGACCGATACCCCGGGCGGGCGGGCACCGGGCGGTCTCCGTATCGAAAAAGATTTCATCGAGTCCCTGCCGGTGGGCCAGTGGAACGGCCCAATCGAGCTGATCGAGTCCGAGAAGGACGCCGAAAAGGCCATCGCCGCCCTCGCGCGCGACCGCGTCGTGGGCTTCGACACCGAGACCAAGCCGTCCCATACCCGCGGCGAATATAACCTGCCCTCGATCCTGCAGTTAGCGGGGCAGCACCATATTTTCGTCTTCCGGCTCGACCACTGCGGCGGCATCCCCCTCGCCTTCCCCGTTCTCTGCAACGAACGCCAGGCTAAGGTCGGCGTCGCCGTCCGCGACGACGTCAAGAACTTGCGCGCCCGCGCGCCGTTCGATGACCGCGCGTTCATCGATATCGCCGACCACACCAAGAAGACGGGCCTCGTGAACACGGGGCTCCAGGCCCTCGCCGCGCATTTCCTGCGCCTGCAGATGAAGAAATCGAAGAAGGTCCAGACCTCCAACTGGGCCAAGCCGCTCGATGAACGTCAGATCCAATACGCCGCCAACGATGCTTGGTTCAGCCGCGAGCTGTTCCTGAAGCTCGAGCAGGACGGCCTGATCCCGCGGTTCGAATGAACCCCGAAGCCGCCCGCGCCGCCAAAGCGTTGGGATTGGACGCCACCCGTCGGCATATCTTCCTCTGTGTGAAGTCGACCGAGCAGACGTGCTGCGGCGGCGAACTCGCGGCGAAATCCTGGGAACACCTGAAGTCGCGGCTCAAACAGCTGGGGCTCGCGGAGCAAGGCGGTATCCAGCGGACCAAGGCGGACTGCCTGCGCGTCTGCGTCGCCGGTCCCGTCGCCGTGGTCTACCCTGAGGGCGTTTGGTACGGCCAGTGCACCCCG